>Ga0208747_1000266_pt1 | contig 15805 bp, 13 predicted proteins | sample Knorr_S7_td_AAIW_FD_185597 | JGI IMG/M metagenome (GOLD analysis project Ga0208747, IMG submission 185597) | Marine microbial communities from Southern Atlantic Ocean transect - Knorr_S7_td_AAIW_ad_750m_LV_A (SPAdes) (version 2) | ecosystem: Environmental > Aquatic > Marine > Oceanic | place...
AAATGGCGGTCGAACTCCGGGTCGGCGTTGACCATCACCAGCAGCTTGACCACCCGCTTGACCTTATCTAGGTCGCCTAACTCTTGCTTGATCGAAGCCAGGCAATTGAGCATGGCCAGTTTGGCTGACTCGTACGCCTGTTCCTCGGTTACTTCGCGCCCGACTTTGCCAGGGTTCAGCACCGACCCGTCGGGTCTCCCGGCTATGTGGCCGGCAACGAACAGCAGATTTCCGGTCCGCACCGCCGGAATAAAGTTGGCCACCGGAGTGCCCACTGGCCCCAGTTCCAGTCCCATCTCTTTAAGCTTTTGTTCCGCTGGCATGCGATACCTCCAAGTCGGCTGGGATATCCCGGCCGGGTTGTATTTTCAGGAAATTATACTTGGCCCCGCCAGGTAACTGACCGGATAGACGTAACTCACAGGTGAAGATTCAATATTGATAAAGTTAGTTTATCAATTGACAGGGGTATGCCGCAGGCGCAGAATGAGTCTTGCCCATGATTAGACCCAAAAACAAAGCAGTCTTTGGCCTGACTAGCCGCCTCCACTACGCCTGGGTAGTCATCGCTATCGCGGCTTTCATGCACATGGCCGGCGGTTCCATCCGGCAGGCCTTTGGGGTCCTCATAGTTCCCCTGGAAGAGAACATGGGCTGGAACCCGGCTACGGTGACTCTGGCCTACGCCTTGGCTAGCATAATCGGCGCTTTGTTGGCTCCCCTCAGCGGCTACTGCACCGACCGTTACGGAGCGCGCAAAGTCATCCTGGTCGGCGTAGCCACCTTCGCCATCGGTGCTCTTCTGACTGGCGTGATCTCCGAGGTCTGGCACCTCTGGATATCGTATGGTTTGTTTCTGGGCGTAGCCAGCGCTTGTTTCAATGTTCCCATCATAACGACTGCCACGTATTGGTTCCGGACCCACTTGGGCTACGGAGTGGGACTGCTGCAGGCATCCCACGGGCTTGGCCCCGCTGTAATGGCTATCATCGTCAGCGTTCTGATCGCCGGGGTCTCTTGGCAGACCACCTTCTTTTCGATCGGCGTCGTGGGCGGGATCATCATGTTGGTCTTGATGGCCTTCTTCAGGAACCGGCCGTCCGACATCGGCGGCTGGGCCTTCGGCGCCCCCGAGTCGGACGGCCCGCAGGTCCAACGAGACCCGGTGCAAGAAAAGTTGCGGCTCAAAGCATTCCGGGCCAGCATGCAGTCCACAGCGACGTTCTGGAAGTTGGTCGCCATCCACTTCCTGGGCTGCGCTAGCCACGCGATAGTAATCATTTACATCATCCCCATCGCCGTCTTGGGCGGTATGGAAGAAATTGCCGCGGCCGGCGTGCTCAGTACTCTGGCCCTGGTAAGTGTGACCACCAGGTTCCTAACCCCGGTCATCTCCGACTACATAGGTGCTCGGGGCACCATGGCCACGGCTTTCATCTGGCAGGGATTGCCAGTGCTGATGTTATTCTGGGCCCACGAGCCATGGCAGTTCTACATGTTCGCCGTGGTCTTCGGCATCGGGTACGGCGGAGAAGGCTCAGCGTTCCCGGTAATCAACCGCCAATACTTCGGCCGCGGCCCAATGGGCGCATCCTTTGGTTGGCAACAGTTCGGCGCCGGCACTGGCATGGCTTTGGGGGCTTGGCTGGGAGGAGCCCTCTTCTGGCTCTTCGACTCTTATACGGCGACCATTCTCGTCTCCACGTTCACTAGCATTGGCGGGGCGGTGGTAATCATGTCTATGGAGCCGACCAGCCGCGTACTGATCCCCAACTGGGAAGATACCGTCGCGGCGACCCCTGCCGCAGCCGACGACTAGTTCCGCTTCCCGAACCAGCCGGATCGATGACCAGTTGCACTCCTGATAACTACTATCAACCCCCGCTGGCTGTTTCCGCTGGTACCGTTACTGTATAGTCTCGTGGGGCAATCTACGACCGACGAATATTCGTAGCTAGATTACGACACCCCACCCCTTTGACCTTCCCTGTTGCAGTGCGGAATCAACGTGGCCGGAGATGATTATTTAGAATGGCGATCGGCGCGGCATTTGGGATGATGAGCGCGTTTTTCATGGGCGGCCTTTATGTGGCTGGGGCATTGGGCGCGATAGCGCTCATCCTCATGAAGTTCTTCAATATTTCCAACCCCAACCTGTGGAACATCATGGGTAACAGGGCGTGGGAGGGCAGTACCAGCTTCATCCTGATCGCCATACCACTGTTCATCCTAATGGGGGAGTTGGTTCTCCGTAGCGGTGTCGCCGATCGAATGTACAACGTCCTGTCACGTTGGCTGGTATTCATCCCCGGTGGCCTGATCCATAGCAACATCGCTTCATGCGCCGTATTTGCCGCCTGTGCCGGCTCAAGTGTGGCCACGGCGGCTACCATCAGCAGAGTAGCCCTGCCTTCATTTCGCCAACGGGGATACAACGAGCGGTTGGTGATTGGGTCCTTGGCCGCCGGCGGGACTCTGGGCATACTGATACCCCCGAGCATCGGCTTGGTTCTGTACGGACTGATTGTTGGAGAATCAATAGGCCGGCTCTTTTTGGCTGGGTTCGTGCCCGGTGTGATATTGGCCGTCACTTTCATGCTCATGATCATGATTGCGGCTAAGATCTGGCCGGGGATCGCGCCTAAAGAAGAGATGGTCAGTTGGCGGCTGCGGTTCTTGGGATTGTTCAGTTTGCTCCCCATTGGATTCTTGATCTTCGCCGTGTTGGGCAGCATCTATTTTGGGTTCGCCACACCGACCGAGGCTGCTGCCGCGGGCGTGACCGGAGCGTTCTTCCTGGCCCTAGTTGGAAATTCGGGAATGTTGGTCATCAGCCTGGCCGCCGGCGTTCTACGGCGGTTACCGAGACTCCCTGCGGTGGCTAGGGCCAGACTGAACGACGTCCAGATCGCCCGGCCGATAATGCCCGGAGACATCCAGCGGAATATCGACTATATGGTGCGCCTCCTGAAAGAGTCCTTTCTTTCCATGGCCCGCACCTCAGCAATGATTCTGCTGATCTTAATGGCGGCGTTTACCCTCCAGTTCGCTTTCGCATCGGTCAGGATATCGGTGGACATGGCCGAGTGGGTAGCCGCATTTGAGCTATCGCAGTTACAACTGGTCTTGGTTTTGGTGGTGTTCTATCTGGTGTTGGGCACCTTCATGGAAAGTTACTCCATGATGCTGACCACCCTGCCGATACTGATACCGGTATTGAGCGATGCCAATGTGGACAAGGTGTGGTTCGGAATAATCATGGTGATATTGCTGGAGGCTGCTCAGATCAGCCCACCCCAGGGCATGGCACTCTACGTACTCCACGGCGCACGCCGGGATAGCGACAAGGAAATGGCGGAGTATGAAGGTGTGCTTGCTCAGACCGGCACCATCAACGACGTTTTCGTGGGCGTATTGCCATTTATGGTATGTATGTTTGTTGTCATTGGGCTAGTGATCGCATTTCCGGAGTTGGCCACCTGGCTCCCCGACCAAGCGAAAGGCGGGCGGTAAGATAATAGCTGCGATAACCGTGCAAACGGAGGGTTAAAAGAAGCCCAGCAATGCGCCAATACGCCATAAAACGAATCGCCCTTTTTGTCCCGACAGTCCTTCTGTTGACCATCATCGTCTTTGTGTTGATGAGCATCATTCCCGGGGATCCGGCTTTGGCCATTCTGAGTGAAGGCGAGGGTAATTACACCCAGCGAGATCTGGACAGACTGCGCCACGAGTTGGGCACCGACCGCCCGATACCCGTTCAGTACGTTGATTGGATCAGTCATGCTGTTGTCGGAGACTTTGGTGATTCCTTCTGGTTCAACGCACCGGTGATGACTGAGCTGCAGAAGAGGATTCCGCGAACCCTAGAATTGGCGGTCTTGGCCATCGTATTGGCGATCGTATTCTCGATACCGTTGGGGGTACTGTCCGCCATCCGCCCAGATGGCTGGTTGGACTATTTTGCACGGTTTTTCACATTGGTCGGCGTCTCGATCCCGAATTTCTTATTTGCGGTTCTTCTGATCCTATTCTTAGTTAGTATGTTTGGCTGGCTGCCACCGTTGGGTTATGCCGATCTGTGGGTCGATCCATTGACCAACCTGAAACAGATGGCGTTTCCAGCTCTATCTCTGGCGTTATACGATATGGCATTCATCGCCAGGGTCACCCGGTCGTCCATGATGGAGATTCTCCGGGAAGATTACATGAGGACGGCGCGGGCCAAGGGGTTGTCCGAGAAGACAGTTCTGATAAGACATGGCCTGAAGAACGCGGCTCTGCCGATCTTAACGATGACGGGATGGCAGTTTGGCCGCTTATTTGAAGGCGCCGTAATCATAGAGACGATTTTCCTGATGCCCGGCATGGGCCGCATACTCATCGAAGCGGTCTTCCAGTTCGACTTTCCCATGATTCAGGCCGTCATCGTAATAATCGGGACTGGTATCTTGACGATAAATCTGTGCGTGGACTTGCTCTACGGTTTCTTGGACCCCAGGATCCGCTACAGCTAGATGGCAATGCCGCTGAACTTAGAAATAAAAACTCCCTTCACGCATGGTCACCTTGAAGGGAGTTTTTGTTAATTCACCTATGTAAACGCGGTTATTCCGCCTGCTCGTTTAGCCTGGGAGACGGACGATGGCTTCCACTTCTACTAGAAATTCCGGCCGCACCAGGCCGGCAACCACCACGGTGGAGCTGGCGGGCGGGTCTTTGGGCCAAGTCTCGGCCCGGACCTTGCTGTAGCCGGGATAATAGGCGATGTCGGTGATGAAACAGGTGATCTTGGCCACGTCCTCCATATTGCCGCCGGCGGCAGTGACGACGCCCCGAATGTTGTCCATGATCTGACGGGTTTGGGCTTCGGCGTCGCCCACGCCAACGACAGTGCCACTGCTGTCCGTGGCCACATGGCCGGATACGAACAGAAGGTCTCCCACAATCATTCCAGCCGACAAGGCCGGGTTGGGGGCGGATCCCTCAGGGATCACAGGTTTTCTCTCAGGCATAGTGCTACCTCCAGGATTTTTCTTCCATTTGGACGCGAACGCGCGCGAGCCCACATTATACATACAGAAGCGGCCAAATGGCGGTCACAGGTATAGGGCGCGAAAAGTGTCTTGCTGCCATTCTGGCATTTTGATGACAGAAGCGACGAAGGATCTTCCATTCATAGAGTTTGCAGACCCCTCTCTTCGCTCAGGGTGACAGAATGGCGAGGCGATCCATGGCAAATAGCCAGGAGGCTGATAACCTAGCGACAGAGGCGGGAGGAAGCGGTAGTTAGTTAGCTGCGGGAGGGGAGGGGCATTATGGTGTGGTCACGGGTTACGGAGATGCAACCGTGCACGCCGTCTAGCTTGGAGAAGAGCTTGTTCAGTTGGTCCAGCCCTGTGGTGTGGCAGGTGAGGCTCAAGGTGACGGTGCCGTTGGAATAATCTCCTGTGACCACTGAGGCGATGTTCACTCCCTCGTTGGAGACCAAGGCGGTCACGTCCCGCAGGAGCCCAACCCGGTCATAGGCCTTCATTATTATCCGCACCGGATAGAGTTGCTGCTCCTTGCCCCACTGGACGTTCACCAAGCGTTCCGGTTCATCTTCGTGCCGCACACTGGGGCAGTCTTGCTTATGGACTGTCACGCCCCGGATCCGGGTGATGAAACCAATGATTGGGTCGCCGGGAATGGGGTTGCAACAACGGCCGATATGCACCAGCAGGTCACCGACGCCCAGGACCGTGATGCCTGAATTCAGGCTCGTAAGCGGCAGGTCATTGCGCCGTTTGGCCAGCGGCTCTTCGGTCTCATGACCGATTTGGGCCAGCCGGTGCGACAGTAGACTCTCGGCGATATTGCCGGAGCCAAGATCGGCCATCAAGTCGTCCATGGTATCAACCTTGAACAGGCCTAAGATGGTCTCATCATTAATCTTTTGGTTGAGCCGACGCAGTTCCCGGCGCAGTACTTCTTTCCCGCGTTCTATGTTCGTGCTGCGTTCCTGTTTGCGGAACCATTGTCGCACGCTCTGCCTGGCTCCAGCCGAGCGGACGAAGCCACGGTTGGGGTTTAACCAGTCCAGGCTGGGGCCACGGTCCGATTTGGAGTTGATCACTTCCACTGTGTCGCCGTTCTCTAGGGTGGTGTCCAAGGCAACGAGTTTGCCATTAACCTTGGCGCCGATGCAGTGGTGGCCCAAGGCAGTGTGGATCTTGTACGCGAAGTCCACTGGCGTGGAGCCGGAGGTAAGCTCAACAATCCGGCCTTTTGGCGTGTAGACAAAGACCTGGTCGTGGAAGATGTCCTGTTTCACGGATTCGATGAACTCGGCGGTCCCGGATACTTCTCGCTGCCAGTCAATCAACTGCCGCAGCCAAGTCATCTTTTCCTCGAATCGCTGGTCTCCCGAATTTCCTTCTTTATAGGCCCAGTGGGCGGCCACTCCGTACTCAGCGATCTGATGCAGTTCAAAGGTCTTGATCTGCACTTCCAGAGGCGTCCCGCCGTCGCAGATCACGGTTGTGTGCAGGGCCTGGTACATGTTCTCTTTGGGATTGCCAATGTAGTCGTCAAACTGCCCGGGGATGGGGTGCCAGAGTTGGTGGACCACGCCCAATGTCTTGTAACAGTCCGCGGTTTCGTTGACCAAGACCCGCAGAGCGAAGAGGTCGTAGATATCGCCTAGCTGCTTTCCCTGCTCTTGGTACTTCTCCATCTTGAGGTAGGTGCTGTAGATCCCTTTGGGACGGCCAATCACCTCAGCGGTAATGTCATACTTGGCCAATTCGTCGCGAAGCGTTGAGGACACTTTTTCGATGTAGTCCTCGCGTTCTGTGCGCTTGGAGGCAAGTATCTTGGAGATCTCCCGGTACTTCTCTTCGTTCAGGTGCCGGAAGGCCAGGTCATCCAGCCGCCATTTGATCTCCCAGATACCCAGGCGGTGGGCTAGGGGAGAGTAGATGTCTAGCGTTTCCTGGGCGATGCGCTTCCGCTTCTCAGGCGGCAAAGCATCCAGGGTGTTCATGTTGTGCAGGCGGTCGGCCAGCTTGATCAAGACCACCCGAATGTCTTCCGCCATGGAGACCAGCATCTTTCGCAAGCTCTCGGCGTGGAGCGACTCAGCGTCGTCCATTAGTCCGGCGACATCTTCGGCTGGTGGTTGGAGCTTGTCATCCATGCGGGTCAACTTGGTGACCCCGTCCACCAGCTTGCTCACTTCCGGCCCAAAGCGGAGGGTGATCTCCTCTAGGGAAACGCCGCAGTCTTCGACCACGTCATGGAGTAGAGCGGCAACTATAGTGTGGGTGTCTAGGTGGAGGTCGGCCAGGAAGAGGGCGGTCTCAAGGGGGTGGGCGATGTAGGGGTCGCCGGATTGGCGCATCTGGCCCGAGTGGCATTCGTCGGCGTAGAGGTACGCCTGCCCCACAAGTTCGATGCTGTCTTCGGGCAGGTAGGCTCCGACCCTTTCGATAAGGGTCTTTGCAGCTTCTGAAACTACCTTATCCTCTGCTACCACTGTGTTCTCATACTATTACAGCGGCCATATCAAAGTCTAGACCAGTTATTAACTCTGTTGTTTGATCCAGGGCTGCCCACGTCAGGGAATAGTTTCCCCTTCCGTAATGGGGGCTAGGGGATTTCTTTGATTCTCAGCCACCAAACTCGGGATGTCAGGGAGAGCCAAAATCCCCCAATCCTCCGTTACGAACGGGGGGCTCATTGCTTTTGGTTACACCGGCAGCGGCGATTCGGTGATGTTGTCTGGTAGGCCGACGTCGAAGGCATTGATGTTGAAGGCCAGGGACGAGTAGTACCCTAGGAGGTTGGTGAGTTCCACCAGGCCCCGCACGCCGAACAGGGCGAGGGCGGCATCATAGACTGGCTGGCTTACTTTCCTGGTCCGGAACAACTCCCAGCCGTAATCGACCACCGCAGCCTCCTCGGCTGAGAGGGTATGCAGGTCTTTCTTGTCCCGCAGGTTGTTTACCAGCTCGTCGCTAAGGCCTGCCTGACGGGCGAATGCGCAGTGGGCGTTCCAGATGAATTGGCAGTCCATCTCTCTCGCAGTCAGAATCATGGCCAGCTCACGCACGTTTAGCGGAAGGTTGGACTCGTCACCCCTGATGTAGGCCCGAAAGTGTTCGCCGCGTCTGGCGAGTTCCGGCACGTTGATCATGACGGAGATCGGGCCGATGTCCGGTACGCTACCGCGTTGGCTGACCATTTCGTCAAAGGCGGCAAGTTGGTCTTGGGGCACGCTTTCTCTGGTGGCGGTGGGTATTCTCGACACTTGGGCCTCCCATTTTCAACACGTGATTTATCAGTGGTATCCCGGTGGGCACCCGATGATACAACGGCCGGCCCGGTGACGGCCGGCCAGCGGGATGGCAAGTGTGGCAAGGCACGGAAAACTGAAGTAACCTTAGACGGTATGTCTTCGTTCCCTTCCGACTCCAATTCGGGCAGCTCCAGTCCAGACAGCGGTACATCCTTGACTCGAAGCCCCAATTATAAATACTGGGTCTTCGGCGCCTTGGCCATCGGCATCTTCGCCTCGGTGGTTGACCACGGCAGCGTCAACGTCGCCCTTCCCACCATTGCCAGCGAATTCCAGACCGACCTTCCCACCATCCAATGGGTAGTGATCATCTACGCCCTGACCATTGCTGCTCTGCTGCTCCCCATGGGGCGGTTGTCCGACCTCGTTGGGCGGAAGAAGATATACATCACCGGGATGGTGGTGTTGGCGGCAGGGGCGGTCCTGTCCGGGCTCTCACCGGCTTTGGAGATGATGTTTCCGTCCCGGGTGTTGCAGGGTGTTGGGTCCGCCATGACCCAGGGCACCGGCATGGCCATCATCACTGCGGCTTTCCCAGCCAACGAGAAAGGCCGGGCTATTGGACTATTCATGACCATGGTGGGCGTAGGTGCTGTTGCCGGCCCGGCCATCGGCGGCTTGGTGGTCGATGCCTTTGGCTGGCGAGTAGTGTTCTTCCTGACCCTGCCGCTGGAGGCCATTGGCGTAGTGGCTACCGTCTGGGTGATGCGGGGTTGGAACGAGGTCCAGGAGATCAGCGGCACGCGGTTCGACTGGTGGGGGGCCGCCTTGTCGACTGGAGTTCTAATAGCCCTGATGGTGGCTATGACTACGGGCAATAAGGCGGGTTGGACCTCTCCGCCAATCATTGTGGCTTTCGCTGCGGCTGTGTCGATGCTGGTTACGTTTATCTGGTGGGAATTGCGCACGGATTCGCCGATGCTGGATCTGCGGTTGTTCAAGGGAAGGACTTTCACCTTTGGGGTTTCCGCCGCGTTCCTGACTTTCTTGGGGTCCTCGGCGGTGCTGTTCATGATGCCCTTTTACCTTCAGAACGTGCTGGGTTACAGCGCCAAGACGGCGGGGTTTGTGGTGGTGCCAGGAGCACTCTGTATGGCGGTCTTAGGGACCATTAGCGGGGTGCTCTCAGACCGGTTCGGCCGGCGCCCCTTCACCGTGGGCGGGTTGGCTTCATCGGCTGTAGGGCTTTTGATCCTTTCCCGCGTCACCGATGACTCATCTTTGTTCATGGTTGTGCCGGCGTTGATGCTGATGAACGCGGGCATGGGCATCTTCTACTCTCCCAACTCCAGCTCTGTGATGAGCACCGTCGGCCAGGTGAAGTACGGGGTGGTTTCGGGGTTCTTGAACCTGGTGAGGAACGCCGCGAACGTCACCAGCATCGCATTCGCCACCATCATCGTGACGACTACCATGGCTGCGCATGGATACGAGCCCAGCCTGGAAGCAGTCCGCCAAGAGGTTGAGGGCGTTGCTCCCGCATTTACCTTGGGCCTACGTTACGCCTTCTTGACTATGGCGGGCATCGTTTTAGCCGGCATGACGCTCTCGGCGTTGCAACCGCCTTATGTCGAAGATTCTGAAGAGTTAGAGTCGCAAGACGCTGAGGAATCAAAGGCAGAGCGCTGATTCCTGGTCGTTCCCACAGAGGACTCTCGCCCAGCACATTGGCGAACCGCAGACTCCACAACGTTACTGCTAACGCGGTCGATGCGATCAGATGATATATGGCGCGGTTCTTCCACGCGGGTTCCCGCCAACTGCAGTGGGACGGCGCCAGCCACCAACCCCGCGTCAGCATAAGCACGGTGATTACCAATAAGGGCTAAGTAAGCACAAGTAAGCACCTGCACGCGCCGGTCCGGCTGAGGAACATCCCAGCAGGCCTGGGACCACTCATCGCCACGGGAGTGGCCATAGTCCGCTGAGTAGGCTTACGAAGGGTCTACCAAAGTTATGCCTGGAAGATTCTTCGTCGGCCTACGGTGCTCGTCAAAATGACAAAGGACTGCAAGCTTAGTTTGGAGCTCTCCCTACTCCTCCACCAGCGTCCTGGTTACGTCCACGGTGGCGTAAGACCAGGCTATTTTGAACGGGGTGTTGCCGGTGTTGATCAGGCGGTGGTGCGTGCCCGGCGTGATGAAGGCGGCATCGTACTGCCGCACATGGTTTTCTTCGCCGTTGATCATCAGGATGCCCTCGCCCTCGATGACGATGACGGATTCCTCGGCGTTGTGATAGTGGGTCGTGTTCGACGACCCATCCTGGAAAGTAGTTATGCCACTAGATATCTCGGTCGCTCCCACCTCTTTGGTGATGCTACTGGCAACGGAGACGCCCGGGGCCCGCTGTAGGCTATCAACTTCTTCTTTTCTGATTACGCGTGGCTCTGGCATATAGAAATCCTTAGCTAGATGTTTTTAATCTTGGGCCAGGAACTCCCGCACCACATTGTTGGCGGGCTCCTTGTCGGTCATGTTGTAGAGGATGACGGCGTTGCGCACCGAGTCGGCCTGGAAGAACCGTTCATAGAGTATTTGCCGGGCGCCAAAAGCGCTGCAGCTAACGTCCCAGGCCAGCCGAAACAACTGGACCCGGTCCTTGGCCGATGATGTGTCGGTCTCGAGGTAGTGCCTGATGTCGTCAGCCAGCGGGCCTTCCATGTCGGCCTCGGAGGGTAGGGCCATCAGACTGCTGGAACCCAACAGGTGCAGGATCTCGCCCATGCGGGGATACATGCGGATGAACATGTTGCGGGCCACCTGCAAGGGTAATTCGGCCGGACACATCACGCCCCACTGGTCGATCTTGGCGTCTACCTCGGCGGCGCGCAGGCACGACCGGGTTACCTCTAGGTTCTCGATGATCTCCGCGATCATGGTCTGGGCCTGGGTCTGGTCGTTGGAGCCCAGGGTCTCGGTCATAAGGTTGGCCAGGCCCAGCACGAACTCGCACTTGGCCAGGTTCCTGGTCACCACCTGCTGTCCGGCGTGCAGGTGCCGGTTGGTTGCCATCTGCATGTTGTTGCAGAGAGCAACGTCTCCCAGCAGGAACACCCGCTCCCAGGGCACCAGCACGTTGTCGAAGAAGGCCACGGCGTCCATCTCCTCGAAGCGGGAGCCCAGGGGATGGTCGAAATGGGAACGATTAAGATCGAAGCTCTCCCTGCATTGGAACTTCAATCCCGGGGTGTCGCAGGGGATGGCGAAGGCGAAGGACGTTGGGTTGGGCGCGTTGTTCGGCAGCATGTGCGACGCCGTTGGGTACAGGGCGATCTCATCGGAAAGCGGGGCCAGGGTGGCCAGCACCCGCGCTCCGTGGACGATTATTCCGGCGTCGGTCTCTTTGACCACCGACAGAGCGATATCGGTCCGGTCTTCCAGGGCAGTCGAGCCCGGCGCCCGGTTGCGCTGTAGGTTCAAGAGGGTGTGGGTCAGGACGAGGTCGTTCTCACGGATATGCTCGTAATAGTTCTGGATGTTTTGTTTGAACTCGGGCCGGTTCTGAGCGAAATAGTCGCCGGCCGACGCCATAGCCATCATGTTCACGTTCATGAAGTCGGGGCTGCGGCCCATCATCCCGCAGGTGGCCTTGGCCCAGTGGTGCATCATCACCCGCCTCCGCTCCAGGTCTTCGATGGTCCGGGGTGTGAGGAAGGACATTCCGACGCGGTCGCCGGTGGTGGGCGACTCGTAAGTCATCTCGTCTCGGAGGTTGGCGTTGTGCTGTATGTCCAGCAGCTTAGCCATGGTCCGCACGCCGTTGCGCAAGCCGGGGTGAGTGGTGATGTTTTTGACCTTCTTGCCGTTCAGGTAGACCTCGGGCTGGTGGTCGCGCAGGCCTTTGATGTATTCCGCTCCCGTTCTGGCTGGCATGGTTCTGACTCCGCCGTCTCGGATCACGTGCTTGCGATTATGTGTGCGATGTTACCACGCCCTGCCGCCGTTGCCCCACTCGTTGCTTCAAGAGGTCAAAGGGCGTAATATTCGCCTGGCCTGAGGCTTCAGGGTGAATCGCCTAGGGCAATCATCTTTCGGAGATTAAGAATATGTATGTAGTGATCGTGCCGATCCAGATTGAACAGGGACACCGTGATGAATTCCTTGAGGCGCTGATGGTGGACGCCAAGGGAGCCAACAACGATGAGCCTGGCTGCCTGCGGTTCGACGCGGTCCAAGATGCTGACGACGACCACCGCATCTGGCTTTACGAAGTCTACAAGGATGAGAGCGCCTTCCAGGACCACCTGAAGGCGCCCCACTTCCAGGTTTTCAAGGCCGCCGCCGACAAATGGCGGGTCGAAGGCATCCAAGGGTCCGCCAGGGGCAGCAAGAACCTGTGGCCCACCGACGCCGAATGGCGGTAAATCAAGCAGTCTCGCCAAATAAATCAATAAAATCGCTTGGAGGGCCGTATGGCTAAGACCATCCTTCAGAGTTCTAAGGTTTCCGCGCCGGGCGGGATAATGTCCCAGGGAGTTGAGGTGCCGGCGGGCAAGACGGTGTTTGTCTCGGGTCAGGTGGCACGCGACTTGGACGGCAGCGTGGTCGGCGTGGGCGATGTGGCCGCTCAAACCCGCAAGGTGCTGCAGAACATGCAGTCGGTGCTGGCCGAGTCCTCGGCGACGATGGACGACGTGGTGAAGGTGACGGTGTTCGTCACCAACCTAGAGCGCCACTTCGCCGACATACATAAGGTGCGGGCAGAGTTCTTCAAGAGCGATTATCCGGCCAGCACAATGGTCGAGGTAAAAGCGCTGGTCCATGAGGACATGCTGATTGAGATAGAAGCGATCGCGGTGACAAGATAGCTGACAGCCCTGATCAATCTGGGCCTTCGGCTCTCAGCCGTTGGAATAAAAAGAGGCGTCCCGATTCATTGGGACGCCTCTTTTTCGTTTAGCTGGTTTTAGGTCGTTAGCTCTTCGCTACTACTCCGTCGGGTTGGAGTTCTTTTTCCCAGGGTCCGGGGAAGTTGACCTCGGGGCGGTCGCTGTGCATGAAGAGCTTCTCCTGGCGGTACCACTCGCTTCTGGGGGTCTCGTAGTAGACCTCGATACCGTTGCCGTCTGGGTCTTCGATGTATATGCCCAGGGACAGGCTGTGGTTGGAGACCCGTTTGATTTCTACGCCGTTCTTGTGCAGGTTGTTGTAGAAATCTTCCAGGTCGGCCAGGGTGTCCATGCGCCATGCCATATGGTTGAGGCCCACCTGGCCATTGCGGGGACCTTCGGCGTCGGCGCCGATTTCCATCAGCGCAATCTCATGGGACTCGTCTAGGTTGGCCGTCATGAATGCCGCTCGCCCAGCCAGGAAGTCGTAGGTGTGCAGACCCAAGACATCCTCGTACCACTGGCGGGAGGCCTCGGCGTTTCGAACATAAATGTTTACATGACCCAAGTGACTTGGTGTGTAACCCATCTTTTTTCTCCAATAACTGAGTTGGTTTACGTCGCGAAAGTACCACAATCGAAGAAGTTCGCGCAACCGCCGCCGGCCGCCCGGTCTGCAGGAACCGGGTTTACAGAACGGCACGATGTGACGTCTTGCTCAGGTAGAAGTAGCAACAAAAAGGAGGAGCAGTTGTGTTCACGCTCAGGCGCGGGTGGATGATACAATAACTCAGCCTTGGCTCCCCTTTTCCTGGGCCGTTAGCTCAGTTGGCAGAGCACCGGACTTTTAATCCGGGTGTCGCGAGTTCGAGCCTCGCACGGCCCACCATAATTTAGGCACGAAAAAGCCCTCTGAGTTACTTCAGAGGGCTTTTGGTTTTGCGATTTGCCGACATTTTGCCGACATCTGAATTAATTATCCAGTGGTTTCGCCTTTTCCATGGCCAAAGCGAAGTCCTGGGCAGCCTGTTTCTGGAATCCCGGAGCCACATGGGAATAAGTATCGATGGTGATGGCAAACGACGAGTGACCTAGCCTTTCCTGAACTACTTTAGGGTTTGTTCCTTGTTGAAGAAGTAATGTTGCGTGGAAGTGTCTGAGGTCGTGTAGTCTGGTGGCGGTAAGACCGATTCGCCTAACTAACTTTTCGAATGTCCTCGTCAATACAGAAGGGTCAATCGGACCACCTAGCGATCCAGGGAACACTAGCCCCTGGTCAGAATAGGCACCATCCAGTTCGACCTGTCTCAGTAGTTGCTTTCCCCTATGTTCGCGCAACATGTCTATTGTGTCGCTGTCTAAGGAAATAGCGCGTCGGCTTTTTGTGGACTTAGGTGCTTGAAAGACCAAACCTTTTCCTTTAACACGCTGAAGAGATTGGACAATCGCAGCATTGTAGTTTTCCAGGTCTATGTGTATCCACCGTAAACCTAGGGCTTCTCCCCGGCGGCAACCAGTGAACGCCAAGAATACCAGCGCCCCGTGGTACGGAGTCTCTTTCGCGGCCTCTAATAGGTCCCAAACTGCGTTTGCACTTGGTGGTTGAATCTCAGGACGACTGGGCCGGGGAGGGTCAACTGCTTCGGCTGGATTCCGAAATACCAAGCCCCAACGCAATGCATGCTTCAATGATTCCCGCAGTACAGCGTGTATATGCTGGACACTTCTGGCGGATTTCCCTCCCTCGAGTAGTCGTGCTTCCATCGCTTGTATATCGGCAGGCGAGAGACGGGACAACTGTATATGCCCTAGAGAAGGCTCAATATGGAGCCGAATATCGCTTTCATATCGTTCAGCAGTCCTGGCGCGAGTATTTGGAACTACGTAATCTCGCATCCACCGTTGCAGCATTTCACTGAGGGATACTTTGCCTGCGTCGACGGGTAAACCTTTGTCTAATGAAGCCAGTATGTCTCTCAATTTCCTATCGGCTTCTTTCCTAGTCCCTTTTACGTTTACGAACTTCCGCTGCCTACGACCATTGGAGTCCTTGCCAAGGTCGATGGTTAGCTCATAGGTCCCTTTTCCACGTCTACGTATGCTGCCGTTCATGACACTTGTCTCCTGATCCGCATCGCGTGCTTCGAGTAGGTACGATTGTTAGCGCAGTCTGTGCAAAAGCTCCGTTGTCCCTTCCGTGGCTTTCGACTAGGTTGGAATGTACTGCCACAGTTGGCACAGATCGACAGAGAGTCCGCCCTGGTCAATACAGACGCCATCTGCAACGCTATAGCACCAAACAAGGTGGCAGACCCGGATAAGATGACTTGAGGTCCGTTCCGATCCAGATCTACAACCGGGCGCACGTTAGCCATCTCCAACCATCCGTTAACCACCAGAGTCAGCCGTAACCACTGGGTGTCTAGACTCATCTGATAGACACTCTCGGCTGTCCCGCATAACAAGGTCCAGTTCGCTTCGCTCCCTCTTTTCCCGCTGTCTAGCGCTTGCGCTATAGAAATCATGGCCGTTACCTGGTTCGCGTAGGTCTTCCAACTACTAAGCTGTTCGGACCATAGGCCCGGCTGGTTTCGATCTCGTCTAGGTACACATGAATTGGCCAGTAACTGGGC
>Ga0208747_1000269_pt1 | contig 15743 bp, 15 predicted proteins | sample Knorr_S7_td_AAIW_FD_185597 | JGI IMG/M metagenome (GOLD analysis project Ga0208747, IMG submission 185597) | Marine microbial communities from Southern Atlantic Ocean transect - Knorr_S7_td_AAIW_ad_750m_LV_A (SPAdes) (version 2) | ecosystem: Environmental > Aquatic > Marine > Oceanic | place...
AGTTCTTGCTTCCAGATCATATGTGATTTCTTTTGCCATTTTTTAATTCCTCCTTAAAGGATAGCGAGAATATCACTCTCGCGCATAATTAGATATTCAGTTCCTTCAAAGGCGAACTCAGTACCACTATATTTACCATATAGTATTTTATCCCCCTTCTTGAGATTCATTGCAATTTCACTGCCGGCATCACTGATTTTTCCAGGGCCGACCGCAGCAACAGTTCCCTGCTGTGGCTTTTCTTGGGCTGTATCAGGAAGAATGATGCCCCCTGTGGACACTTCTTCAGCTGGATCCGGTTCTACCACAACACGGTCTGCTAGAGGCTTAAGTTTAAGAGCCATTTTGCTTTCTCCTATTTTAGTTTTCTATTAACTTTAATTATCTATTGCTATTTAATGTTATCTACAAAATTTGCAGCGCGGAAGTTATAATCTACAATCATAAATATACAACAAATATTAGCACTCTATTGATAAGAGTGCTAATAAAGAAATTATCTATTTTCCAGTACTACCAAACCCACCCTCGCCACGACCAGTTTCTGTAAGTTCTGAAACTAGTTCAAAATGAATTGGGCTACCATCCATCGCAACCAATTGAAATAATCTTTGGCCTGGTTCAACGGTATATGGTTCGTCCTTGATATTATCGACAGCAGCCATGATTTCACCACGATATCCTCCATCAATCAAACCAACCGCATTGCACTGTCGTAAGGGCGTCTTGGAAATACTGGATCGTGGCATCAAAAAGTAGGGTTTCCCATCAGTATTTTCACAGGCAATATACAATTTAATTATTGCCGTCTCTCCTGGCTCTACCGTTAAACTGTCAATTACGAATAAATCGAGACCTGCATCACCGTGATGGAAATGACCATGATTTTCATATAAATCACGAGCATGATTTGATAATGGCTGAATTTTGAGGTGCAAAAAATATTAACCTGTCAAAAGATTCCAGGCTAATAAGGACCAGCCCAAGATAAACGCAGCACCGCCAATTGGAGTGATTACCCCTAACCAGCGCATATCGGTTAGAACCAATAAATATAGTGATCCCGAAAAAAAAGCAATTCCAATAACAAAAAACATTGCAGGTAAGCCAAGTAGATCTTTAGAAATATGGAAACCCAATATGCCGATTATCATTAAACCAATTGCGTGGTAGCCTTGGTACTGTACAGCTTTTTCATAAGTTTTCAGATCATCAGGGATTATTTTATCTTTCAACCTATGCGCCCCAAATGCACCTGCTATAACTGCCAGAGCCATAATAATGGATCCAAGAATCAGCCAGCTCTTCATTCTTGAGAATTTTGATGGATCAAGGTACGAATTGGGAAAGGAATATCAATACCTTCATCATTGTAGCGTTTATGAAGCCGCCTTACAAATGTATCAATGATATTATGTTGGTCACCATATTTCTCCGCTTTGAAATAAACCTTCAAGTTTATGCTTGATTCCCCAAACTCATAGAACCGTACTAAAGGCTCATCATCCGTATTACAACCCTCAACATCTTTTGCTACATCTTTCGCTACATTTTTGGTTACACTGGCTACATGTTTGAGATCACTATTATAGGATACCCCCACAGGAATACGTACTGAAAACGATGAATCCCCAGAATCATAGTTTTTGATAATTGCTGTAGATAATTTTGAATTGGGGATATTGATGACATTGTTTGTGCGTTCCAGCATCGTAGTATTGCGCCAGGTAATATCACTGATATAACCCCTTTCTCCAGAATCGAGTTCTGCAAAATCACCAGGTTTTACTTTGCCACTCAGCAATATATGTAGTCCGCTAAATACATCGCTAAGTGTATCCTTCAATGCCAAAGCTATCGCTAACCCACCAACTCCTAGCGCCGTTAGGATTGGCGTAATGGCAATATTCAGCCAATCAAGTATTATCATGAGCCCGATGCCCCATACAATTATATAGACAAAATTTGTAAACATGGTGGTTGATGGAAAACCCCGCCCCTGTTTTTCAGCCCATAAATTGAATAGACCAACTAGCAATTTGCTAATAGTCACCGTTACAGATAAAAACAGAATAATTACAATAATTGTTGCAAGGTATTCTTTATAGGAAGAAAATGGCTCCGATAATTTGATGCTATCAATAGCAATCCTTGCAGCCGCAAGAAAAAACCAGAGAATAATATGCGGTTCGATCGAATTAAGAATAATATCATCACCGCGCCATTTTGTTTTATCAGCTAATTTTGACAAGCGGCTATGAACAAACCGCTTTATTAGCCATCCTAGAATAATTCCCAGGCATAATACTAGGATAGGGTGGCCCCAAACGAACATTTGATCTAGAATTTTATCTACCATCGGATCATTAAATTACGCTTTTTCATGTTTAATCTGCACTGGAATATGGACCAATAATGATTTGTTTTGATATCCCAGGAAACAGGATGTCCTCCTTTGGAACGCCTGGTGCGGTCCAGGTTCGTTCTAAAACGAGCGAACCTTGATCATAGATATTCAAAGACTGCAAATCAAAATACTCACCCCAATTCCATTCGATACCATGCTTAATGTTGTTTTTGTAAGTACACTCATAGCTTGGATTACCATTCCTATGGACATTTGATTTTGTACGAATTCCAAGAACTGGAGTTGTTATCTCAACGCCTATCGCTGTCCAAACTTTCTCTTGGATGATTTCGTTTCCACGATATGCTAAAATGCGTCTAAAACGACCATTTTCATAATATTCAAAAATTACCACAGGCAGACCCTCAAAGTAATATCCTTCTTTCATTGTTGATCCAGATGGGCTAAAAATTCGCATCAAACCCTGTAACTTTCCGGAAGAGAACATTGCCGTACTTGATAATTGTTCAGTGGTATACCATCGTAATACCAGGCCATGAAGTTTATCCTTTAGGTATGCACCTTTTTCTTCAATATTACCCTCAGAATCCCAATATTTATATGAACCTGATCGCAGACCATTAGCAAAGGTAATCTCTGATTCAGTCGTACCATCACGATAAAAGGATGTCATTTTTCCATGTAATTTATTATTTAAATAAGTCATTATTTCTCTAGGTTGCCTACCGTCATAGTAAATGGTTCCTAAACCAAATAATTGCCCAGTATCATATATCTTAATGGAATCCTTTTGACCCTTTTTATTAAACCATTTCCATTCATCATTTTTTAATCCGTTATAATAGTACCCTGTAACAGCTGGGTTTCCATTCGCATGCCAAATATTATATTCTCCATTATATTGATTGTTATTGTATACAATAAGCGAGTCCAATCCTTTTTGGTCGCTAAACCAATTCCACTCACCATCTTTTTTGTCATTTTTATACTGACCTATAATCTTCTTTTTACCCAGTTTATCGTAGATCCTAAAAGGTCCATTCTTCAACCCGTTTTCATAGGTTAATTCTCTAGTTTTAATTTTATTTTTCCACCATATCCAGTGTCCATGCGGTATATCATTACGGTATTCTCCAACGGAAACTTTCTTTCCTTTTTCATCCAATTCTTTATAATACCCATATTTCTTATTTTCAACATATTCCATCAGTTTATGCGGTTTACCATTACCAAAATAATCTATATATTCTCCATACAACATTTCCTTGCGAAATGTCCGAATTGAATCAGGCAGACCATCTTTTCCCCACCAAGTCCATTTATCAGATAACTTCCCATTTAAATATTTTCCTTTTGCAAACATGACACCAGTTGGGTGCCAAGAATAATATTTACCATTCGGTTGATTGTTCATTATATCCTGCTGGTAATGCTTTATACCGTTACGATAATATTTTATTAATTTTACCGTAATAGAATCTGTGCCAAGGCTGCTCGAAATAACTTTGTATTCACGAACGAGTTTTGACTGACTATTATTATATATTTCTAGAGTTTGGATTGGTGGTGAACAACCAGTGTAAATCAAACCGAAGCAACCAATAATTACTACACTAGATCGAAAATCCATTATGCTAACTATAACTGATAATTCAGGCTATGGTAGTACAGCATAAAAAGGGCTTTTGCAAACTTTTACATACAAGTAATAAATCCCCTAGCAATCAATACAGGGATTACAATATACAGTAGTGAATCGCGAATCAGATAAAATAGAATAAACGCTACAAGGACTCTGGATCCTTTCTTTTTTAGTAGCTTAAAATAGCCACCCTCTTTACGAATTTCACCCCAATCAAGAATAAACTTCGGTTTTAATATTTTCATTCACCCTCAGGCTTAATTTTACCAAATTTCAAATTCTCATATTTTTCCCAGATAGTTTCACCAGAAGCTTGCTGAAAGCGGAAGGCAAAAACAAGCGCATCCATAAATGAATTATTCTGAAACTCTTTGTGAGTGTAATACTCATCAACCCAACCGATAAATTCCAATATATCAGTATCATCGAGTTGATCAAAAATACCAAAAACGGTTTCGGCCTTATTATCATAATACCACTGAGTTAATTCACTGTAGCCAATCTCTTTTTTAAGGGCATCATAAGTTTCGTAGACTTGGGTCATATATGAGAACAAATATATTTCTTTTTCTTGTTGGTTAAGTGTCGTCCAATATACGGCAATCAGATTACGCTCTGTTTCCTCAGTTTCTTGTGCGAGTGCTAATGTAGCTGGAAATAAACATAATGAAATAAAACAAGTACAGGTAATAATAGAGATTTTGATTTTATTATTCATGATACTTTGTCTGGATTTCAACCCTTGAACATACGATAAAAGCTACCAATTTAGAAAACTGGTTTTACTGCGTATTTTGTTATTTTTCATTCCTCTAATTCAACCCAATCACCATTTTCTTTTATCAAATTGATTAGAGCATCTACAGCTTTTTCAGAAGGAATATTTCTTTCTACTACCTCGTAACCCTTGTAAAGAGAAATTTGACCTACACCTGTTCCAACATAACCATAATCAGCATCTGCCATTTCTCCCGGTCCATTTACGATACAGCCCATAACACCTATTTTTAAACCTTTAAGGTGGTTAGTCATTGATCTAATTTTTCCGGTTATTTCCTGCAAATCAAATAATGTCCGGCCACAAGAAGGACATGAAATATATTCTGTTTTTGAAATACGCGTCCGGGTAGCTTGTAATATTCCAAAACAAGTCTGTGTAATCAAATTGATAGGTTTACCTGCTATTAGCCAGATACCATCACCAAACCCATCTATTAACAATGATCCTAAATCCGTCGCAGAAAATAATTGAAATTCATCTTTTGTCCTGGCATTATAATCTCTACGAATGATAATGGGTACATCCCAATTAGTATTAATTATTTCAAAGAAAGCTCGACGCTGCTCAGCAATCCCATGTTTATTTGCAGTGTCAATTACCAACACAATTTCCTGTTTATTCTTTAACGTATATAGTTCTGGCCTGAAGCAATCTGACAGTGATATACTAACAAAATTAATTGCACCACCTGAACCTGTATATTTTAAGTAATGATCCAATGAAAATAATGGCAAAGTCTGGTCTTTTTTTTGCCAAGCATTTTCGTCTTGGATCATATTAAGTGTACCAGGCAATTTAAAACTCAGTTGTCCTTTCCCAATGTAAATGAAATCCGCTGCTTGTTCACTTATTGTCCATTTATCAAGGCTTTCAGAATAAATGTATCCCGCATCTATTAAATCTTCTGGTATTAATTTATTGATAGCAGATAAATCAATTATTACCCGCGGTACATTATTACCACCTATGTTCCCTACCGAAATTGTGGATCTTCTGGTATAATCATAGGGTCGAAAAGGAGGATTTTCGATAGACATTATTTTAGAATGACTGTTACGTGTACTGTATCTTTGCACTAGCTGTTGAGCTACTGGGATTTCCAACTCAGGATCCTCGGTCAAGGACACACGGATTGTATCGCCGATACCGTCTTCCAATAAACTGCCAATACCAATAGCAGATTTAATTCGGCCGTCTTCTCCTTCACCCGCTTCTGTAACGCCAAGGTGTAACGGATAATTCATCCCCTCTTGTCTCATCATGGCAACTGCCAAGCGATATGCTTGTACCATGACCTGGGTATTACTGGCTTTCATTGATAGTATCAGATCATGATAATCAAATTCTTCACAAATACGGATAAATTCCATAGCAGATTCAACCATGCCAAGTGGTGTATCGCCATATCGACTCAAAATTCTATCTGATAATGATCCGTGGTTTGTACCAATACGCATTGCGGCACCATTTTCTTTGCACATCTTTACAAGAGGGACAAATCTTTCCCTTATTCTATCGAGTTCCTGTTCGTATGATGCATCTGTATATTCGATAAAATCAAACTTTTTTCGATCAGCGTAATTCCCAGGATTAATGCGCACCTTTTCAACTATAGTAGCAGCAATAAGTGCTGCGTTAGGTGTAAAATGTATATCGGCAACTATTGGTGTTTTATAACCGCAATTTCGAATTTCTTCTTTTATGGTTCTTAAGTTCTCAGCTTCTCGCTTGCTGGGAGCAGTGATACGAACTAGTTCTGATCCTGCTTCGATCATCCGTAAAGACTGATCTACTGTTGCTCGCGTATCCATTGTATCGGTTGTTGTCATTGATTGGATCCGTATTGGATTATTTCCTCCAATGCCTAGAGATCCAACCATTACTTCTCTGGTTCGAAAACGTACGTATTTTGTCAGGCTTTCACAAAACGCATCAGGTCGAATTTCCATTAATCAACCCTCTCCCTTACGAAGGATGTAACGATATATTGTTCTGCATTTTCCATTGCATGAGTAAAATTATCAAGGCGAATACAATCCCGATACAACTTAACAGCTGTTTTTCGATCTCCTAATATATCGTAGATCTTACCTTTCAATAATAATGCGTTGCCCAGCACAACATCTAATTCAGCGCCATAGTTGTTTATGGCTATATCCAAAGCACTCAAGGCCAATGGATAATCTCCATTCAAATAATAATATAATGCCCACTCGTATTTCCGGTAAGCAAGATACCAATCCTTGTGTATATCTGTCAGACCTGCAAACATTGTATCTAGTTGTAGTAATGACTGGTAACCATCAGTTAAAAGTCCATTATTAAGCAGGCTTTCTGTATAAAGTACACGGTAATAATAACGTTTGGGAAAATACGTCACTAAATCGTGACTGAATAGTAGTGCAAATTTTGGCTTGGGATCTATCCATAGATGCATAAATACCAGCGTTCCTTTGGCTTCGATCCAGGACCATTCACCATTTTCAGCAGCATTTAAAATCTTTTTTTCGCCAGCAATGGTAGAAGGATTTAAATCAAACATACCTGCAGCCCATCGAACAAGAAAATTTGACATTCCTGCATAATATTCAACGATTCCAAGTGGTAACTGTGTATCAGTGATCTCAGGGTATTTTTCCGCAACATCCAATATCTGTGTGAAGCCCCTGTATCCCCATATCAACGTCCTTAACCACTCTTTTTGTCCCAAATATACCCTTGCTTTCAAACCTATAGATGAACCGAGATACAATTTATAATTTGGATCATCTGGAAATCGTTCCACTAAATCGTTATAGACGGGAATAATTGTTTCGATATCATCATTTAGCATGTACCAAGTAACATCCAATGGATCATGCGCTTGACTATGTAGCCAGCGTGCAGCAGCCCAGGTGAGGTGTACGGTAGGATTTTCTGGAAAATCCACACGAGCGTTGTTAAGAATTGTTATCGCTCGACCCGTGTCGTAATTGTAAAATGCTCGAACAGCTTTCCAGACAACGTCATCTCCAGGGTATTCCGCTGTAAGCAACGTAAATGTGAGCAGAAAAATGCTAAAACAAGGAAATTTCACATCAGGAAAATAAGAACGTAGGAATAAAGGGTAACAGTCGAGATTGAGGCGGTTTCTAAGAACCCAGGCGTTTAGACAATATTAACCAGCCTTTTGCATCATTAGCATCTGGGCTTATTTGTAAACTTCGATTCCACGCAGCCTTAGCTAGTTGATGCTCATTCATCTTCCAATAGGTAACCCCCATACCTGTATAGGCGCTAGAATCATTGGGTCGTAGTTCCAAAACTTCTTGATATGCGACCAAGGATTCCTTATGCATACCTTTTTCTTGATAGTATTTACCCAATGTCCTGAATGCGCCAGGTAACCAGGCATAAGAATTCGAATTAACACTTAATGCTTTCTCAAAAGATGTCCGGCCTAAGCTTGGTTCTCCCAAGCGATTATATTCAATAGCTAAGATATAATATGCTTGGGGTAACAGATTCCTTACAATTGGGTGCTGGCTTTGATAATGCAAGAGATCTTCCCATACAGATGCAGCCAATCCCCATTCCTGAGCATTAAAATAACTCAGGCCTTGCATGTAACGTGCATCCAGGTCCTGAGGATCTAAATAAACAACGTCACCAAAGCCCAGCGCTGCATAAATATATTTACCCATATCATAGTATAGGTTGCCTAATCCTAAATGCGATTCTTTATGTTTTGGATCCATCCTAATGGATTGCTGGAATGCTGCCTTGGCGAGGTCAATTTCACCCAAATCATTATAAGCGATAGCCTGCAAAAAGATAAATCCATTTTGATCAGGATATTTCTCAGCAGCTTTTTCTGCCATTGCAATGGCATCATTAAATAATCCGTCATTTATTTTTTCATGTATTAGGGTAAATTGCTGTGCTGGTCCCTCTGGTGCCTTAGCAGCAGTACGAACCAATACCTGCCGACTCATTTCCAATGCTGGTGAATCTTTTTGATGTACAGCCATTGCGTCTAAAGTGGCCTTGTGATTGACATCCAAATCTAATGCCTCTTCATAGGATTGTTGTGCTTTTTGAAAATCACCCAATTTTTCATACAGTGACCCAAGAAAAAAATGAGAATCTGGATTATCATAGTGGCGAGCAACTTGCCGCAGATATACGTCCTTTGCTTTACTCCAATTACCATTTACCTCATAATGTAGACCCAACTGCCTTTGCATTCTAAGATCCTCAGGTGCGCTATCAGCAGCTTGTTCAAAATCAGCTGTGGTATAGACTGGCCGTGATTCTAATTTAGACAAATGCCTTTCCTGACGTGGTTTCAAATATTTCATGGCTCGCCCCATCCTGCGGCGACTATCAGTAAGGTCATTATTTAAATCATATAACTCCCCAGCTAACTTCATTGCGCTGAGTGTTGGTTTTCTAGCTTTAACTACTGCTTTTTTCTTAGATGAGCCTTTTTTCAATATTCCAGTTATTCTGGATATATATGAATTGGTAGTTTTTGATGGAGCGATCTTATGCGCTTTTTTAAAATCATCCAGCGCACCACGGTATTTTTTTGCTTTGTACCGTTTTTTACCCCGGTCTACATATTTTTTAGCCTGGGCCTTTTTACTACCTGAACTCTTTTTACCTTTTGCTTTTTTTGACCTTTTCTTTTTACTGCTGCTTTTCTTTTTACTGCTGCTTTTCTTTTTACTGCTGCTTTTCTTTTTCCCTGATGATTTCTTCTTGGTGGATTTTTTACTTGTAGATCGTTGGGCGTATAGTTCAGATGTATGTACAGGTAATATACTAGTAAATAATATTAATATTACCAGCCGGACTATCCATTTGGTATGTGTATGGCGCATGTGGACTTGCGGCAATTTACGAAAAGGCATTACTACTATGTCAGTGAAATTATTTTCTTTCTTTTTGATCTCTTCACACAGTACCAATTAATTCATATTCATTAAAATTGTTAATTTTAACATTATAAAAATCACCTTTACTTACCTTCCCATCTACCCGGACAATATTATCTATTTCAGGCGAATCATACTCGGTTCTTCCCACCGCAACAGTCTCACCAACTTCATCAATTATTACTTTTTGTGTTTGACCTACCATAGCGCTGTTTTTTTCATAATTAATATTATTTTGAATGTCCATTATTACAGCTTTTCGTTCATCCTTTAATTCTCTAGAAATATTATCTTCTAAATCCGCAGCAATTGTGCCTTCTTCTTCCGAGTAAGTAAATACCCCTAAATGATCAAACTTCATTTCCAATACAAAATCAGTTAATTCCTTAAAATCCTCTTCGCTTTCACCCGGATAACCAACAATCAGAGTTGTCCGAATCCTTATCTCAGGAATTGCAGCCTTTAACTTCTGAATTCTTTCGCGAATGCCATCCTGATTGAGACCTCTTCGCATCGATTTTAATAATGTATCCGAAGCATGCTGTATCGGCATATCAATGTACCGACAAACTCGTTTCGATGTTACCAACGCGTCTATTATACGCTGACTAAGGTGCGCTGGATGTGCATAATGAATCCTAATCCAATCAGGAGCATTGTCCATTTGATCCATCGCATAGATCAAATCACTTAAGTATACCTTTTTTGATAGATCCCAACCATAAGTAGTCGTATCCTGCGCAATTATCATTATTTCTTTTACTCCATTGTCAACCAAGCGACTAGTTTCATCCAGAATCTCTGGTAACATACGACTCTTCTGCAACCCGCGCATTATAGGTATGCTGCAAAAAGAACAACCATTATCGCAACCCTCCGCAATTTTTAAATAACTATAGTGTGATGGGGTCAGAAGTGAGCGATAAAAAAGAGGGTCATCTCTACCATATTCCTTCCCAGTCAGAAATGATGCAATTTGCTTATGGTCATTGGTACCAAAGAATCGATCTACTTCAGGGATTTCTTCTTTTAACTCTAAAGGATATCTTTCTGAGAGACAGCCCATTACAACCAGTTGTTTGACAATGCCAGATTTTTTTAGTTCAGCGGCCTGAAGTATTGTATCCACTGATTCCTCACGTGCGATATCAAGAAAACCGCAAGTGTTTACTATGATCGTATCCGCTTCATCGGGTTCATCAATTACATCATATTGACTATGTTTAAGACCACCCAGCAGAATTTCAGAATCGACCAAGTTTTTTGCGCATCCTAGACTAATAAGATGCAATTTCTGTTTTTCTTCAATCATCGCTCATACCAATAACGGAATTTACATAGTGTTCTTGATCAAATATTTCAAAGTCTCTAATGTCCTCACCGATCCCCAAAAATTCTACGGGGATATTTAAATCTCTGTTCAATGAGAAAACAATACCGCCTTTAGCTGTTCCATCCATTTTTGTTAAGATTGCAGCATCAATATCGATATAATTTGAAAATTCCTTGGCTTGAAAAAGCGAATTCTGACCTAGGTTAGCATCAATAGTAATCATTGTTTTCACAGAATAGTCTTTAAACTTTTCCACAATGGTACGTTTCATTTTTTCTAATTCTGTCATTAGGTTTTTATGTGTATGTAGCCTTCCTGCTGTATCAACAACCACAATATTAGAATCATCTTTTTTAGCAGCTTTTATTCCATCGTAAATAACGGCTGATGGATCCTTAGCAGATTGGCTGCTTACCAAACGAACACCAATTCTATTTGACCAAATCTTTAATTGCTCTAAAGCCGCTGCCCTATATGTATCTGCGCCAACTAATATAACACTTCTTCCCATTGACTTATAATAATATGCTAATTTTGCTGCAGTTGTAGTCTTCCCGGTACCATTAACACCTACTACCAGAAACACATAGGGAATATCTGGTAATTCATGGATCTCTTCCGGTAGAATTGAGAGCATATATTTGCGCACTGCTTTTATAAAATTTTTTGTTGCGTTTTTTTCCACGACTTTAATAATACCAGAAGTTGTATAAATTCCAAGATCTGCTGTAATTAATGTTTCTTCCAGCATTTCCAGCGTTTCTGGTGTAACTCGTTGATTTAATAAAGTATTAAATGCACCAGCTATACCTTTACGCGTTTTTGATAACGCTTTGAATAACTGAGTTATCATTTAACTAGTCTGTTGAAGTGTTTTATATTCTATAATGAATGTTTTAAAGTACTTTATCCAGCTAATAATCAGCAAATAGGACGCTATCGCTAGAGTCAATAATGGAAGATAAGGTACACCCTGGATATGAAAAATATGTAAGAATACACCGAGAGTTGTAATTCCAGCACCCCATTTGCCCCACCAATTTGAGTGTAGTACAAAATGCGTGTGGTTCAATAAGTAAATCGCAGGCAGTGCTATAGACACGTACCTAACTAAGTAAAAAGTAAAGAACCAGATTGGGAATCGGCCTTCATAGACCATGAAGGATGTTACTGCTAGTATAAGAATGAAATCTGCAATGGGGTCAAGCCATTGTCCAAAATGAGTCACACCATGTGATTTCCTTGCTACCCAGCCATCTAACACATCCGATAAAACGGCTATTATAATTAACCAGAAAGTAAGGTAAAGTTTTTCTGGGTCCCTTAGTGTAAAAATAATTGGGATCGCCAGCAATGCACGAACGAGACTGATGAAATTTGCCAGTGTTAAGATCCGTGATGGATCTGTTATAGGCGTTTGTTGATTATCGTTGTTCACGAACTAAACCAGAATTTTGAATTAAACTTTTTGAATCTAATTCCAAGACTTTATCACATATATTGTGGATAAATTGTTCATCATGCGAAATAATAATACAATGTTTTTTGTTTAATATTTTGTTGATAAAACGAGCTAACGTTTGCTTTTGCCGCCACCCTAAACCAAAAGTCGGTTCATCAAGAATGATTAATTCATAATTACTACATCCTAAAAGAATTATCATCGCCAAACGCAAAGCAGTCCATTGTACGTCAACGGCCGGTTGATGCTCAATTATCCGCCAATTAATTTGATAATCATTCATCATATTTAATGCTTGGCTAACGACCAGTGGATTCAATTTCCCGAAACGCTGCAAATCAAGAAGGAATTCACCAAGCGTAACTGTGCCTAACATCTTTTCTGGAAATTGATTTAAATATCCTATGGTGGGTGATTCTCCATCAATATCTAACTGAAATTCGCCCAAATATTCAGGAAGTATACCGCTGATGATTCCGGCAATTGTGGTTTTACCTGAACCATTAGCACCAATGATTCCGAAACAGCGTGTTTCTAAAATATCAATACTTAAATCATTAAGGATTGTTTTTTTATGATCATAAAAATATGTTAAATGATCGGCTATCAGATGCAGTTTACCGGCAGGATGATTGTTATGCTGATATTTTTGTATTGGTATACTTTTATTTATTTCAGTAAATGAATTGAGTGTTAGTTCCCAAACAGTATCGCCAAATATTAAATCTGAAATATCCGATGTGAACCATAAAATAATACTACTAGTATCTTTCATATATTTACTTAAGCGCTGTACCTGAGTTTTCTTTGCTTTACTGTTTAAAAATGACAGCCCATCATCTATTACAATTAAGCCAGGCTTTACGCTTAAGGCAGTCGCTAGGTTTAGCAATTCCTTTTCACCGCCACTTAGTGTAACCGGGTGCCTTGTTCCATCATCAATGAAATTCAACTTATCTTTTATTCCATCAACTAAATATGCAACCTGACTAGGATCTGAAAATACACATTCAGCTGAAAAAGCCAATTCTCCATCTAGGGTCGAACTTACAATTTGATTCTCTGGATTTTGGAAAACTGGTATCGTACGGGTTGGTTTTTCATGAATTTTCAAATCAAAGTTGCCTGCATCTGTATCCATACCACACAATTTTTGAAAAAATGTTGATTTCCCAACGCCACTTTCACCAAAAATCACATGTAACCCTGCTGAAAAACTGGTTTTATAATCCTGTGAAAATTTTGGAAACTGAATATGAAAATTTAAAATATTAGTCACGAATAATCCCTCTAACTACGCGCGTTGCGGCACCTATATTCTTATGAATAACATCTGTTGCTGCTAAGCTAGCTGGTATTATCTTTGAGTTATCACTTAACAACATATTGATTTTATCAAATAATTCTTGACCATTATCTATAGCCCAGCCACCACCAGAATTTATCAATTCTTCTGCCTCATGGAAATTTTCATATCTTGGACCAAATAAAATTGGTAGTCGTGCTATTGCTGGTTCCATAACATTATGGATTCCAGTGGAGAAACCGCCTCCTACATAAGCTATAATCCCATCCCAATATAAGTGCGATAACACACCAACAACATCTACTACAATTACTTGAGGATCATCCTTGTCATAAGGCGTTTGTTTGCTAAACACATTAACCTTTAACCCTACTTCATTAAATTGTTGTATTGAAGTATTAATTACAGAAGAAATTGGTTCATGGGGCACCCATAGAATTGATAAGTTTTTATGATCGTTTAACAACCGTAACACACTTTCATAGATAACTTTTTCGTCTTCATCATGTATACTAGCAAATATGATTCTCTTTTTTCGACTCAGTACTGATTTGGTATGCTCCGTTGTAAATTTATCCGCTGTGCTCTTTACGTGATCATATCTGGGATTCCCGAGTACCCGCACAGTCGTATTACTTGAATTTCCAAGAATCAATTGTAAATGATTATGATCAATTTTAGTAATGGTATAGATTGAGTGGAAATCCTTGTAAACATGATGATAAAAGTTTCTTACCATTGGCAGTAGTTTTCCTGTCCCTTTTTTAAACCTTGCTGCAAACAATACTGTAGGAATTCCAAGTTCTTTAGCAGCCCAAATAAGATTGGGCCAAATATCATAAGCTGCAAAAATTAGTTTTTCAGGTCTAACTAAACGCAATACTGATTTAACAGTCCAGTAAAAATCAAGGGGCAGGTAGATTTTGCAATCAATAGACTCATCATCTACGTGATTATAACCCGATGGTGAAAAAAAGCTGACAATTATTTTCGTATGGGGTTCAACCTCTTTTAATCCTAGCAGCACCGGTTTTGTTTGTAGAAACTCACCGTGGGATGAAGCATGAAACCAGTAAATTGTCTCATCTCCACTCAACTTATTAAGGTAATTTTTTAATACCTTCCTTGAATGAAATCGGCCCAATAAACCATCCCTTAACTTTTCGTTAAAATACATACCAATAAAACCAATAATGACCACTATTGGTATCAATACGAATTCATATACAAAAAACCAGAAATATTTCACCAGGAAAGCACCCCTTGAATGGCTCGATGAACATCTGAAGTGGATATTTCAGTCATACAATATTGCTGTGAACGGTAGCAGGGACGCTTCCCATTTTGACTACAAGGTCTGCACCAAATATCTTTTTCAATTACTACAGATCTATCCAATGATGTACCGCCTCCCATTTGAGCATTTGTCGGCCCCATGACCATTGCTACTGGTACGCCAAGTGCTTCGGAAGCATGGACCATACCAGTATCACTGCCTACTGTCATTTCTCCTAAGGAAATGATGGCTAGGGATTTCCTTATATCTAATTTTCCATGCAGATCAAGAATCTGTTTACTCTTATCATTGGCTATTGCAGTGCAAATCCTATCATTCTTGCTGCCAATAATAACTATACTTAATCCTAGCTTATTTATTATCAAATTAACTAACTCTTTGTAATGATCAACAAGCCAAGTCTTCTGCGGCCAGGCAGCGCCAGGCACTAATGTTATGTAGGATCCAGTCAAACCTTCTTTCTCTAAAAACAATTTTATTTCAATCTGCTCATTCTTTTGGATAACCAGCTTAGCTTTCGGAACTGGATAATCATTATTCAATAATTCTTCTAGGCATTGGTGGTAGAGCCATCTTTGGGAAAATTCATCGGGAAAATTATTTTTCTTGAATTCAATAAGTTCAAATCGTTTCCA
>Ga0208747_1000271_pt1 | contig 15729 bp, 12 predicted proteins | sample Knorr_S7_td_AAIW_FD_185597 | JGI IMG/M metagenome (GOLD analysis project Ga0208747, IMG submission 185597) | Marine microbial communities from Southern Atlantic Ocean transect - Knorr_S7_td_AAIW_ad_750m_LV_A (SPAdes) (version 2) | ecosystem: Environmental > Aquatic > Marine > Oceanic | place...
TGTCATTAAATGACGAATAGTTGTTTGGGATTTTTGATTGAAATGGTTTGACTGCTTACCGATAAACTTAGGTAAATGATCTACAACTTTATCATCTAATGATATTTTTTTCTGATCTATCAGTCGCATTATCGCTGAGGTGGTTGCAATGACTTTGGTAATAGAAGCCAAATCATAAATATCGCCTCTTGTAACGGCCTCAGTTTTATTGTAGGTGTGATAACCGAATGCCTCATGGAGAAAAATTTGTCCATCCTTGGCTGCCAATAAGACACCGCCAGGAAACGCTGTATCGGTGACAGCCTCAGCCAACATAGATTTTACGGGTTCAATTTTTGCATTAATCTCAGTTGGGAGTACCTTTTTTAAAATTTTTCCGGGTACCCAGGTTGTATTACTCTTAAGCCATTTTTTTGATTTGACTTGAATCCCAGTCCCTCTTTCTGCAACTCCCGGTATACTAACAGGTAAGATCCCTGTAATATCGACTTCTCCTTTAACCGCATTAGCTACTGCTGTTTGAAGTATACCGCTACCTTTATAAGCACAAATGTAAACCGGTGCATCTGGAAAATCCTGTATCAGGTAGGGACTTCCAAAACTAGTAATCACCACTTTTTCACATTTCCGGATTAGACGATTAATGAAATCAGCTTCTACTTTTGGTAAAAATATATCATCCTTATGCTCCACTGGGTTGGCAAAAGCATTCAAAAAAACCAGTCCATTGACGGGGATTTGGTCCAAAATAAAGTCAGCCACTACTGTACTGTCAGATTTATCGATCTGAAATGATATGACCCTCCTATTACTCCCAACATCTTTTAATTGTCTGGTAAAGCTACTTTCACTGTGATTATTAGGTCCATCATAAAGATCAATCACATAGAGTGTATCATCAATACCCGGACTGAGAGGTAAAACATTTTCTTCATTTTTTACTAGGGTGATAGCACGCAGTGCTATTTCTTCAGCCATTTTAAAGTTCTCTGCTTTTCCAATTTCCCGATAGGTATAATCTGTTTTGATCAATCGATCTTGATGAAGTCCCAAACGTTCCTTCATTTTTAGCACTTTCAAAGCAGATTTATTAATTTGTTCTTCTAAAATGACACCATCTATCACAGCTCTTTCAACGGTATCAATAGATTTTTTTAAGTTCATATTCTGAATAATAATATCTGAACCAGCCCGTATTGTGGCAACCAGCGCATATTCATCAGAATAATTTTTTATAATGCCTCCCATTCTCATGGCATCAGTAATAATTACACCTTTAAAACCCAATTGATCTCGCAGGATATCTTGCATCCAAAATTTAGAAAGCGTGGCAGGATCCTGAGCGTGATCTTGAAAGTCCGGAGCATTGACATGGGCAACCATCACAGCATCTACGCCTGCATCGATGGCACTTTTAAAAGGGGGCAATTCGATAGTCCATAGGCGAGAAGAATCACTGGGAATTTGGGCTAACGCGGAATGGGAATCCGTCTCCGTATCACCATGGCCGGGAAAATGTTTTGCAGTAGACAGCATTCCATAATCGTGCAAACCACGGATATATTCAACGGAATACCGGTCGACTGAATCTGGGTTTTCTCCAAAAGAACGTGTATTAATGATGGGGTTCTTGGGATTATTATTTACGTCCACGACTGGAGAAAGATTAAAGTGTATGCCTACTGCTCGACTTTCTTCCGCCGCAATGCGCCCCGCTTCATAGGCAAAATGTGGTTCACCCGTTGCCGCAATAGCCATCATGGGTGGCAACGTAACTGCTTCTGGATATCGTCGGCCCAATCCCGATTCAATATCTGCATCTACTAAAATGGGCACTTTTGATTCTACCTGTATTTTGTTTAGCATAGTGAGCGCACTGCCTGCATCACCAAACCAAATATGGATAACACCTATTCCATCCGTCGCAAGGTGTTGTTGTATTTCCCGCCATTGATGGCTTTCGTAATTCATATACCGCATATTCATTGAGTACACCATCATTTGCGCAATCTTTTCCCGAAGAGTGAGTTTATTTAATGTGGATTCAGCCCAGGATTGTTTGGGATTGAATTGGCTGGGCCCTACACAGGCAAACAATATGATAACGAAACCAAGTAAATTTCTTCTCTTATACATAGTGGAAAAATTAACAGAAGTTCTCCCATAAATCTTTAACTTTTATTTCTTACAAAGCATGTTTACCTCACCCAAAGATAAATCTACACTTATTGGTCAAATGCTCATGGTTGGACTCCAAGGCACATCGACTGAAGATGCGAAATCATTTTTCAATTCCTTGGATGGGCGTCCAATAGGGGGTGTAATTCTGTACGATCAAAATATGACCAGTACGCCACCTGCATCTCATAATATTTTATCGCCTGCACAGGTAAAAGCATTTAATGAAACACTGCAAAACTTAAGTGAGACCCCTCTATTAATTGGCGTGGACCAAGAAGGTGGACAAGTTAACCGACTTAAAAAAGAATATGGATTCCCCACTACAAAAAGTTGGGCTCATTTGGGAAAAATTAATGATGTAGAAGAGACTCGTAAACAGGCAGAACTAACGGCCCAAACACTTTCTGACCATGGCTTTAATCTAAATTTCGCACCGGTTCTTGATCTCACAATGAATTCATCCAGTTTTATTGCAAAAAAAGAACGATGTTTTTCTAACAATCCTTATATCGTCTATGAGCACGCAAAAGTCATGATTGATTCCCACTTAAACCACCGTATTTTAACTGCCGGTAAGCATTTCCCCGGTCAAGGGAGTTCTGGTGAAGATACCCATGAAGGATTTGTTGATGTTTCTGATTCTTGGTCTGAAACAGAATTAATACCCTATAAGCAATTGATAGAAAACCAATCCCTTAATGCAGTTATGACGTCGCACTTATTTCAACGTGGACTTGATCCCGATCATCCAGCGACACTTTCATTTAATATTTTAAATAAACTTCTTCGTAAAGAATTGAAATTCAACGGTATTATTTTCAGTGATGATCCACAAATGAAAGCCATTTCAGATAATTATGACCTAAAAAGAACCTTAGAATTGATGATCAATGCAGGGGTTGATATTTTCTGTTTTGGGAATAACCTCATTTATGATCCAGATATTGTTGAAAAAGTTCATATGACCATTAACCAATTATTAGAGGAAGATGCTATTTCTGAAGATCAGTTAAGGGCATCATTCCACAGAATCATTAATTTTAAATCTATAATAGGTTTAGTATGAAAATTATTGGCATAGATGGCGGCGCCACAAAAGTTTCAGGCGGAGTCGTTAAAAAAGTAAATGATTATACATTCCGATTATTAGATCCTGTAATTGAGATCAAATATTCGGACCAGGAAAAGTTTGACCCTAATTTTTCTCCAATACCACTATCCGATCAACTAAATGGATTCAAAATATCTGAGCAGGAATCCAACCAAAGTCGCGTTTATGTGAATTGTATCAAAAAGGTGATAACATCACTTGCTGATGATGACTTATTTCGGGTTTCCATCGCCATGCCCGGGATTAAAATGGATAACGGCCGTGGAATTAAAGCCATGGTAAATGGCCCACGCATTCCTGATTTTTGTGATCAAATCGAATCTGGACTCAAACTTCACTACTCTATACAAAAATTAGAAAATGATTCAGATATGTGCGCTTGGGGAGAGGAATTTTGTGAAGACGGCGCATTTCGTAATATAGATAATGCCTACTACATTGGTGGAGGCACAGGAACGGCAGACGGATTAAAATTGCAAGGCAGACTTATTCCTTTCGATGATATATCAGAATGGATTGGTAAAACATGGGAACTAAAAACTGAGGAAGGCCATTCTTTGGAATCTTTTTCATCCATGTCCGGAATCAATCAATTACGAGAATCACAAAGTAAAGACTTTGACTTAATAATTGGACAAACACTGGGGAAATTATTATTTGAAAGAATCATGACTATTTTTTCTGGTTGGAAAAGCCAGTTTATAATTGATCGAACTCTGCAAACCGTTCATCCTTATCAAAATACTTACTTGGATCGAATTGTCATCGGACAAAGGCTTTCAACTTTCCTTCAAACAGAAGAAGGATCTGTAATCTATTCTGCTATGCTTGATTCATTAACACAAATGACGTTGGAAGCCAATGTGTTAACCCAACATCATTTTATGGATAATGATCAGTTTGATGAAAATCGAATCATTCTATCGGATCTTCGTTTTTCCCCCATTATCGGTTTAGGCGCTAAAGCCTGGATGGAAACATGCTGATACCTAGGGAAATTCCAAAAATTGAACCGCTGATCCGCATTGGGCTCATTTTGCCCCAAGATAAAATAGAATCAGTTCAAGTCTCATTTTCTGATCCACAATGCTTTGAACTTGAGACAGAAAAGAAATTATATCCATCTTGTAACAATCAGGATGAACTGACCCTTCAGTTACGAAAAGGCGAATTACATATTTCCCAATTCAATGTGACATCACCTACAATAAATATTATTCCATCAATACAAGATGAAGAGCCATACATCACTTTATTTGGTATGATTGCCGGTCGTGGATTCCATTGGCAAAAACGAATCACTGCTTCATTCTGGGGAAAAATTGAATTTTCAGTTATGGATCATAAAATCATTGCGATTAATGAACTGCCTCTGGAACAATATTTAAAATGTGTGGCCACATCAGAGATGAGTGCTCAATGCCCATCGGAATTCCTAAAAGCACAGACCATTGTGTCTCGGTCATGGTTATTGGCCAATATAGAACAAAAACATAAACATCTGGGATTTGATATTTGTAATGATGATTGTTGCCAAAGATACCAGGGAATGGCAAATACAACTGATGTTTCCATTACTAGTACGAATGATACCCTCGGACAAGTTTTAATTTTTAATGATCAAATTTGTGATGCGCGCTATTCCAAATCTTGTGGTGGATCCACAGAAAAATATGAAAATGTATGGGAAGGTGATCCCGTTCCATATCTTCTTTCAATACCCGATGTTAATGAGTCAGGGGCAGTTTATTGTAGCCCTGAAATCGTATCTGAAGATTCACTGAAATTTTATATCGGTGATGTTGACGAAAAAGGAAAATACTTTCGTTGGACATACAAACTCGCGCAATCTGAATTAGTGAGTTCCTTAAAAGAAAAATGTGAGTTAACTGCGGTTAATATATTGGAATTAAACCCCTTAAAAATCGGAGATTCGGGTCGAATCATTGATCTTGAAATAAAATATTCGGATAAAGCTGGTAAAACTCAATCCGTTCTCCTTCAGTCCGAATATGAAATCAGGAATATCTTATCTTCCTCCTTTCTTTACAGCTCCGCCTTTACAATTGCAAAAGAGAGTGATGATTCTTTTCAATTGAACGGTAAGGGCTGGGGGCACGGTGTGGGCATGTGTCAAATTGGTGCCTTGGGTCGGGCGTTTTCAAACCATGATTACGCATCTATATTGAAACACTATTATCCAGGTTCAGAATTAAAAACCATTTACCAGTCATAATGCGAAAATCAAATTATAGTACATGGGCATGGGTCCCCTCTCTTTACTATGCGGAAGGGCTCCCTTATGCATTTGTCATGATCGTTTCTGTAGTGATGTATAAAAATATGGGTTTCTCTAATACAGATATTGCCCTTTATACCAGTTGGCTATATCTCCCCTGGGTGATCAAGCCCCTATGGAGTCCAATCGTAGATATTTTGCGCACCAAACGCTTTTGGATCGTTTCCATGCAGTTATTGATTGGGGCAGGACTAGCAGGTGTTGCACTCTCGATCCCAGCTTCCAATGCATTCCGCTATACATTAGTATTTTTCTGGCTCATGGCATTCAGTTCAGCCACTCATGATATTGCAGTCGATGGATTTTATATGTTGGGTCTTTCCTCTCATGATCAGGCCTGGTTTATTGGTATACGAAATACTTTTTACCGATTCGCAATTCTTACTGGTCAGGGCCTACTGGTTATTTTAGCCGGACAGTTAGAAGATTGGACTGGAAAGACCACAACTGCATGGTCCATGATCTTTGGCATACTTGCAGTTCTATTTATCGGATTCAGCTTTTACCATAAATGGAAACTTCCTTATCCGCATTCCGATAAAAGCCATCAAGATCCAAACTTGAAAGAAACTATTCAGAATTTCTTTCAAGTTTTTCTATCCTACTTTAAAAAACCCCAGATTATTTTAGTTATCATATTCATTTTGCTTTACCGATTTGGTGAAGCCCAATTGGTAAAAATCGCACCTTTATTTATGCTGGATGCAATTGAAACTGGCGGCTTAGGATTGTCCACTTCCCAATATGGATTTATCTACGGCACCTTAGGTATGATCATGCTCACATTGGGAGGAATTACCGGTGGTTTTTTCGCTGCGAAGCACGGTCTCAAATCTTGGATCATTTGGATGGCTCTTGCCATGAAACTCCCGGATCTGGTTTATGTGTATATGGCATATGCCCAGCCGGATAATTATTATTTAATTAGCACCTTTGTAGCAATAGAACAATTTGGATACGGGTTTGGATTTACTGCTTACCTTCTTTTTATGATGATGATATCTGAAGGTGAACATAAAACGGCTCATTATGCTATTTGTACGGGGCTCATGGCCCTGGGGATGATGCTACCGGGCATGTTTAGTGGAGCACTTCAAGAATCCATTGGATATCAGCATTTTTTCAATTGGGTTATGGTGGCTACAATTCCCGGACTCATTATGATTAAATTCATAAAGATCGATCCTCAATTTGGAATTAATAAAGACAATTCATGACGCAACAACAAGATAGACTGATTGCACTGGATACTTTTCGCGGTGCTACCATTGCTCTTATGATCCTGGTAAATAATCCAGGTACATGGGCACATGTGTATGCCCCACTGCGTCATGCCCAGTGGCACGGATGCACCCTTACTGACCTTGTGTTCCCATTTTTCCTTTTTATTGTAGGTGTTGCCATGCGCTTTTCATTTGAAAAATACGAAATGTGCAAATACGGTTCCCTCTTTTGGAAAATAATCAACCGAACGATCACCATATTTGTATTTGGTCTTCTACTCAATGCTTTCCCTTTTATAAAGCAGGATTGGGATTGGTCTACACTCCGAATTCTGGGTGTCTTACAGCGAATTGCATTAGCCTATTTTTTTGCAAGCATTATCGTTATTCGAACAGATATCAAAGGGTTGGTCATGATATCCTTCGGATTACTGGTAAGCTATTGGCTTTTGCTTACCGGATACGGATGGTATTCTGGATTAGACCCATACGGACTGAAAACTAATTTGGTATTGGTCTTTGATAAATTAATTTTGGGGGAAAGCCATCTTTGGGGAGGTACAGGTATTCAATTCGACCCGGAAGGTTTATTAAGTACAATCCCATCTATAGTAACCATATTAATTGGATTTTTGGTTGGCACTATGATTAAGACATCCAATGACCATAAAGACAATGCTCAGCGCATGGCTGTTCTTGGTGCACTACTAGTTATTCTGGGCTGGATATGGGCATTCCTTTTCCCAATCAATAAACAATTATGGACCAGTTCTTATGTTTTATATACAGGTGGAATTGCAACCATTGTTTTATCTGCCATGATTTGGCTCATTGATGTTCAAGGTTTAAAGCTCTGGTCAAAGCCATTTGTCATTTTCGGTTCCAATTCAATTTTTATTTTTGTGGCTTCTGGGATCTGGGCCAAAATTTTATTAATGATAAAATTTAATCTAGATGGAAAACTGGTTTCCGGCTATTCCTACCTATATAAAACAGTCTTTCAGCCATTGGCAGGCAACTTAAACGGCTCCCTGCTATTCGCCCTGTTTCATGTATTGATGTTTTGGCTGATACTTGCCTGGATGTACAAAAAGAAAATCTTTATTAAACTATAAACTGTAGTGGTTAAATATGCCTAACCACTACTCAATAATGGAATTACTTATTGGGTTTAAACCCTTGTAAAATCGAATATTTTCCAATTTTAGGTTTCTTTTGCCGGCTAATTTCATTGGTTAATTTTGCAGCAGCGGCCTGTTTGGAAAAAACAACTTCCATTTCCATCCAAAAATCATCTAGGGTGCCCATCTCTATACCATATTGATAAAACATCATTTGATCACAATAATCATCCCCCATTTCTTCGCAAATATCCTGATGATCTGATAAGATGAGTGATTCCCCAGTTATTTGATACATAAACTCAGGACCATCATTACATTCGATTTCACCATCATATTCTTCACAATATCTCCAAATAAAGGTTGTATCGGTCGCCTCCCATTCAATATCAGATCTTTCTTCAAATCCTTCAAAAGTTTCCTCTATTTCTCCTCTACCATCGTCATTAATCGTGATTGTAACATTATCGGGTAATAATAATTGATCCGGCACTAAAAAATTTTGATTTGCTTCGATTTCAGTACCTATTTGTGTCACAGTCCCCGAAGCAACAGCATAACGAGTTGAATCCATGACATAATTACCATCGATGTAAAGCCGGCGATAAACAGTATCTGCATTCACCGTAAAAAAATTCTCTGACCATGTGTAATTAAATTGGGTCCCTACATATTCATAATAACCATTGGGCGTATAAATATCAACCGATGACTGGTCGTACTGGTCTAAAGATGAGATATAATCGTTGATATAATAATTAACATCCATATTTTCAAAATATTCGTAAGCATTTATAAATAATCCATCATCACTATTGTTAACATTAAATTGGCTTAATGCATGTGTCTGAGTTGTTATTCCATTGGAAATGGTTGAGACTTCGATACTTCCTTGAGTAAGACCCATAAAAATTTCCTGCGTTTTATTCACCTTAATGTAGACTCCGCCTGAAGCAGAAGTCATGTTCCATGTTCCAACTAGTGGATTGGGTTCTTCCTTATCTTCACAAGCCATAAAAATAATCAAGAGAAAGACGACAAAATTTCCTCTTTTACTCATGAGTACATTCCTTCCAGGAGCTCATTATAATGTTCTGTAACCACTTTTCTTTTCACCTTTAATGTTGGTGTCAATTCGTCCTTATCCTGATCTAGATCTTCTTCAAGTATACGGGTTTTTTTAATGGACTCATATGAAGCTAATTCCTTGTTCTTTTCTTTCATAATTGCATTCATTAATTCTATTACTTCTTCTTTTTTGGATAAGTCACTTAAATCCTTATATAGTATTTTTCGGTCTCGAGCAAATTTGGTGATTTCATCTTCATCCAAAGTAACCAACATTGTCAAATATGGCTTTCGATCTCCGTAGACCATCGCTTGCGATATATAAGGACTGGTTTTCATCAGGTTTTCAATATTTTGAGGCGCCACATTTTTTCCACCGGCAGTGATGATAATATCTTTTTTCCGATCGGTAATAAATAAATATCCATCCTCATCAACATATCCCACATCACCTGTATGAAGCCAATATCCGCCTTTACTATCAGGCTTTAACAGTTCCTCCGTGGCTTGTTCATTTTTATAATAACTATTTATATTTTGTTCTCCACGCACACAGATTTCGCCATCATCCAAGATTTTTAATTCGGTACCAGGGGTAGCGCGTCCCACTGAACCAATTTTTACTTCACCCTCTGTTTGTATTGATATGATACCAGAAGTTTCAGTCATACCATATCCCTCGAATACCTGCAAGCCTACCCAATAGAAAAAGTGAAGAATTTCCTTTGAAATTGGAGCTGCCCCCGTCAACATATAACGAATCCTTCCACCAAAAATGTCTTTAATCTTATCCAAAATAAAAAATTTGGCTAATACAGCTTTCATTTGCAACCACAAGCTAGGCTTTCCTCCGGCTTCCTTGATTTCACAGATGGTTTTACCGATATGAATTGCCCAATGATATATTTTCTGTTGAATCCAGGTGGCATCATCAATCCCTGTTAAAATTCTTGAATAAAATTTCTCCCATACTCGAGGTGTTCCAAAAACAACAGTTGGGCCGGTTTGTCGGATATTCTGAGGCATATCCTCCATGCTCTCAGCAAATACAGTAGGGTTTCCCACAAGGAACCGTAGGAAATGACCAATTAACCGCTCTGCAATGTGGGCCAAGGGTAAGTAGGAGACATAAAGATCTTCAGAATTCAACCCTGTTGCATCTGGTAAATGCTTTGAGCTAGCAATGATATTTCTGCTCGTAAAAATAGCCGCTTTTGGATCTCCAGTAGTACCGGAGGTATATGTAAAACTGATTACTTCATCTGGATGACAGGTGTCAATCAATTCTTCAAATTGATCAGGATGTTCTTTCCCATATTCACGCCCAAGTTCTAGGAATTGATCTAAGGGATATACATTAGGCAAATTCGGGGGGTGATACCGATCCAATACAACGATTTTTTTGATATTGGGTAGACGGTCCCAAATCGCAAGCATTTTATCTAATTGTTCCTGGTCTTCCACAAAAGCAAAAATACTATCACTTTGATTGGCTATGTAGAATACCTGGTCATTGGTATTGGAATGGTAAATCGGAGCCGTCACACACCCAATGCAGATAATACCCATATCACACATAACCCATTCCGGCCGAGTCTGGCTAAGTATGGAAATTTTATCGCCTTTTTTTACACCAGATGCTAAAAGCCCATTGCCAATGTCTTGTGAAAATTTTCCGTATTGTTGCCAAGTTAAGCTTTTCCATAAACCATCCTGCTTTTTCCAGATCGTTGGTTTATCCGGGAATTTTTTTACCTGGCGCCAGAATAGTTTTGGAATCGTATTATACTTGTTTAAATCAATAGTCACCTGATACCACTCCATAAGTTTGCACGACGGGTATATTTCCCTTCACCTAAATACATTTCCCGCACTTTTTCTTCTTCATATAACTCATCATAGGTGCCGCTTAAAAAAATCTTCCCGGAAGTGAGTACATACCCATAATCAGCAATTTTCAATGCATGGTTCACGTTTTGCTCTACCAGTAATATTGTGACTCCTGATTGATGGAGATCTTTAATAATTGAAAAAATTTCTTGGACTAATTTCGGAGAAAGTCCAAGCGAAGGTTCATCTAGAAGCAATAGTTTTGGTTTAAGCATTAATGCTCTGGCAATAGCCAGCATTTGTTGTTCCCCACCACTTAATGTGCCTGCCTGCTGATTACTACGATTTAGCAATACCGGAAAATAATCTGTTATTTTTTTAAAACGTTTCTCAAACAAATCTTTATCCTTTATAAGAAAACCACCCATCATCAAATTTTCATACACCGTTAATTCCGGAAAAATGCGCCTGTTTTCAGGCACATGAGATATCCCCAATTTGATAATTTCTTCAGGATCTTTACGATCTATACGCTTGTCATTAAAATGGATGGTGCCGTATTCCGGTTCAACGATACCAAAAATTGTTTTTAAAATGGTTGTTTTCCCGGCACCATTAGCACCCAGGAGGCATACCAGTTGACCCTCATTTACCGCCATGGATACACCGTGGAGTGCTTTGATTTTACCGTAGAATGTTTCCACGCCAATCAGCTTAAGCATGGACTTGTTCCCCTAAAAATACCTTAATTACTTCAGGATGCTGCTTTACTTCTTCCGGTGTACCCAGCGCCAAAACATGACCCGAATCGAGCACACAGACACGATCGGATATTTTCATGACCAGATTCATATCGTGCTCCACAACTAATACAGTGATGCCCAATCCATCCCTGATTTCGCCGATAATTTTCGCAATTTCTATTGTTTCCTGGTCATTCATTCCTGCCGCTGGCTCATCCATAAGAATTAAATTAGGTTGACTGATTAAAGCGCGTCCAATCTCTACCAGTTTCTGAATACCATAGGGTTGGCCACTGAGATATTTTTGCTCAAAATTCGTAATCCCTAGAAAGTCCATCACTTTGAGTGCCATGGCCTCTTCTCGTTCTCGCTGCGCTGTTGTTAGCCAACGATATAAAGTTTCTTTCAACGTAATTCTTTGGTGGGCACCGATAAGTATATTATTTAATACTGTCATATAAGGCACATTCTGCAGATTTTGGAAAGTACGGGAAATGCCCAATTTCACAACTTCATGAGGTTGACATTTGGTCAAGGATTGACCTCTGTATTGAATTTTGCCTTTTTGTGGCCGGTGAAAGCCATTAATGCAATTAAATAAGGTAGATTTCCCGGAACCATTAGGCCCAACAAGCGAAAATATTTCTCCTGATTTTACTTCAAATGAAACATCATCCAGTGCCACCACGCCAGAGAATTGCATACATAGATTTTTAATGGTTAAATCACTCATAAAAAAAGTCACTGCCCACCTTCGTAAAAATCAGGAAGGCAGGCAATGACAATTAAGGATGGTTTAATTAATACTTATTAATCTAACCAGTCAGAGATAGCAACTTGTTTCCCACCTTGCAACTGCAGCAAAATTACGCTCTCGACTCCAGCATGATCATTCCGGCTGTATGTAATCGGTGGAAATGCACCATTATTCCAATTTTTCAAGGATTCTAAACCACTCACTAAGCGTTCACGGGTAGGATATCTCCCAGCTTTCCGTAGTCCCTCTACTAATACATTGGCCGTAGCAAAACCATAATAATGATAAGGACCACGCATTTTTTCCGGCACATTATTTTTTTCACAGAGTTCTCTATACAAAGTAGGGCCAGGTTCGTCAGAATCGGGATAGTATGCCCAATACGCAGCTATAAATCCTTCCCCAGCTTCTCCAGCCAACATTGCAACCCGTGGATCAACAGTAGGTCCTAAACCATAAAATCGTGCTTTGTAGCCAATAGCTTGAGCCGTTTTCATAATGGTTACAGGCTCACGAACGATACCACCAATAATTACATCCGTAGCTCCGCCCTTCATAAAGTTAGATGTTTGGCCAACAAAATCTGTGGCTCCACGCTGAAATGATTCTTTTTGGACAGTGATTCCATGTTTTTCTTCTGCTTCAGCACAACCCAGTAAAGCATTAGCACCATAATCATCATCCTGGTAAGCAAACCCAATTTTAGCATTCGGGTTGTTCTCCATTATATAATCAATTAATACTCTTGTTTGTAAATCATACCCAGCATCGGTGTGAAAAATATATTTTGCTGCTGGTCTGGTCATATCAGACATGGTGCTGGAATTGGTAGCGGGAGCAATCAAAGGGACTCCATTCTCTTCTAAGATAGGTCGAATGGCTTCGGCTGGGGATGTACCAATTACGTTGTAAAGACAAAAAACTTGATCTTTTTCAATCAGTTTTTTGGCAGCAACAACTGCTTTTTGAGGATTATACTGATGATCTTCTGTAATCATCCGAATTTTTCTCCCGTGTACGCCACCTTTTTCATTCACATAATCAAAATATAATTGTGAACCAGCAGGAATTAGTAGACCCAATTCTTTGATGGGACCACTCAAATCCTGGATATTTCCGATCAAGATTTCTTCATCTGTAATTCCAGGAGAAGTTGATTGGGTATCGCACCCCATCCACACCAGACTTAACATTAATACGATTGATAGAAGTTGTTTCATAACCACCTCCTTGGTTTAGGTGAACCTCTTACGCGGGTTGAAAGGAAAAACTTTCCAATAAATTCTCATCTTAAGCCACATACCATATAACCCTAAGGGCTGGAATATAATAAATAAGAGCATTATTAAACCGAAAATCAATGCCTGTAAATCACCGGCTTCAGTTGCAATAAATTGGGATAAACTGTCCTCGAATAATGGAATAAACAGGTTTTCCATTAAGACGATAAATAATGTGCCCAGCGCTGCACCATAAATGGAACCCATACCTCCTACCAGTACCATTACATAAAAATAAATCGAAAGCAAAATATCAAAATGATCGGTAGATATAAAATTATTCGTATGGGCGAAAAGAACTCCAGCTAAACCTGCAAATATGCCCGATATGAAAAACGCTATGAGTTTATACTTGGCAATGTTCACACCAGAGGCTTCAGCTGCATGTTCTGAATCACGTATTGCCATGAATGCACGACCCAGTTTTGAATGAATAATCCTGCGACCGGCCGCCACCGCCAATATGGTAAAGGTGAATATAAAAAAATAATTATCCCAGTCACTTTTGACATCCATTCCTAAAAGCGTCGCATTGGATACTTGCAAACCACCAGATCCTCCCGTCCAATCACGCAATGCAATAATCATTCTTTTTACAATGAAGCCGAATCCCATTGTCGTAAGTGCCAAATACATACCTTCAATCCTGAGTGCAGGAAAACCAATGATTAACCCGAAAAACCCGACAATGACTGGTGTAATAATCAATGATAATTCAAATGGTAAGCCAACCTGATCAACCAAAATAGCTGAAGTATATGCGCCAATGGCTAAAAATCCAGCATGCCCTAAGGAAATCAGTCCAGTGAAACCGCTTAGTAAATCCAGTCCCACAGTCAAAATGATATAAATTCCGGCCATATTTATTACATAGAGATAATATTTATAACTAAATGTGGCACTTTTTATAAGGAAGGGTAAAGCAAATACAGCCATAATAATCAGTGGAATCCACTTTAGATTTTCGTCGGCGTAGCGTCCTTTGATCATACCCGTTTAACCTTTGCTTTACCAAACAAACCATCGGGGCGTACCATGAGCACAACGATCAAAACAATCCAAACTATAATATCATTTATCTCCTTGATCCATGAAAAATGGAATGAAAGTGTTCCCATGCTGACCGTCTCAATGACGCCCAAAATAATACCACCTACCACTGCACCGGGGATGGATCCAAATCCTCCCAGAATTGCAGCCGGGAATGCTTTCAATCCGAGAAATCCCATGGATGTATCTAATAGAGACATACGAGGTGCCAGTAGAATTCCACTGACTACCCCCACTATAGCAGCAAAAACCCACACAATCATATATACTTTTTTTACTGGTATCCCCATCAATTGGGCAGCTTCTGAATCTTCGGATGTAGCCTTCATCGCTATACCCCAGCGTGTTTTGTTAAAAAAGATAAAAAAGATACCCATCAATACTACCGCACTTAAAATGATTGAAAGATCTAGGTAAGATACTACGACACCTCCAACTTCCATTATCCTCCCACCAAACGGGGATTGGGGTACCAAACTTATTGGTCCAGCTATCAACGCCGTTAAAGCCCTTAAAATAATGGCCAGACTGATGGTAGCCATAACAATAGAAAAAACAGGTTCATCCTTTAGGGGGCGATTGATAATAAAATCTAAAATAATTCCAAATATTACAGCGAAAATGATCGAGCCCAAAAACGCCAGCAAAAAAACCCAGCCATTTATTTCACCTACCATGGCTGAAAAATAGGATACAAAGAAAAAATTTACATAGGCACCCACCATCATGACTTCGCCCTGGGCAAAGTTTACCACTTCCGATGCTTTGTAAATGAGGGTAAACCCAAGCGCAATCAGGGCATAGATACTGCCAAGGGCAATGCCACTTATCGATTCTTGAAGAAGACCGGTAATCAGTTCATTCACTTAAATCAACCTTACAATATGAGCAAATATAAGATAAAATCCCCTTCGATACGGGTCAGAATTACTTAATTCAATACATCAAATAAATAACTGTATTTCACTACAAATGATTTTGTACTGGAAGCAATTGGGATACCATCATAATCTTCGGTCTGGTTATACACAACATATAGCCCAGTAGCTGCAGATTGTTGCCATAT
>Ga0208747_1000277_pt1 | contig 15682 bp, 12 predicted proteins | sample Knorr_S7_td_AAIW_FD_185597 | JGI IMG/M metagenome (GOLD analysis project Ga0208747, IMG submission 185597) | Marine microbial communities from Southern Atlantic Ocean transect - Knorr_S7_td_AAIW_ad_750m_LV_A (SPAdes) (version 2) | ecosystem: Environmental > Aquatic > Marine > Oceanic | place...
TATCGCCGATGTTGAAGGAGGCGGTAGGGTAAAGGCGCTTAAAGTTAATGTTGGATCTGTAGGAGAAAAAACTCAACTTTCAGTTAGGCCAGAAAGAGTAAAAGTTAAATCTTCTGATATCCAAGGAGAGAATTCTTTTGCTGGGGAAATTAAGGAGCTGATATACTTAGGTGATCATATCAGGGCTAGACTTGAGGTTTGTGGAAATGATGAGTTTATTGTAAAAATACCAAATGAAGGCCAAATTCAACTTAAGGAGGGAGAGTCAATTGGTGTTACATGGAGTCCCGATGATATACGCGCATTGGACGCACAGTAGGATATTCCTTCCTTTCTCTACTTTTTTTAACTAATTTTACTCTTTTTTTTAATATTTTTACTCTTTTTTTTAATATGTAGTCATGTTATTAGGCTCAGCATTAGAAGAGACATAAACTACTTAAATTAAATAAATAGGAGGAAAGATTATGTCAAAATGTTTAAAAATTTTCTTATTTGCTTCTTTTTTGGTATTTCCATTTGCCGCAACTGCTGAAGTAACTGTTGCTTCATGGGGTGGTGCTTATACGGAAAGTCAAATAAAAGCTTACGTTGACACTTATGATGCAGCTACTGTTAAGTTTGAAAACTATAACGGCGGTCTTGGTGAAGTAAGGGCACAAGTTGAAAGCGGTAGTGTTATTTGGGACGTTGTTGACGTTCTTCCTGACCAAGCAATCACTGGCTGTGATGAAGGGTTATTCGAAGATATATCCGCAGAATACAAAAACTTCACTCCAGCTCCTGATGGAACTGGCATGATTGAGGATATGGCTAACAGTGGTGTTACCAATCTATCTGACTGTTGTGCTCCGCAAATCTTCTGGACATACGTAGTGTTCTACGATCCGGACGCATTCTCTGGTGAAAAACCATCTAGAATTGCTGACTTTTTTGATACAGCTAAATTTCCTGGTAAAAGAGGAATTCACACTTGGGCAAATGCAATCGTTGAAATGGCGCTTGTCGCTGACGGTGTGAGTCCTAAGGGTGTTTATAAAGTTCTTAAAAATCAAACAGGTGCTTTAGATAGAGCTTTTGCTAAACTTGATACAATTAAGGATGATATTGTATTCTGGTCTGCAGGTTCTAAACCACTTGAATTAGTAAAAAGCGGCGAAGTTGTAATGTCCATTGCATATAATGGTCGTGTTGGAGCTGCTAACCTAAGTGAAGGTGAAAACTTTGAATACATTTGGGAAGGTCAAGTAATTGAGCAGGAATATATTTGCTTGGTATCTGGATCTCCTAATAGAGAAGAAGCTTTGGCATGGATGATTCATGCATCTTCACCTGAATCTCAGGCTTTGCAAGCTAAATACATTACTTATGGCCCAATGAGAGCTTCTGGCATTGATCTGATTAAAGCTGGTGAACCTTGGTTCCATACTGGTATTGAAGTTATGTCACATATGCCGAACACTCCTGAACTTTTAAAAATTTCAGTGATGGGTGATCCTGTTTGGTGGTCTGATAATGGGGCTGAAATTCATGAACGCTATGGCGCGTGGATGGGTAACTAAACTTGATTATTAGGTAAATTTAATTTACTTTCAGGGGCGGGATTATCCCGCCCTTTTTTATTGGAGGTCAATATTTCTACAGCAGAACAAATTTTAACAACCGATGGTATTCCTCTTAAGGTTAGCTTAAGAAAAACCGAAAGAAAAAACAAAATTAAAGCCTTTCTTTTAGTCTTTCCCCTTTTGATATTTATCATTGTCACTTTTGTTGTTCCTATTGGGGATATGCTTTTAAGAAGTACTGATGATAGTCAAATTAACTCAGTATATCCAAATACATTTGAGGAATATATAAAATGGGATAAAAATGAAAGTGAACTTCCTCCAGAAGCTGTTTTTAAAGCTCTTTATTTAGAGTTTGAACAAGTAGTTCCCAATATTAGATTAGACAAAGATGCTGATGCGACAAAACTCAAAAGATTAAGATCTCAAGAGGTGGGGAAAGCATTAACGCGCATGAATTATTCTAAATCAGGTTGGAAAAGTTTAATTAAAAAAACAAGAAAAAAAATATTAAAGAATGTAAAAAATGGAGAGAAAGTAGAGGGCTCTTATAAAGATGCACTTATAGAAATTAATAAAGACTGGGCGGATCCAACATTCTGGTACTCTATGTCTCAAATGCTTAATGAGCGCACATCAATCTATTATTGGAACGCCATTGATAGAACTTTTGATCAAGATTCAAATGTGGTTATGCAACCAGAGAATAGGCGCCTGTATATAGCAACGTGGATCAAGACTTTTAAAGTAAGTGTTTACGTAACATTTTTTTGCTTAATATTGGGCTTTCCGGTCGCTCATTTGTTAGCAAATTTACCTTTGCGTTACAGCAATATTCTTATGATTTTTGTTTTGTTACCCTTCTGGACTTCCTTGCTTGTCCGGACAACAGCATGGATTGTCATGCTGCAACAAAACGGAGTGATTAACGGAGTTTTGGTATGGCTCGGCATTCTAAGTGATGAGGGAAGAATTCAAATGGTTTACAATCAAACGGGCACAATTATAGCGATGACACAAATATTACTGCCTTTTATGGTTTTGCCCTTGTACAGCGTGATGAAAGTAATACCAAAGAGCCATATGCGTGCTGCACAAAACTTAGGTGCAAAACCCGCAAATGCCTTTCGTCGAGTTTATTTGCCCCAAACAGTTCCAGGCATGAGTGCGGGAGGTTTATTGGTTTTTGTTTTGGCGATAGGATATTTTATTACGCCTGAGTTAGTAGGAGGCAAGGATGGTCAACTCATTGGTCACTGGATAGCTTACCATCTTAAATCATCATTAAATTGGGGCCTTTGCTCCGCTTTGGGAGGAATTCTTCTGGGCATAATGCTAGTTTTATATTGGCTTTATAATAAAATTGTTGGAATTGATAACATTAAGTTAGGATAGGATATGGCATTACCAAGTTACGCAACCCCAGTACAAAGAACGTATTATTATGCGTATTTATTTTTTTGCGGTGTCGTTTTCTTTTTTCTTATTGCACCACTGGTAGCCATTATTCCCATTTCATTCAGTAAGTCACCTTTCATGCTTTTTACAGAAGGCATGTTGGCGTGGCCGCCTGATCCGGAAGCTTGGTCTTTTCGCTGGTATCGGTATATGGTCGGTATTTGCACGGACAAAAACTTAACAACTCCTTGCAGCAACAGATGGATGGTCGGAACAGTAAACAGCTTCTTTATTGGAAGCATTTCGACATTCTTTGCAACGGCTCTTGGAACCTTAGCGGCGCTAGGTTTAAGTAGACCTCATATGCCATACAAGGGACTTATTATGTCGATTTTGATTTCCCCAATGATCGTACCCCTGATTATCACCTCTGCGGGAATGTTTTTCTTTTACGCCAAAGTAAATCTCGTATACACTTTTACGGGTATAATATTGGCGCATGTGGCATTGTCCACGCCATTTGTAGTCATTACTGTTACGGCAACACTTGTTGGTTTCGATACCAACATGACGAGAGCGGCTCAAAGTTTGGGGGCAAGGCCTATTAGAACTTTTTTTAAAGTAATAATGCCTTTAATTTTACCAGGAGTTATCTCTGGAGCCTTGTTTGCCTTTATCACCTCATTTGATGAAGTTGTGGTTGTTATGTTTATGGCGAGTTTGGACCAACTGACAATACCAAAACAAATGTGGGCTGGCATCCGACAGGAAATCAGCCCGGTTATTTTGTGCATGGCTACTTGCCTTGTGGCATTATCAATTTTTTTACTAACAACCGTGGAGTTATTGCGCCGCCGCTCAGAGAAAATGCGCGGCATTACAGCTCGTTAATTCGTGAAAAAAATAGCAGTATTAGGTGCTGGTATTGTTGGCATTTGTTCTGCATATTTTCTTCAAAAAACTGGCTATAAAGTAACACTAATTGATAAAGAAGAACCGGGAACTATGACAAGTTATGGTCATGCATGTACTTTTGCTGATTATGCTAATGTGCCAGTTAATTCTCCATCCTTATTCAAAACCATTCCGTCTATGTTACTTAGAGAAGATGGACCATTAGCTGTAGATTTTTTTTATGTAATTAAAAATTTACCCTGGGCATTAAAATTTTTGAATAATTGCCGTAAAGTAAAAGTTGAAGAAATAGCAGCCTCTTTAGCAAATCTATTACAACATGCACGTTTATCTTATGATCATATATTTGAAGAGGTAAATGTTTCTCAGTATATAAAAAATGATGAAAATATTTATATCTATGAATCTAAACAAGCCTATGAAGAATCTGCTTATTCTACTTTTTTAAGGAAAAAAAATAATATTAAAGTTAAAGAGTTAACTAAGAAAGAGATCCATGATTTAGAGCCAAACTTGGCACCAGTATATTACGCTGGGAAACTTTTTACTGGCTCGAGGCATACAACCAATCCTTTAGCAATAAGTAAAGAAATATATAAGAGTTTTTTGCAAGGAGGAGGGCAATATCTAAATGAAGATGTCAAAAATGTAATACACAAAGATAACTCAGTAGAAATTATTTTAGATCAACAAAAAATTGAATTTGATGAAATGGTTTTAAGCGCAGGTGCATGGTCAAACTCTATAGCAAATATGATTGGAGATAACTTTCCATTAGATACTGAAAGAGGTTACCATGTCTTATTTGAAAATAAAAAACAGTTGATTAGTCGACCTATTGGCTGGTCGCAATCAGGCTTTTATTTAGTACAGATAGAAGAGGGTATACGTGCTGCAGGAACAATTGAAATTGCAGGATTAAAAAAACCACCCAATAAAAAACGCCTAGACATGATTGAACGTGAAGCGCGAAAAATTTTACCTCAATTAGGCAAAGTAAAATCAACTTGGATGGGGCGAAGACCTACTTTACCTGATGCAATGCCAGTAATCGGGAGATCATCTAAAAATAAAAATGTTTTATATGCCTTTGGTCATCAACATATTGGCTGGACGTTAGCAGCTGTTACTGGAAAGGCAATAAATGAATTAGTTAAAGGAAATCAACCTAACTTTGACATAAAAGCGTTTAGTCCTAATCGTTTTAATTAAATAACTAACTTAAACTAATCCCAACATTTTTTATTTGAAGATAAGCATTAAGTGCCTGAATACCTTTTTCTCTACTATAGCCAGATTGCTTATAGCCTCCAAATGGAGTTGCATGACTTCCGGTAAACCATTTATTTACATACACTTGACCAGATTGCAATTTGCTTGCTGTCCATGCTGCTTTGTTTAGATCTTTTGTAAAGACTCCTCCTCCTAATCCATAATCTGAGTCATTAGCTATATTAATTGCTTCTTCAGTGTCTTGATATTCAAGGACAGATAATACTGGACCAAAAATTTCCTCTCTTGCAACTGTCATGTCTTGTGTGACATTATTTAAAACAGTCGCTTCCATAAAGTAACCTTCACGGTCAGCTCTTTTCCCACCATGTACAGCTTCAGCTCCAGCTTGAACTCCTGACCTTGCGTAACCTTCTACCTTCTCTAATTGATTGCTAGAAATTACAGGAGTTAAATCAGTTCCTTCTTCATATCCAGCACCTACTTTTAAAGATTTACTAAGATCAACAAGTTTTGTAATTAATTCATCTTTTACAGATTTATGAACTACCAACCTTGACATAGCAGTACAAATTTGCCCAGCAACACCAAAAATTGCATGTCTTGCACTTTCTACTACATCATCTAGATTGGCATCAGGGTAGACAATACCGGCAGATTTTCCACCCAACTCGACAATGGCTGGCATAGCTTTATCAGCGGCCATATGTAATATTTTTTTTCCTGTAACAGCAGAGCCTGTGAATACAGCATGGTTTACATCTGGGTGAGATACTAAGTACGCACCAGCTTCACTACCATGACCACATATAATGTTTACTAATCCTGGAGGTGTCCCCGCATTTTCAATTGCTTTGGAAAAATAGGTTGCTGAGAGTGGTGTGAGTTCTGCTGTTTTAATTATTGTAGAGTTTCCAGTAGCAAAAGAGCAAGCAAGAGAACGACCTAACATTGCTAAAGGATAATTCCATGGAATAATGTGCGCAGAAACACCAAAAGGTTCTAAGACAGTATAATCTAAAACTCCTTTTGAAACCGGTATAGTTTTTCCTTCTAGTTTATCAGTCAGTCCGGCATAGTAATCAAACATATCGGCAACATCATTAAATTCTTTAATTGCAGCCCCCAATGTTTTACCGTTTTCATAACACAAAATAGTGCCACCTTCTTTTGCAATTTTGCGTGTTTCTTCAGCAATACTTCGCATTAATTTAGCGCGTTCAAGAATTGGCATATCAACTAGAATACGACTATCAAAAGATTTTTTTGCAGCATCAACAGCAAGATCAACATCTTCATTCTTAGCGCAAGCTATTTCACCTATAACGTTTGTTGTTGCAGGATCTTCTACTTGGATTTTTTCTTTTGATAAACTATCCATCCATTTACCATTGATATAATTTTGATACGATTTCATTTAAGCTTTACCTCTATAAAGATTTACTTTTCTATAATTGATTTAAAGCTATAAATCTATTATTCTCTCAATAATATCAAACATCATATGCATTCTTTTATTAAAAACTACGTCCTTATAACCGACTGGGTTTGTGAAAAAGTAGGTCGCATAACAATGTATCTGGTTTTTGTTATGATGTTTATTCTCATTTTATCTTTTGTAACCAGAAATATAATTAATTTCCCATTGATTTGGATAATTGAAATGGCTCAGTTTATTATTACGGCTTATTATATTTTAGGTGGGAGTTACTCTATGCTTACTGATGATCATGTGAGAATGGATTTATTTTATTCAAAGTTTTCAGAAAAAAATAAAGCTCGCATGGATGCTTTCACTAGTATTTTTTTATTTTTCTATTTAGTAACTTTGCTTTATGGTTCGATTTCAAGTTTAAATTATACACTTGAAACAAATCAACGATTATTCACAGCGTGGCGCCCTTATGTATGGCCGATTAAGTCTTTTATGACATTTGGAATTCTTTTGATGCTACTTCAGACAGTTTCCATGTTTTTTAAAGATCTTTACCGCATTAAAGGAGAAACAATTAAATGATTGCTGATTCTGTAAGTTATGAAGTAATCGCAATCGTCATGTTTGCAGGCATGATGTTGATGCTTTTAACAGGTCAGCGTATATTTGGCGCAATAGGTTTTGTCTCTGCTGCCGCTGCATTATTGTTGTGGGGAGATGGAGCAATAGAGATGCCTTATACAGCCGCATGGAAACTTTTTAAATGGTATCCAATGCTCACCTTACCTCTCTTTATTTATATGGGATTTATGATTTCCGAATCAGGCATTGCGAATGATCTTTATAAAATGTTTCATGTTTGGTTTGGTGGTCTTAAGGGCGGTTTAGCTATTGGTACAATGGGGATGATGGTAGCTATTTCGGCGATGAACGGTTTAAGTGTGGCTGGGATGGCTATTGGTGCTACCATCGCTTTACCTGAAATGCTTCGGCGAGGATACGATAAGAGAATGATTACCGGTGTTGTCCAAGCTGGAAGCTCTCTTGGTATTTTAGTTCCACCAAGTGTAGTAATGGTTCTTTATGGAATGATCGCTAGACAGCCTGTTAGCAAGCTTTGGTTAGCTGGAATATTCCCTGGCTTGATGATGGCAACTTTATTTATTCTCTACATTGCAATTCGTTGCCATTTTCAACCTGAGTTAGGACCAGTCCTGCCTAAAGAAGACAGACAAATTCCAATGAAAGAAAAAATTGGATTGTTAAAAGCGGGTTTAATTCCTTTTGCAATTTTTTTTACAATGACCGGTTTATTCTTAATGGGTATAGCCAGTTTGGTTGAATGTTCTGCTGTGGGAGCATTAGGCGCTACCTTAGCAGCACTATACAAAAAAAATTTAAATAGAAAAGTTATTGAAGTTACTCTTCGCAAAACTTTAGGTGTTTCGTGCATGTTTATGTGGATCATACTCGCAGCACTTTGCTTTGGGGCTGTTTTTGATGGGATAGGAGCCGTTAAGGCTATTGAATCGTTATTTATTGAGCGATGGAATCTTAGTCCTTGGGGTGTTTTAATCATGATGCAACTCTCTTACATTTTAATGGGGATGTTTTTAGATGATACTGCTATGCTTGTAATTGTAGCACCTTTGTATGTTCCATTAATCATAGCACTTGGTTTTAATCCTATTTGGTATGGAGTGTTGTATACTATTACTTGTCAAATAGCTTACATGACACCTCCCTTTGGTTATAATTTGTTTTTAATGAGAGCGATGGCTCCAAAAGAAATCTCATTGTATGACATTTATAGATCTATTATTCCTTTTGTAATTGTGATGTGTTTTGGCTTGGCAATAGTTATGATTTTTCCTGAAATTGCTACTTGGCTACCGGATTATGTAAGCAGAAGATAACTTATCTTCTTTTTTTTAATTTATTTATTAGACAAAACTTTAAATTTATAGTTAGTTTTATTTTATATATACGAGGAGGTTATTAATGGTTAAAAAAACTAATTTGACTAAACGTCGTGATTTTATAAAAAAAGCGGGCTTGGTAACAGCTGCTGGTATTGGTGCTACAGCTTTAAGTGCACCCTATGGGTATGCGGCTACAAATCCAATTAAGTGGAGACTGCAAACTTATTCAGGTGCTCCGCTAGGCGCGCATGTTGTTTTGCCACAAGTAGAATCATTCAATAAAGCTGCTCACGGAGAAATGGAAATTGAACTTTATTATGCGGATCAATTAGTTCCAACAGATGAATTGTTCAGAGCAATGCAAGCGGGAACAATTGATGCGGTTCAAAGTGATGATGCAACAATGGGATCACCGGTAGATATTCAAATATTTGGAGGTTATTTTCCATTTGCAACTCGATTTAGTTTGGATGTTCCAGCATTATTTAAATATTATGGTTTAAATGAAATTTGGGCGGAAGCGTATGGAGAAGTTGATAATGTTACTTGGTTAAGTACCAGTGCGTGGGATCCTTGCGTTCTCTTTACTGTCAAAAAACCAATCAGATCTCTGGCTGACATGAAAGGCCTTCGTGTTTTTGGTGTACCTACAGCTGGCAGATTTATGGCAAGATACGGCCTGATACCAGTCATTGTTCCATGGGATGATGTTGAGGTAGCAATGCAAACGGGTGAACTTGACGGTGTATGCTGGTGTGGATTCACAGAAGCCTATGAAGTTGGTTGGGCCGATATTTGTAATTACGCATTATCAAATGCTGTCACTGGTGCATGGTTTGGTTCTTATTTTGCAAACACTAAGAGCTGGGATAAACTATCGCCAAAACTTCAAGAACTTTACAGGATGTCTATAGATGGTTCTCATTACTATAGGCAAGTATGGTACTGGGGTGGAGAAGCGGATCTTCGTGTTAACGGTAAAAAGATGGAAATCACTGGATTGCCTGCTAATGAATGGTCTGGAGTCGTTGAAGATTCTAAAGAGTTCTGGGCTGAAACTGCTCAAATTAGTCCTCGTTGTGCTAAAGTTGTAGATGCATTTAATAAATATGCAGATACAATGGAAAAAGCAGGATACCCTTACAGATAATTAAAATTGTTACACTCTGGCACTACTTAGTGCCGGAGTGTTTCATTGTGTTTACTAATTAATAGTTAAGAAATCTTGATAGTGGTGGAGCTGAGGGGGATCGAACCCCTGACCTCTACACTGCCAGCGTAGCGCTCTCCCAGCTGAGCTACAGCCCCATAAAAATATTTATCCTACCACCAAACACGAGAAATGTTGATCAATTTTTGTTAAGAGTTTTTATCAATATAAAGGGATACCCTCTTGTGTAGGAGAGTTTGTTGGTTGTTTAAGGTCTAGAAGTTAGGCCACCGTCAACGGTAATTTCTGTACCCGTGATATAACTTCCCTCATTACTTAATAAAAATAAGATTGTGTTGGCAACATCTTTTGGCTTCCCTATTCTTTGCAAAGGAATCATTCTTGATAGTTGTTTTTTTGATTTTGGATTTTTTTTCCAACGATCTTGCATAGGTGTTTCAATTGGGCCAGGTAAAACAATATTAGAACGTATATTGTACGAAGCGAATTGAATCGCTAATGATTTTGATAGTCTAATCATCGCAGCTTTTGAGGCACCATAAGCGTCTTGCGGTTTGTCATCACCGGACAGCGCATCTACAGAAGATACATGAACCATGGAGCCGAACTTGTTTTTTTTCATTTTAGGAATAATTAATTTAGAGAGATATGCCATACTTTTCAGATTGATTTCAAAAACTCTGTCCCATACATCAAAGTTAATTTGAGTTGAAGAAATGTCTTTATCAAACCACAAGACCCCAGTTGTATTAACCAAATAATCAATTGACTTGTTTTTAAGATAAAATTGATTAATAATTTTTTTTAGTTCATCAAAATTTGTTACATCTATTTTTTTAAATTCTGCCCTTTTGTATTTTGTTAGAAAATTTACTGGGGGTTTTTTTATATCAAGCATGAGAACTTTTAATCCCGCTTTATTGAGCATTTTTACGCACTCAATTCCCATCCCTCCACAAGCACCAGTTACAACAGCGGATTTTCCCTTAAATGACAATTTCATGATATTTTGAATTATATACCTTAATAATTTGAAAAATAATAATTGATTTCAAAAAAATATATAATTAAACATATGATTATGCTCAAAACAATTACACCAATTGATAATTCCATTTATGTGGAAAGAGAATATGCTTCTCCGCAAGAAATTGAAAATACCCTTACGCAATCAAAAAAATCCTTTCACAACTGGAGACAAACTCCACTAAATGAAAGGAAGATAATATTAACAAAATTTGTAGACAGTTTTTTACAAAACAATACGGAGATAGAAGAGGAATTATGCAGACAGATGGGGCGACCAATTAGTCAATGTGGTGGAGAGATGAAGGGCTTTGAGGAGCGTGCGCGTTATATGATTGAAAAATCCGATCAAGCACTTGAAAACATTATCTCTAAAAAAAATGATGAGTTTGATAATTTTATTTCAAAAGATCCATTGGGAACAATTTTTATCATTGCCCCATGGAATTATCCTTATAACACTTCTGTTAACTCTGTTGTACCGAGCCTTTTATCCGGCAACAGTGTTATTTTAAAGCACTCATCCCAGACTCCTCTTTGTGCGGAGCAACTTTTTAAAGCTGCAAAATTGTCAGGATTACCTGAGGGGGTATTTCAGTTTTTGCATTTGGATCATGCTTCAACTTCAAAAATTATTGCTGACAGTAGAATTGATCATGTTTTATTTACTGGTTCGGTTAGTGGAGGTCGGCAGGTTAAACGAGCTATAGGGGAGAGGTTTATAAATGCGGGATTGGAATTAGGCGGAAAAGATCCAGCCTACGTCAGGAAAGATTGCAATCTCAAACATGCAATAGAAAATTTAGCGGATGGAGTTTTTTACAATTCGGGCCAATCCTGTTGTGGCATTGAAAGGATTTATGTTGATGGTGCTGTTTACGATGATTTTGTCGATGGCATTAAAAGTTTTTCTGAAAAATATATTCTTGATGATCCATTAAAAAAAGACACTAACCTAGGACCGGTGGTGAGACTTTCTGCAGCCCACACCATTCGCGCACAAATTAAAGATGCGATATCAAGCGGTGCAAGAGACATTATTAACAAGTCAAATTTTAAAATTGATGAAGAGAACAATTGCTACGTCAGTCCTTCGGTATTGGTTGACGTCAATCACTCCATGAAATTTATGATGGAGGAAACATTTGGTCCATCCGCAGGCATTATGAAAGTGTCAAATGAGGATGAAGCCGCACAATTAATGAATGACAGTCCTTATGGCCTTACGGCTTGTGTGTGGACTTCCGATAAAGATTTTGCCCAAACCTTTGGACCAAAAATAAACACTGGAACTTTTTTCATGAATAGGTGTGATTATCTTGACCCGGGATTAGCCTGGACAGGGGTAAAAGATACCGGCACAGGTGTTACTTTATCCGTGTTGGGTTTTGATCATGTCACACGCGCAAAGAGTTATCATTACAGGACAGTTTAAGGGAAAATATTATGGAAAATATGAATTGGAATTATCCAACACCCATTTGGTTTGGCTTGAATCGCGTGAATGAAATTCAAAAAGCCTGCGATGATTTAAACATCCGAAACCCCTTGATCGTTACTGATCCCGGGATTGTAAAAACAGATATCATTAATAAAATTAATTCTGCATTGAAGGGTGAAGCGAGAATTTACAGTGAAGTGCAAGGCAATCCCACTGGTCAAAATGTAATGAATGGGGTCAAACAATTCAATGACAACAAGCATGACGGTGTCATTGCTGTCGGAGGTGGATCGGGCATGGATACGGGTAAGGGTATTGCCTTTATGTCTGGTCAGACGAGACCTTTATGGGATTTTGAGGATATCGGAGATTATTGGACACGAGCGGACAGTGACAGCATCAAGCCGATTATAGCTATACCGACCACGGCAGGAACAGGGTCAGAAACTGGACGGGCAGGGGTATTCACAAAAGAAGACACACATGAAAAAAAAATAATTTTTCATCCCAAAATGCTACCTTCCATCGTTATTCTTGATCCGGATTTAACGATAGCGCTCCCCCCGGCATTGACAGCCTACACGGGGATGGACGCGCTGGCGCATTGTCTGGAGGCGTACTGCTCACCTTTTTTTCATCCTTTATCACAGGGAATAGCACTTGAGGGGATCTATATAGTCCATCAATATTTACTCCGCGCATTTCATGATGGAAAGGATATAGAAGCGAGAGCCCACATGTTGGTAGCATCCTCCATGGGGTCCACAGCTTTCCAGAAGGGATTGGGAGCTATTCACTCTTTGAGTCATCCGGTTGGCGCAATTTATAACACGCATCATGGCTTAACCAACGCTGTTTTTATGCCCTATGTTTTATTAAAAAACAAGGATGCTATTAAAAAAAGAATTGAGAACTTAACTAGATATATAAATTTATCCGAAAAAAATTTTGACGGATTTTTGAAATGGATTTTGGATTTAAGAAAACAATTAATCGTACCCCATACCCTGAAAGAATTAATTAATGATGACAGCAGATTTGAGGAAATGAGCATTATGGCTTTTAATGATCCTTCCACAGGGGGAAATCCCATACAGTTAACTGATAAGGATTTTTTTCAGCTTTATAACGATTCTTTTTATGGTAAATTGTGAATACTGAACAATTAAAAACAAAATTACAAATAGATTACTTTAAAAAAATATATGTCAAAAATTAAATTAAGAAGTCAGAACTGGTTTAATAATCCTGATAATCCCAGTATGACGGCCTTGTATATAGAGCGTTATTTAAATTATGGATTAACCAGAAAAGAATTACAGTCCGGTAAGCCTATAATAGGCATCGCTCAAAGTGGCAGCGATCTGTCTCCCTGCAATAGGCATTTTCTAGAATTATCTGAACGGATAAGGGCGGGGATTAGAGATGCGGGGGGCATTCCAATGGAGTTTCCAACTCATCCAATTCAGGAATCGGGAAAAAGGCCCACGGCTGCCTTGGACCGCAATCTAGCCTATTTATCCTTGGTTGAAGTTTTGTATGGATATCCTCTCGACGGAGTTGTCCTTACAACAGGGTGCGATAAAACAACTCCAGCAAGTCTGATGGCAGCAGCAACTGTCAATATACCCGCAATTGTTCTATCCGGAGGCCCGATGTTGGATGGTAATTACAAAGGCAAGAAAGTTGGATCGGGAACGATAGTATGGGAAGGCAGAAGAATGTTTGCCAGGGGGGAAATCAATTATGAGGAATTTATGGAGATGGTATCCGCATCAGCGCCAAGCGTAGGCCACTGCAACACTATGGGTACGGCAACGAGTATGAACTCTCTCGCAGAAGCCTTGGGAATGTCATTAACAGGCTGCGCAGCCATACCAGCACCTTACAGCGAGCGTGCGCAAATGGCTTATGATACCGGTTTACGAAGTGTCCAACTCGTTGAAAAGGATATTAAACCTTCAGACATAATGACGAGAGAGGCTTTTCAAAATGCTATAGTGACAGCATCGGCCATTGGAGCCTCTACGAATGCCCCGCCACACATTATTGCTATAGCAAAGCACCTGAACATCAATCTGACACTTGATGATTGGGAAAAATGGGGTGAAGAAATTCCCCTTTTGGTAAATTTACAACCCGCTGGCGACCATTTGGGTGAAGGTTTTTTTCAGGCAGGAGGTGTTCCTGTGGTAATGAAAGAACTGTCAAAACAGAATAAAATTAACAACGATGCCATGACTGTCACCGGAAAGACCGTAGCAGATAACTTGGCAAACATCAAAAAAACAGAAAATGAAATTATTAAGAATTATGAAGCGCCCATGAAAGACAAAGCCGGTTTCTTGGTTTTGCGCAGTAATTTTTTTGATACGGCAATTATGAAAATGTCGGTTGTGAGTGAAGAGTTTAAAAAAAGATATTTATCAGATAATGAACACCCTATGCAGTTTACTGCCAGAGCAATAGTGTTTGATGGACCGGAGCACTATCACAATGAAATAAACAACCCCAAACTGAATATTGATGAAAATTGTATTCTAATCATCAGGGGGTGCGGTCCCATTGGATATCCAGGGTCAGCAGAAGTTGTGAATATGCAACCACCTGATCATCTTCTTAAAAAAGGAATTTCAACGTTGCCATGTCTTGGGGATGGTCGGCAAAGCGGAACATCAGAAAGCGCCTCCATACTTAATGTATCTCCGGAGGCGGCGGCAGGAGGAAAAATCGCCATAATTAAAAATAATGATTTAGTTAAAGTTGATCTTATTGAGAAAAGGGTGGATGTAATGATCGATCAATCAACAATTGATGAAAGAATGCAAAAGATACAGTTTAAGTTTCCCGCTAATCAAACTCCTTGGCAGGAAATAGCAAGAAATTATGTCGGGCAATTATCAGATGGTGCTTGTTTGAACACGAAAGAAGAATATTTTGATGTTTCGAAAACGAAGGGGGTTCCTCGTGACAGTCATTAGAATGATCATTGAAAAAAGTATTTTATGTCAAAAGAAGTAGCATCCTACCCTTCCCTAAATGATAAGATAGTTTTAATTACTGGGGGAGCCTCAGGAATTGGCGAAACGATTGTTGAAAGTTTTTTACAGCAGGGATCAAGAGTTGCATTTTTGGACAAGGAGAAAGAGTTGGGAAATGCGTTGGTGCAAAAACTGAATTCCTATAGTCATGCAGCGCTTTTTAAACATTGTGATTTAACAGACATTCCTGATTTACAAGAAAAAATCAAAGAAATTCAGAAAGAGCTCGGACTAATATCCGTGGTTGTGAATAATGCCGCTAATGATGAACGTCACGACATTGACAGCGTGACGCCTGAATTTTGGGATAATCGCTTTCATGTCAATCTCAGGCATTTTTTTTTCACCATTCAATCAGCATACAAAGACATGAAAGCTTTGGGTAAGGGGTCAGTTGTCAATATCGGAAGTTTTTCTTGGATGTTGGGTCAGGGCGGTATGCCAGGTTATACTACCGCTAAATCTGCTGTAGCTGGATTGACACGAACACTAGCAAGGGATTTAGGAGTGTACAATATTCGCGTTAATTGCGTAG
>Ga0208747_1000280_pt1 | contig 15643 bp, 16 predicted proteins | sample Knorr_S7_td_AAIW_FD_185597 | JGI IMG/M metagenome (GOLD analysis project Ga0208747, IMG submission 185597) | Marine microbial communities from Southern Atlantic Ocean transect - Knorr_S7_td_AAIW_ad_750m_LV_A (SPAdes) (version 2) | ecosystem: Environmental > Aquatic > Marine > Oceanic | place...
CGTTCTCCTGCATCAAAGCTTTAATAAATTACAATCGCCGATTTAATTGTGCTTATTGTCGTACCGTTGATCTTAGCTATCGGATCCAAGATAGAGTGAGTTCCTGACATCAGTATGCCTATGTCTGGGTCTCGATAGTTGACTAGATAAGGCTGCTGCTCTAGCTCCCCCGCGGCTAGCTCGCCTCTCCTATCCTTATCGAACAAGTCCTGCATACGTTGTTTGAACTCTAGCAACACACCGGGCGTTAACGCGTCTCCGGATCTGGATTCCAATAAGAATGGAGTGAAGTGGATTGAGTTCGGGAATTTGTCATTTATGTCCTGTTGAAGTTCAAATACCTCACCGGGTGGATTAGGTGACGCTTGTAACGATGGAGCCATCTGGAACATGGGATATAGAAGTAACAAAGTGACGATCAAGACCACACTGACCACTGGCAAGGTCCGTTCAGCTGGGAAATTCACTGCCAGGGTTTTCCAGGAATTTCTCTGTTCCAATCACTCTCCATAATTCAGCTATGAGGTGCACGATTGAGTAGTATTACGTGCACTTGTGATAATCCTTATTGTCACATATGCTGCACGACCTGCGGCGAGCCGGAATCGGGAGCTCCGACCATTCAATCCTGTTAATCTTTACTACCTTGCCAAATTGATAACATTTGGAGCATATTCCCCTTGGGTGTTTATTTATTAAAGCGAGGTAAACCATGCGTGTTGCGGGCAAAGTAGCCCTGATTAGCGGCGGCGCCGGAGGGATCGGCGCGGCAACAGCCAAGTTGCTAGCTGAAGAAGGCGCAGCTGTGGTGATCGCCGACCTCCTGGAGGGCGAAGGCCGGGCCACTGAAGCCATGATCGCCGAGTCCGGCGGGAAGGCCATGTTCGTGAACCTGGATGTCACCAGCGAAGATAGTTGGGACAATGCGGTTCAGGCTGCGGTCTCTAGCTTCGGAAAGTTGGATATTTTGGTCAACAATGCAGGCGTTAGCCTCCGTTTTGGGGTGGAACAGACTTCCGCCCAGGAGTGGGATGCCGTCATGGATGTGAATGTGAAGGGAGTGTTCCTGGGAACCAAGGCGGCGATTCCCGAGATGCGGAAGTCCGGCGGCGGGTCCATAATAAACATCTCATCCATCTATGGACTAGTTGGCAGCGCTACCTCCGCCGCCTACCACGCATCCAAAGGCGCAGTCCGCGTCTTCAACAAGTCCACTGCCATCCAGTACGCCTCTGAGAACATTCGGGCCAATTCGGTCCACCCCGGATTCGTCGATTCTCCCATGACCCAGGCATTCCATGACAACCCCGAGATTCATAATGAGCGCGTTGCCAAAATGCCTCTAGGCCGCATGGGCCAGCCAGAAGACATAGCAGCGGGAATCCTGTACCTGGCGTCCGATGAATCGTCATTCGTCACTGGATCTGAGTTGGTCATCGACGGCGGCATGACGGCCCAATAGTTGGTTTTCTTGGTGCGCCGGTGGGCATCGAAATAGGTCGTTCTCACGAGCAGCACACAATTATGAGAGTGCTGCTCTTTCGCCTGCGATGCTTGCGCAGGAGTGTGGGTGTACCTATAATTTAATGTGTCCCAACGGCAAGGGGCGGTTAGCTCAGTGGTTAGAGCGCCTCGTTCACACCGAGGAGGTCGGAGGTTCGACCCCTCCATCGCCCACCATGCAGATTGGGACCATAGGAGCCCAGGCCGTTGACCTGGCTCTCTCGTGCCGAGGTGGCGGAACGGCAGACGCGCTGCGTTCAGGGCGCAGTGTCCTTACGGATGTGTGGGTTCAAATCCCTCCCTCGGCACCAACCATATATATGCGCTTGTAGCTCAGCGGATTAGAGCACTGGCTTGCGGAGCCAGGGGTCGTGGGTTCGAATCCCGCCAAGCGCACCACAATCTAGGCACAAATAAGCCCTCTGGCTGTATGTCAGAGGGCTTTCTCTTTGTGCTACCCGTGCCATTTTGTGTTACCAGTTAGTTTATGGCCGAGCCGGTTCTCGCAACTAAGCTGGCCTGTGACAGATTTTGGCTTCCCCACGTGTGGTAATATCTTGTGGAAAGTTAAACGTCAGAGGAGTAAATCGAATGGCTACAATGATTGATGGCGAGTCGTATCTGGGTAAAGTCTTAGTGCGGCCGCTGGACAAATCGGGCGATGTGACGATGTATCTATGGCCCGTTAGATGCCTGAAGAGCAAGATGGGCGGACCGACATTCGGCGTCGACGTCAAAGGCGAGGAAGTCATTCGCTACGACCCCCACGGCCCTCGTGGCCATTGGCACAAGGGAGGTTATGACAAGCTGGGCGCCGGCGGCTCCCATACCGAGTTCCCCGATGATGTCAGGGACATCCAGGGTCAGATCACCTGGGCTTTGGACCAGATTAAGAACGACGGCGCAGAACTGCTGGCTGAAGCCGGATTCGCCGACGCAGCCAAGTCCCTGGACGACGAGTTGGTAGGAGCAGCCTCGGAGGCGATCATCAACCACCTGGCGGAACAGGGCGACCTGATCGCCAAAGCCGTCGATGAAGGACTGATCGCGGCCTAAAGACTCCTTCTCAGGCGTGATTGACCAGCTAGTGGCCGGTGTCCCGAATATTCGGGACACCGGCCTTATGATTTAGGAGACCAAACATGGCGGTCGACCAATGGCAGGACCGAATCGAAGCTTTGGAAGAAAAGGTCACGAGGTTGCAGTCCCAACTGGACCTGCGGATCAAGGAGTTGGCCTACCTGTACATCCACTCCAACTGGACCCTGATCCGCTGGTACCTGGCCCGAGAGCAGGACCAAAGCGGTCAAGGCTCGGAGACCTACACACGAGCCAAGAACGCCGAGACCCTAATCGGTCGGCAACTGACCCGAAATTTACGGGACGTTCATTTCGAGCCGCAAGCCATGGACGTTGCCTACCGTTGGCGCATCGAGACCACAGTGATCCTGAAGGAGAACGGGTATACGTTCTTCGACTAGCCTAGCGGTAGAAATTTATCCCTAGCTGCTCGGTGGTCCAGTCTTCGTAGACAAATGGGTTGACCGGCTTATCCGGGTCGAAGGGCTTGAACCAGTCGTTGAATTCCAGGTTGTTGGGCAGGGAGACTCTCTTGTTCAGGTCCACTCCGGGCACCTCCGCGGCAGCCTCGTACAGAGATAGGAAGTCGGTGTCGCGAAAGACCATCGATGTGAACTGACTGAAGTCGGCGTCAACGCGCTGGACGTCTTTCAAGATGGCCGTGGCGTGTTGGACCAGCACGTGGAGCGCAAACGCCTCGGCCGTGGACCTGGGGACGGGCGAGATCCGTTCTGGCTGGACCAATCTCTCCGCCACCGAACTCATACAGACGATGAACCTGCCGCAGAACATGGGAGTGTAGCGGTTGACATGTTTCTTGGGCAGCCAATTGGCCACCTGCTCGATCTTTCCGGCGTCGGTGGGGGATATCTTGAAGTAGGCATCAAGGAAATCTGAATAGGCGATCTCGAGAGCGATCCGATGGCTCTCGGGTAGTTCGTTCTTCCAGCCTTCGGCAATCATTTGAACCCTTATATTTCGTCTTTGGGAGTGGCCTTTGGAATCTGCCTGATAGATGGTACCAGTCTAACCGGTGTTGCAGTAGAATTGCCCCGAACACCAGACTGGAAGGAGACCATGACCACGAAGGCCAAATTCTGCCCCCACTGCGGCGAGACCTTGTCCGAAACCGCCGGCCCCTTTTGCAACCAATGCGGAGCAAGCCTGATGGAGCTGGACACTGGAATCAATTGCCATAGGTGCCAGGGCCTGATCCAAGACACCGACCTCTACTGCCGGCACTGCCAGCATTTCACCTCGTCCGACGCCTGAGGATAATTTCACAGCATCATCTATGAAGAGCGGCTGACGCTCATGACCCACGCCAAGGCAACCACTAATTTCGCCAACACCGCCTCACCCCAACCAGCTAACCTCCCGCAACTGCGCGTCATTATTAACCAGCAACGTCGCGAACCCCTTTGGGTCGTCGCGGTGGAAGTGGAGTTCTTGGGCGGGGTTGTAGATGTCGCGGTAGTCTCGGATGACCTCATCGGGAGGGAGGCCTTCTTGGCCTCGGGCCAGGGCGCGCTCCAGCGCCGTCTCGAAGCCGCAGTCAATCCAGATCGAGAGGTCGTAATAGGCCTGGAAGGCCCGCTTCAGGAGATAGATGCCCTCGAGGATGATGATTTCCACATCCTGATACTGGAAGGTGCGGCGCTCGTACTCTTTGGAGATCTCCTCGGCGTAATCGATCTCGACGTGCAGGGAACGGCGGTCGCGGAGCGGGAAGACCGTACCGGCGAACATCTCCTCAAAGCGGATCGAATTGTTGTAGTAATGTTCCGGCGGGCCTAAGGCGTCGGATGAGGCGAAACGGCCGATGTTCAGCCACGCATCGACGTTGATGGCGACGGCCCGTACACCCTGATTTTGCAGTGCGAGAACCAACCGCTCGGTGAAATAACCCTTGCCGCCGGCATCGATCCCGGAGACCGCCGCCAGAACGCTACGTTGGGTGGGAACCGTTCTTCGGGAGGCCATGAGCTCATCGACCACGTCCTGTAGGGTGGCAACGACCCTCGCCACGGGCTTAGGTGGCCTCTTTACAGCGCCGGATGATCTCGGTAGTAGAAATCGCGGAGGTGTAGGGGACCGTGCGCAAGATACCCATGGCGATGGGCACCGCGAAGAAGAGGTCCATCTCCTCTCGAGTGTAATCGTCACCATGGAGCACCAGGTCGATTCGGTGCCGCTCGACAAAGGCCTCGTCCATGATCCAGGGTGCGTCGGCAATCACTTCGTCTACGTAACGGCAGCCGGCAACGGTGGCGGCCCGTTCGGCCATGGTCATGATCGGGACCCGCTTGTTGGCCCGGACTTCCGCATCGGACATTATCCCGACGATCAGCTCGTCGCCAAAAGCGCTGGCCTTCTTGAGAAACGCGACATGCCCGAAATGGAATATGTCGGCCACCATGTCTACGTACACTCGAGTCAAAGCAAGGCCCCCTTTTACTGGTCAACCACTACGCGACAGTCTAAGGGAAAGCATATAGGCTAAGACGGAAATTGGAAACACAAGCGCAGGGAATCGACCGGCGCTCAAGCCCATTACCCGGCTATTCCCGAATCAAGTCGTTGGCCTTTCGCATAACCTGGACCGCCTTTTCCGCGATCTCTTTTATGATATCGGCGGGAGGCTGGATACGATTCACTAGGCCGACGCCGTGCCCTGCCCAGTTGGGCAGCCCTTCTCCAGGTCGCCGGTCACGCCGGCGATGGCTGAGTAGCGTTCCACAGGCTCACCGTTGGCGCCTTTGGTGATAACCTCCCCTTCTCCAGAGCGCAGACTGGACTCAGGCCGCCCCGCCGATTCCCGCATCTCGACCGTGCTGTTGCGCAGGACTCTGCCCGTGGCGTCCCAGACTCCGTTGAACACCCTGGAAAAAGAGTCCCGGTTTCCGTAGCCTGAATCAGACGTTTCTTGTAGGACTCGTCAACGGTCGCTTCCCCACGGGCCAGGAACCGCGTCCCGATCCAAACGCCGTCAGCCCCCAGCATCAACACGGCTGCCCTGCCTCGACCGTCTACGATGCTGCCGGCCTAAATCACCGGAACTGGCTGACGTTGGAGACGGCCTCTGCCATAGCAGAATTGGTTGCCTGGCCGATGGACGCCTAAACGATGGGAGTTTCGATGTCCAAATCCGGCACAACCGAATCTGCAGTGATGGCATGGTTGAGCTCCTGAATTCAAGCCTTGGGCCAATAGGGCGGGCCACGATTCAATTCTACGAGAATCATGCGGGGGAATTCTAGATTGCGCCATCAGTCACAAAATAAATGATTCCTCCAGCGAGACCGGGCCAAATATAGAGGCCCAGTTATCAGTCCCGCCACCCCCCGGTTGTGCTATATTTATCGCGTCTACTTATCACTGTTCTAGCTACGAAGGCGTCACTTGGCACACGTTATGATAACCAACTTTCCAGCCAGGTCAGATCTTGGCTGAGCCGAACTTGGCCTCCCGGACCGTCTCCAATGTGCTCCACGCCCACTATGGCTGGTACATCGTGGCCATGGGGACGACCCTGCAACTGACCACTAACTTTGTCAGTCAGGCCTTCGCCATCCTGGTCGTCGTCATGCGGGACAATTTTGGGTGGTCGCTAACCGCCATAGTCCTCGCCTACGCCCTGCGCAACATCATCGGCGCGCTGCTGTCGCCCTACGCCGGTTCCTTGGGGGACCGATTCGGCGCCAAACGGGTGATGCTGATCGGCGCCGGATTCTTCGCTGGCGGGCTGATACTGCTTAGCACCATCACCGAACTCTGGCAGCTATTCATCTACTACAGCATCGTTTTGGGAATCGCCCAGGCCATGTTCCGCGTCAACATTCCCACCACCGTTGCCGCCTGGTTCAAGAAAAAATTGGGCGTGGCCGTGGGAATCCAACAGTCGGCCGGCGGCATGGGAGCATCGGTGCTCGCTCCCGGACTGACGATCCTGCTGACCCAGACCGACTGGCAGACAGCCTTTGTGCTCATCGGTATCGGCGGCGGGGCCCTCGTGTTCGCGCTCTTGTTCTTCTTCGACGGCGAGCCGGCCGACCGGGGCATGGTGCCCTACGGTGCCGATTCCAACGAAAAGTCTACGTCGAACCAATTCTCTGGGGCCGTGACGAAGCTCAGAAGCAAAGTGTTCATGAAGCACGCCAAGGAGACCAGGGCCTTCTGGTTTTTGCCCTTGGTTCACCACCTGGGCTGCGTCGGCCACTCCATCGTCATGGTCCACGGCGTCTTTTACGCCACCACCAAGGGAGTGTCCCTGGAGGCCGCCGCCTTCATAATCAGCATCTACTCCTTCAGCAGTGTGGCCAGCCGGCTGATAGTGCCCATACTGGCCGACCGCTGGGGAGCAAAAGGGGTGATGGCCTGCTTCTACTTCATCCAGGGCGCCGCCGTGGTCATGCTCTTCTGGACCACCGAGCCGTGGCAGTTCTACATATTCTCGGTGGTCTTTGGAGTCGGGTTCGGCGGCGAGATGTCGGCCTTCCTGGTGGTCAACCGGCAGTACTTCGGAATGGGGCCGGTGCGGACCGTATTCGGAATTCAGAGCATGGGTGCCGGCCTGGGAATGGCCCTGGGCGGCTTGGTGGGCAGCGTGATCTACGACACCCTGGGCTCGTACAACATCGCCTGGGTCGTTTCCCTGACCGCCAGCATGGGCGGGATGGTTGCCATCTTGACCATGGAGTCCACCAAACGGGTGCTCATCCCTGACTGGGAGCAATCCCTGCCCCAAGAGGCCCAGACCCCAGCACCGGCGGATTAGGGTGCGGTCGGTTGTTGGCCGTCAGCTTTCGGCAAAACAATCCCGCCCCCATGTGGGGTACGTGCTGTGGCTTGGCATTCTGAGGAGTGCCTCGTGACTGCGGAGAATCTACCAAGGCCAGCTGTGGGGGACCCTTCGCTTCACTCGGTGTGACACTAGAAAGAGTCGCGACGCCAACCCCATTGAGACGCTAAGCGCAGCAAGGTAAACTGTCCCGAAACCAACTTGCGTCGTCCGCCGACGGTTGATAGCTGACAGTTGACCGCGCTCCAAAGGAGCTACCCCGTGCACATAGATGTCCACAGCCACCTGGTCTACCTGCCTTATCTGGAGTACCTGGCGGGGCGCAGTTCCCTGCCCCAGGGCGTGCTGCGGGGCGGCACCTATTTTGTAAGCTGCACCGGCGGCTACCTCCACGCCTCGCCGTTAGTCCACGCCGACGTCGACCAGAAGCTGAAGGACATGGAAGACCTTGGTATTAGCATGTCCGTCCTCAGCCACGGCATGCCGGGTCCCGAGCTGCTGGGCGGGTCCGAGGGCGATGACTGGGCTTCCCGGATAAACGACCACTTGGCCGAGGTCATCCAGGCCCACCCCGGCAAGTTCCAGGCCTGGGCCACACTGGGTTGGGGCAGCGCCGAGCGCACCATCGCCGAGATCGACCGCTGCATAAAACAGTTGGGATTCAAAGGCGTTTACCTCTTCTCCAACATCAACCAAAAGACACTCGACAGCAAGGAATTCTGGCCGGTCTACAAGCACATCGAGAGCCTGGGTGTTGCCATGGACATGCACCCAACAGCGCCCATCAACATGAACGGCATCGACCACCGGCCCTTGGTCCCCGGCATGGCATTCATGTTCGACACCACCCTGGCCACGGTGCGCATGGTGATGAGTGGCCTGTTCCAGGAATACCCCGACTTGAAATTGATCGTCCCTCACACCGGCGGTTTCGTGCCATTCATCAGAGGCCGGGTTGGCCGGATGATCGACGCCTGGGACTCGCCCGACGACTGGGTCGACCTGTCCGATTCCTCCCAGGTGTCCTTCGATAAGATCTACGTGGACACCGTGGCCCACAGCCCCGAAGCCCTGGAGTACTGCTACAAGGTTTACGGTGCCGACATGCTCCTCTACGGCACCGACCACCCCTTCGCCCACTTCGAGGTATACAACGAGATGGTCGACAACCTGGCTTGCACAGACGCCGAACGAGAACTGATCAGTCATGGCAACGCTGAAAAGTTGCTGGAGTTGTAGGCCGAGGCTAACCTTCAGACAGCTTGATTGGAGGTGTCCTCCATGCACTGTCATTCTGAGGAGAACCGTAGGCCGACGAAGAATCTGCCAACTATCGCTTTGGCAGACCCTTCGCTCCACTCAGGGTGACATCTGCACGGCACTACAACCCAACCCAAAAAGCTGAAAGCCGACCGCTGTTAGCTTCTCATAAAGGAGAAATTCATGAAACTGAGAGACTCAGTCATCATCGTCACCGGCTCGGCCACCGGGCTCGGTTCGGCGATCATCAAACAGGTGGCTGCAAAAGGGGCGCGGGTGGTCATCAACTACACCAAGAGCGAGAAAGAGGCCCACGAGACCGAGGCTGTCTGCGACTACCTGGGCGTGGAGTCCATTTTATGTAAAGCGGACGTGTCTGTGGACGAGGACTGCCGCCGCATGGCTGATTTGTGCATGGAGAAATGGGGCCGCATCGACGGACTGGTAAATAACGCCGCCCGGTCGGTCTTCGCAAACTCCAAAGACTTGGATGCGCTAGACGGTCAGCAGTTCATGGACGTCTACTCAGTGAACGTTGTGGGCGCCTACCAAATGACTCGAGCTGCCGCACCCCATATGAAGGCGGGAGGCGATGGGTCGATCGTGAATGTATCTTCAATTTCCGCCCTCACCGGCGCCGGAAGCTCAATAGCCTACGTGGCTTCAAAGGGTGCATTGAATACTATGACAACCGCCCTAGCCCGTGCGCTGGCCCCTGAGATTCGGGTCAACGCAGTCCTGCCCGGAGCCTTCCCATCCCGCTGGTGGGGCGACGGCCTGGGAGAAGAAGGAGCCAAAGCCCTCTTCGAAAGTTTCACCAAGCAAGTGCCGCTAAAAGAGACAGCGGATGTGGACTCAGTCGCCAGGACAGTGGTCTGGCTGCTGGAAGACGCCGCCTTCACCACCGGCGAGATGATCAAGATAGACTCAGGCATGCACCTGCTGGGCTTTCAACCGTAGGGATCGGCGCTGACGTAGACGGCGGAGAATACGGCCTAAATCTTCCTGAAAACCTGGATCCGGTGATGGGCCACATCCGCTCCGTAGATATTCCCGGCTGAGTCGGTATAGACGTTGTGGGCCTGCTCGAAGGTGCGGCCCCGGGCCAGTAGTTGGCCGTCTAGCGTGAGGATGCTAAGGCGGGGCACCTGGTCGGTAACGTAGACGATGCCCGCGGTGTCGATGTGAATACCCATAGGCTTCTTGAAATCGGTCCACTCCTCGATGAATTCGCCGTCCGGGCTGAAGATTTGCACCCGGTTATTCTCCCGGTCCGCCACATAGATCCTCCCGTCAACCGAGACTCGCACGCTGTGCGGCACCCGGAACTCTCCAGCGCTGCTGCCCGGCGATCCGAACGAACCTATATGATTTCCGGACGCAGAGAAATGGTGGACGCTGGAGTTGCCGTAGCCGTCGGCGACGAAGATCTCTCCGGTCAATGGCGAGCCGGGAGGCGCGACGCACATGTCCGCCGGGTGATTGAACGGGGCCTGCAACTCCGCTCGGTGCCGGTTTCCCAAAGACATCACCAACTCTCCCTCGGATGTGTACTTCAATATTTGATGGGCGTCACGGTCGGCCAGGTAAACCCCGTCGTCCGGGCCAACGTAAACCAAGTGGGCATCGGCGGGCACCCCGTCCTTTCGGGTCCACTGCGCAATCATGTTTCCATCGCGGTCGAAGACCAACACCGGCGGGTCGCCCCGCTGGAATACGTACAAATTGTCGTGAGAGTCTACGGCCACGGCGCTTGGAGCCTGAAACTCCATCTCCGCGGGAAGTTTGGCCCAGTCAGGCCGGTACTCGTACCGGTAGTCACCCGTTCCGATCATGATCATAATATCTTTTCCTAAGTAGAGGCCTGTGCCCGAGAGTGGCAAGAATGCCGGAAGTATACACGCAGACCCAAGAACTGCGGCTGTTCCCCGCACGGTAGACGCCGACCCCAATCCTTGGCAGAATAAATCCCATAATTCCGCCGTGACGTAAAGCGTCTTAAGGAGACAGAAACATGGGACCCAATCTCGTTGAATACCTGAAATACGAAGCCGAAAACACCGGCATCGCCTGGATCACTTTCAACCGGCCTGAGCGCCGAAATGCTCTGATGGGCAACTCTCAGGAGAAAGGCACCGTGGCCAAGGTGGGCGAGTACATGCGGGCCGCGGACGACGACCCAGACGTACGGGTGATCGTGCTCACCGGTGAGGGCCAAGGTTTCTGCTCCGGGGCCGACATGCGCCGGGACAACGACCCGTCCGTGCTGGGCGAGAACTTCGTCGGCAACCGCGACCACACCGAAAGTCCCGACCTTACCCGCCAGCACTTCTTCCACGGCTTCACTCAATTGCACCGGGATATCTCGCTGATCCGCAAACCGACCATAGCTATGATTAACGGCGCCGCCGTGGGTTCGGGCATGGACATGGCCCTGCACTGCGACATCCGCGTCGGCTGCGAGGCTACCCAGTTCGTCGGATACCATCAACTGGGCCAGATATTTGAGAACGGCGGCAGCTATTATCTGCCCAAGATGGCTGGACTGGGCCGTGCCCTGGAGTTCGCCTACACCGGGCGGCTGGACGCCGAGCGGGCCTACCAGTGGGGAATTCTGAACTACCTGGTCGACTCCAGCGAATTGGAGCAGACCACCCGCGACCTGTGCGACCGAATCATGCGTGTGCCGCCCATGGTCCAGTGGGTCAGCAAGCGGATTATGCGCACCGCCGCCGATACCACCCTGGAGAACACCATGGTGCTCACATCTAACGCCGGCGGCATCCTGAGCGGTTCGGAAGACGCCGACGAAGCGCGCATCGCTTTCTTGGAGAAGCGGGCGCCTAAATTCAAAGGGCGCTAGCAACCAACCGACCAAAATCAAAAATGAAGCCAATCAATTGTTCGGGAGGGACCGATGTCTACATCCGGCGACCTCGAACGCGCCTTTGCCGATCGTTACCCGTATCGCTGGGATTTTGCAGCCGGGATTATCGTATTCCTGGCTGTATTAACTGGCGATGCCTACCGGTAAGGTTGGCACAGTATTCTCTGACGGCACAGGGTCAAGGCAAGCATGATTGCTACGCCAGCGTTGGTGGTTACACTGTGGTTGGGGTGCTCTCTTGATCACCTCTGTTCACCAAGACCACGGTCGACGAAGCTTTTCCATTCTCCGTCAACGCCACCATGCCGCCTTATATGGGGATAGAAGACGTCTAATCTGCTATCGCCGGCATGGCCGAAGTAGAGTCTCCGGTCAGCAAAGAGATGCGAGATATGGTGAAGGCGTCTCCGGTGCAGTCTGGAGGCGCTGCCGGTAGCCCGACATCGGAAAACCCGGTGGCCGGGGCGACTACAGCGCCTGGTTCAAATAAACCTTCGATTCAATCGGGGCCAGTAATTGTTAAACAGGGCGAGTTCCAAGATGCAGACAGCTTCCACAAAGGCACTGGAGTCGCCACTATCTACATGGGTGCGGACCGGACACGGTTGCTCCGATTCGAGGACTTCAAGGTCACCAACGGACCAGACCTCCACGTTGTGCTTTCACCAAACGGTGGCCCGGATGAAAAGGGAGCGCAGTGTCGGAAAGCCTATTTAGAGAAAATGCAAACATTGGATTATCAACGCGGAATCGTCTGATCCGCAGCGCGACGAATTTTGAGTTTTCAGAAACTAGCTAGGCGTTCTATCAGTCCGCGGAAGGTAGGCTTGAAGCGTCAAAATGTCAAGATGGCGACCAATAACTCTGGATGTGGGGCATTGAACGGCCTATGAGGTTGATCTAGGAAACCCGCGAAATCTCTGTGGCATATTTACGGGACCATCAAATGCACTCAATTACGCCCTCTCATCAGGCCCCAAAATGGGTGGTTAGCCCAGTTGGCTAGAGGATCTGCTTTACACCAATCTTAGCGTAAACGCCGTGCTTCACGACTGAAGGATACGAAAGTAATTACAATATAATGCGATAATGCGCTCTAACTACGCCCTTTGGTAAACCTTTTAGGTAACTTAATGGAGGGGTGATGACACCTCAAATTCCTTTGTTAACGGTCCCAGACTACGAGGCTAGGACACGGCAGACCATGCCAACCGCGTTATTTGACCGACTCTTCGGCACATATGGCGGCCCAACGATGCTGTCAAACACCAATAACTTGAAGGCGATGGATGGGGTGAAACTGCGCCCGCGGGTGCTGGCCGACGTTAGTCAACGGGACCTGTCGACCGAGGTACTGGGAAATAAGATCAGCTTTCCTGTCATGCTAGCGCCGACCGGTACCCACCAGCGGGCCCATCCCGAAGGTGAGTTGGCGTCCACCAAGGCCGCAGGTATAGCGGGGACTATCCTCAGTCTAAGCACGGCGGCCAGCTACAGTATCGAGGAGGTAGCGGAGGTCGCCACTACACCGTTGTGGTTCCAACTTTACTTCTTTAAAGACCGGGAACTTACGGAGATATTGGTCCGCCGTGCCGAGGACGCCGGGTACGGCGCCCTAATGCTCACGGTGGACAACCTAGGAGCCCGTTCTACCGAGAGGGAGCAACGTTACGCGTATACCCTCGAAGCCGAACGGATTCTCAAGAATTTCGTCGGAGTTGAGTTGCCCAACTTGCCCAACCGAGACAATTTTGGTAGTAGCTTTGAATCCGCATTGCATTGGTCCGACTTGGACTGGCTGCGGTCTGTGACCAACATGCCCATAGTGATCAAAGGGATCCAGACCGCCGAAGACGCTAGGCTATGCGCCGAGAATGGTGTAGAAGGCCTGGTTGTTTCCAATCATGGTGGTCACGCTTTGGACGGTACCGAAGGGACCATCGATATGCTCCCCGAAGTGGTGGACGCTGTGGGGAACAGCTTGGAGGTCTATGTTGACGGCGGAATCCGGCATGGCTCTGACGTTCTTAAGTGCCTGGCGTTGGGCGCCAAGGCGGCCTTCATCGGGCGGCCGATATTCTGGGGCCTATCGGTCGACGGGCAAGACGGTCTTAGCCATATTCTTGAAATTCTAAGGGACGAACTAGACGTGGCCATGGGTCTCTGCGGCCTAAGCGACATCAAAAACGCCAACCCCAGCTTGGTGTCCTATCCCGGCAGCAGGAACCACAGAGGCGGCTTGATCGCGTCGCTGGACCGCTTGGTCGAACTCCTGGAACAAGGGTACATCGAACGGAATGAATTCGACTCGCTGAAAGCCAAGCTGCTGAACTAGACAGGATACCTATTCAAAAAGACCGCTGGAAACCCGGCGGTCTTTTTCTTCGCAGGGATTCGGCTTCCTTGGATTGGACAAAGACCTGATCAGGTACGTTCTTAACGGCCGGGATACCAATTTGACGTCTTGGGTGGCGTATCAGGTAAAGAGTCTGGCGTCAGGCAAAAGCAGCCAAGGCAGGATTATGGAATCAATTACGCCAAGAGAGAAGATGCGGGCTTTGTTGGCCTCCAAAGAATTTACCCATCCAGTCTCGGTCTATGATTCGATTTCAGCCCGGATGGCCGAGGAACTTGGATTCAATGTTGGGATTTTCGCGAGTTCCATTGCCTCGGCTACGGTTCTGGGAGCCCCCGATTTAGCGCTTTTGACTCTCACTGAGTTTGCACAACAACTCAGAAGGATATGTCGCGCCAGTAACCTAAGCATAATGGCTGATGCTGACCACGGATATGGGAACGCACTCAATGTAATGCGCACGGTGGAAGAATTAGAATGGGCAGGAGTAGCCGCTCTAACGATCGAAGATACAGTTTTGCCCCGCGTATTCGGAAGTGATAATGAATTGACTATTTCCGAACACGAAATGAACATCCAGGGCGGCCTATATTTGCCCACACGCGGAGAAGATAAGCTTCTCAGCGTAGAAGAAGGTGTGGGGAAAATGAAAGCGGCTCTTAGCGCAAGAAGAGATTCACATCTAGCCGTCGTCGCAAGAACTAGCTCGATGAGAATCACGGGGCTCGAAGATACCATAAGACGTGCACTAGCTTACGAAAGAGCTGGCGTCGATGCGTTGTTTCTCGCTGGGTTGTCTTCAGGAGAGCAACTTGAAGCACTCCGAACTGCTGTATCTTTACCATTGATATTAGGCGGGAATGCTGGTGAGCTCGCAGAAAGAGAGTATCTGCAATCAGCAGGGGTGACCTTTGGTCTTCAAGGCCATCTGCCCTTTCTAGCAGCTGTGAAAGCTATCTACGAAACTCTCAAGGCATTGCGAGAGGGTTCCAATCCAGAGGACTTGAATACCCAAATTGCTACCCCCGAGTTTATCGATTATTACACTTGCAGTTCGGAGTACCAAGATCATATCGAAAACTTTCTTCGTTAGGCCATAACAGATTATCCATTAGGTGCTAGGTCCTTCATTGACTCCCGGGTAACTTATAACTGAACGCCTTCGACAGACCGTCCTACTACTCCCTGGTCTGTGCTCCCTTTGGCCCTTAATATCCCTTTCGTCCCTGAACCGGCTATTTCTCCCATTCTCCGAACTCTTTCCGTCTCGCTATCTGATCGTTAACGGGCACGACTTCAACTTCACCTGCTCGTATATGCCCAGCTGCACTAAATAGAGCTTGCACATCTGCGTAATCATCGGCTTCCACGATGGCGTAATATCTGTGTTGCGTTTGATAGCCGTACGCTCCAATGACTTTTACCTTGTCATTTCCTTCTACCCAACGTTGCCGTTCAGATCGCGGTGGCACATCTTCTCCTCTTTGTTCCTGGGTCCCTTCACAAGACTCGTAATCATGTTGGGAAGTGATATGGAAAATCATTGATTCCTCCACAAGCCAAAATTGGATATCGGAGACGATACGGCAGTCGGCCTTTGTTGCCAAATATGATTAGGTGCATCCGTGGTAATGCTGGAGACTCGGTCTGTCACAGGAGGCCCTAGGCAAACTTAAAATGGCATTGGTTTAGTTAGGTGCTAGGTGATATGGAAATTTGGCCAATTTGTACCCAATTTATTTTAGCCGGTAGGCGT
>Ga0208747_1000282_pt1 | contig 15567 bp, 10 predicted proteins | sample Knorr_S7_td_AAIW_FD_185597 | JGI IMG/M metagenome (GOLD analysis project Ga0208747, IMG submission 185597) | Marine microbial communities from Southern Atlantic Ocean transect - Knorr_S7_td_AAIW_ad_750m_LV_A (SPAdes) (version 2) | ecosystem: Environmental > Aquatic > Marine > Oceanic | place...
CGCCAGCGTCCACGGACTGCCGGCAAAGCCAATCAGTGGCACGGATCCATCAAGCTCATGACGAATGATGCGGACCGCCTCAAAGACATAACCCAGATCATCCTCCAGTTCCGGTACCCGCAGAGCATCAATGGCATTTTTAGAATTAATCGGTCGTTCGAATCGGGGACCTTCACCTTCATTGACGCTCAGACCCAACCCCATTGCATCCGGGATAGTGAGAATGTCTGAAAACACAATCGCGGCGTCCAGGTCAAAGCGCCTGAGCGGCTGTAAGGTCACCTCGCAAGCGAGTTCAGGCGTCTTACAGAGTGTCAGAAAGTCGCCCGCCTGTTTTCGAGATTCCCGATACTCAGGCAAGTAACGACCAGCTTGACGCATGATCCAAACTGGTGTGCAGTCAACGGGCTTACGCCGTAAGGCACGTAGCAACCTGTCATTGCGCAGTTTAGTCATTCCGTCAACGGGTTACCGTTCTACAAATTTCTTCCTGAATCTGCTCTGCAGCAGCTTTTGGATCGTTTGCATCTCTGATCGGACGACCCACAACCAGGTAATCGGCACCATCCCTTAACGCCTGTTCCGCAGATACTGTACGTTTCTGGTCATCCTGATTGTCGACAGGCCTTATTCCAGGGACCACGACCAGTAGCGTGTTCCCTAATTCACGCCGCAATAGTGCTGCCTCCTGACCTGAAGCGACAACACCAGCGCATCCGTGCGCCACAGCGCGCCGGGCCCGAGACACCACCAACTCTGACACATCGCAGTCAAAACCAAGATCACTCAGATCTCCACGGTCAAGGCTTGTCAGCACAGTGACCGCCAGAATGTCCACATCCTCTGCTGAAGCGGCCGCTGCCTGCATGATTGCATCGTTTCCATGAATCGTGGCAAATGTGATCCCCAATCCATTCAGTTGGCTGACGGCACGGCCGACTGTAGCCGGTACGTCGAAGAATTTCAGATCGACGAACACCTTCTTATCGCGGTCCCTCAACCAATTAACGAGTGCAAACGCATCGCCACTCATAAAGAGCTCCAGACCGACCTTGTAGAAAACGACGCTGTCATCCAGAACAGTTACCAATTCTTTCGCAGCAGATACCGTGGGCACATCGAGCGCCACGATCAGTCGATCATTGGCCGGAATTATGGGTTGCAGGGTCATAGATCTAATCTGGCAACGACAGGGAACTGTGACCCATTAGGAAGATATCCATTGCCCGCGCTGCCCCACGTCCCTCATTGATTGCCCAGACCACCAGAGACTGACCCCGACGACAGTCGCCTGCTGCATACACACCAGGCATACCCGTTGCATAACTGCCGTGCTCAGCCCGATAGGTACTGCGGTCGGTATAGGTTAGCCACTTCGCATCATCAATATTAGTTGACTGCGTTAACGGATCAGAAATTCCATGTTCAGGGCCAAGAAAGCCGAGAGACAACAAGACCAGATCACAGTCCCAGATCGTGTCCGAACCCGGAACCAAACTGAAAGGTGCGTTGTCAGATGGCTGAGACCAATCCACCTGGATGGTCTTGATGCCTGAAACACGGCCCTTCCCATTGTCGATAAATTCTGTTGAAAGCAACGCAAAACGCCTGGGGTCCTCGCCAAACCGATTCGCCGATTCTTCGTGGGCGTATTCTGTACGATAAATCAGAGGCCACTGGGGCCAGGGATTCCCCGCAGTCCGTTCATCGGTCGGTTTAGACAGCAGTTCGAAATTGATCATACTCCGACAGCCGTGTCGAAGCGCGGTACCGATGCAGTCTGCGCCGGTATCACCCCCCCCAACTACGATCACTCGCTGGTCCTTGGCTGATAATTCCGTGGCCCGGTGATGTCCATAGTTGAGCAGACTACGGGTACTTCGTGTCAGATAATCCATCGCGAAATGAATGCCTGATAACTCACGTCCTGGTATCTGAAGATCGCGAGGTACGGTCGCCCCGGTCGCGAGCAACACGGCATCATGCCGACTGACCAGTTCCCGACTGTCCAGCTGTGACATACCGATGCCACCCTCGGTCATAATCGATACCATGTGACCGGCTGAATAATCTTCGGGCTGACCCACATTAATCCCAGTCAAAAACTCAATACCTTCTGCTTGTAGTAGGTCTACACGTCGATCGACCACTGATTTGGACAGTTTCATGTTGGGAATGCCATACATCAGCAGACCACCAATACGGTCAGCACGTTCGTAAACCGTTACAGTGTGTCCAGCCTTGTTCAGTTGATCAGCCGCGGCAAGACCAGCCGGACCTGAGCCCACGATACCGACAGTTTTACCGGTTCTTGTCGACGGCGGCTTCGGTACGATCCAGCCCTCTTCAAATCCACGATCAACAATCGCATTTTCAATATTCTTGATTGTGACTGCTGGCTCGATAATTCCAAGCACACACGCGCCTTCACATGGTGCGGGACACACCCTACCGGTGAATTCAGGGAAGTTGTTGGTCTGGTGGAGGCGGTCCAGCGCAGCACGCCAGTTCCCTTGATAAACCTGGTCGTTCCACTCCGGTATCAAATTGTCGATCGGGCAGCCGTCAGCAGACTGGCAAAACGGCACACCGCAATCCATGCACCTTGATCCCTGCGACTGCAGATGCTCATCTTCGCCAGGGGTAAGGATCTCTTCAAAATCGTGCAGACGTTCTGCAGGCGGTCGGTACGGCACCACTTCCCGGACAATTTCCTTAAATGCTGTCGGTTTTCCCATTTCAAGACACCAGAATTTGTGGACCTAACGAATGACCTGAGTCAGAGATTGACCTAGGTCAGTCTAGGCCTGGGGGCTGACTGGGCTACGAGCAGAAATACCCGGCGACACACTTTGTGCCTGTTCAAGAAATCTCTTGTAGTCGCTCGGCATCACTTTGACGAACTGCTGCTTCATTGGCTCTCGACCCTGTGAGAGCAGCCTGGCGCCAACATCCGACCCGGTGTAACGATGATGTAGTTGAATCATTTCCTCCAGTTCGTCGAGATCGAAATCTGAAAGGTTCTCCAAACCGACCATGTCGAGATTACAGTTGGCCTTTAAACTACGGCGATCGGGTGCCCATACATAAGCTATACCACCGGACATACCTGCTGCGAAATTTCTGCCGACCGAACCCAGAACAGCGACGCGACCACCCGTCATGTATTCGCATCCATGATCGCCGACACCTTCCACAACAGCCATCGCACCACTGTTGCGGATACAGAAACGCTCGGCGGCTTTGCCTCTGAAGAATGCCTTTCCACTCGTCGCACCGTACAGACAGACATTCCCAACAATAATATTGTCCTCGGCAGAAAACCCAGTGCCAGCCGGCGGCGACACGACGATCCGACCGCCCGAAAGACCCTTGCCGACATAATCATTCGCATCACCCTTGAGATCAATTGTGACACCGTTTGCGAGCCACGCACCGAGACTCTGTCCAGCCGAGCCAGCCAGTCGGATCACAATGGTGTCATCGGGTAGACCCTGCTCACCCCACTTCTTCACCACTTCATGACTGAGAGTCGTACCGACGGTACGATTGGTGTTGGCCACTGGAAGTTCGATCTGTACAGCGTCTCCGGTCTGCAAAGCTTTTTTGCACATAGGAAGTAGTTGTACTTTATCAAGGCTAGCATCCAAACCATGATCTTGTTCGATTTGGCAGAATACACCCGTGTCAGCACTGGGCTTGAGTGCCGGCATCAATACCGGTGAAAGATCAATACCGTCGGCTTTCCAGTGGTCGACTGCTTCCTTGGTGTCGAGCAGGTCGACCCGTCCGATCAGTTCGTTAAAGGTTCGAATCCCCAGTTGTGCCATGTAACCCCGTGCTTCTTCTGCCACCATAAAAAGGTAATTCACGACATGTTCGGGCAGGCCTTCAAAATTTTTACGCAATACCGGATCCTGCGTTGCAATCCCTACCGGACAGGTATTCAGATGGCACTTTCGCATCATGATACAACCGAGCGTGATCAGTGGCGCTGTTGAAAATCCGATTTCCTCGGCACCGAGCAATGCGCCAATCACCACGTCACGGCCAGTTTTCATACCGCCATCTGTCTGCAGTACGACACGGCTGCGAAGATCGTTCATCACCAGGGTCTGGTGGGTCTCCGCAATCCCCAGTTCCCAGGGCAATCCGGCGTGCTTAATGCTGGTCAGTGGTGAGGCACCTGTACCCCCGGCGTCACCTGCGATCAGAATATGATCAGCGTGTGCCTTGACAACGCCCGCTGCAACCGTTCCCACGCCGACTTCAGACACCAGCTTGACACTGACCCTTGCCAACGGATTGGCATTTTTCAGGTCGTAGATCAACTGTGCTAGATCCTCGATAGAATAAATATCGTGATGCGGTGGCGGACTGATCAAACCGACACCGGGTGTTGAATACCTTATCCGGGCGATTTGTTCATCGACCTTGTTACCTGGCAGTTCTCCCCCTTCTCCTGGCTTGGCCCCTTGCGAAATTTTAATCTGCAGTTCATCTGCATTGGTGAGATACCACGCCGTTACCCCAAACCGACCTGAAGCTACTTGTTTTATCGCCGAACGTTTTGAATCACCGTTGGACTGAGTTTTGAAGCGCTCGGGAGACTCCCCCCCTTCACCGGTATTACTCTTTCCTCCTACCCGGTTCATCGCAATAGCCAGTGTCTCGTGTGCTTCGCTGGAGATGGAACCAAGACTCATCGCACCGGTACAGAACCGACGCAAAATATCAGCAGCTGGCTCGACTTCCGAAATCTCCACCGGCCTGGGCGAGGATTTGAGTTCCATCAGGCCCCGAAGCGTGTAACGGCCCCGGGCTTCATTATTGACTTGCTGGGAAAATCGATCGTACGCCGTTCTGTCATTGGCACGCGCAGCCTGCTGGACATCGGCAATTGTCTGCGGATCCCAGCCGTGTTTGCCGCCTCCGGCCCGCCAGTGAAATTCTCCAGGATTAGGCAATACCGAGGATTGGAAATCTATATTTTCAGCATAGGCAAGCTCGTGACGGCGAAACAGTTCCTGTGCCAGAACGTCAAACCCAATCCCCTCCACACGACTCGCAGTGTCTGTGAATGCATAATTTACAACGTCTGTCGCGAGCCCGACTGCTTCGAATATTTGCGCACCTTTGTACGACTGAAGTGTAGAAATACCCATCTTGCCCATTACCTTGAACAACCCTTTTGCAACACCTTTGCGGTAACTCTTGACCACTTCATCATCGGTGAACTGGGCGGCATCAATACCACCATCACGGCTGACCTGCCACAGTGCCTCGTAAGCTAGGTATGGGTTAATCGCATCTGCGCCATAACCAATGAGGAGACAATGATGGTGTACTTCCCTGGGTTCCCCGGATTCAATAATCAAGCCGACCCGGGTGCGCTTGGCTGTGCGTACCAGATGCTGATGTACCGTACTGCTTGCTAGCAACATGCTCGGCGCAACACGGTCCGGTCCGGCATTACGATCCGAGAGTATCAACAGTTGAAAGCCTTGATCGACTGCATCCTCAGCCTCGCCACAAATCCTCTTGAGTTCTGCCAACAGGCCTTCTTCTCCCGTCGATTCTGAAAAGGTGATATCGATTTCCCGGGACTTCCAATCGCGCTGAGAAATTCTTTTTAGCCTCGACACCTCGGCGTTGGTCAGTATCGGGTGTTCAATCAGAAGACGACTGCAGTGCTGATCTGAGATCTCGAGCAGGTTATGTTCGGGCCCAACGTAGCATGCCAAGGACATGACAATCTCTTCCCGTATAGAGTCGATCGCGGGGTTTGTAACCTGTGCAAAAAGCTGTTTGAAATAATCGTACAGCATGCGTGGCTGATCACTCAGACAGGCCAGTGCAGAATCGTTTCCCATCGACCCGACAGGATCCCGGCCTTCCGTAATCAAGGGAATTAGCATGAAATGCAGGGTTTCTGCGGTATACCCAAATGCTTTCATCCGCGGCAACAGCGTGTCCGAGCACAGCCCAGGCACATCCAGCCCCGGCACAAGATCAGACAGCTGAATTCTTCCAGCCTCTAACCATTGCTGATACGGCCGCTTCTGAGAAAACTCTGATTTCAATTCCTCGTCAGGCACCAGTCGTCCCTGCTCAAAATCGATCAGGAACATTCGTCCGGGTTGAAGCCGCCCTTTTTCTTTGATGTTCTCTGCCGCCACGGGCAACACACCGACCTCACTGGCCATAATGACCCTGTCATCATGGGTTACGTAGTAACGACTCGGTCGAAGCCCGTTACGATCAAGCAAGGCCCCGATATAACGGCCGTCAGTAAAGGCAATGGATGCTGGCCCATCCCAGGGCTCCATCAGAGCTGAATTGAACTCATAGAACGCGCGCTTGTCCCGTGACATCGTCTCGTGCTTTTGCCACGCCTCCGGCACCATCATCATGATGGCACCCTGTAAAGTCCGACCCGTCATCAGCAAGAATTCCAGCACATTGTCAAAATTTCCCGAATCAGAACAGTCTGGCTCTACCACGGGAAACACTGACTGGAGGTCAGATCCATACAGCGTGCTGTGCATCATACCTTCACGTGCCCGCATCCAGTTGATGTTGCCGCGAAGCGTGTTGATCTCACCGTTGTGGGCCATGAATCGTCCCGGCTGGGCGCGATCCCAGCTTGGAAATGTATTGGTCGAAAAACGTGAGTGGACCATCGCCAAGTGGCTGGTATAGTCCGGGGCGCTCAGATCTGGGAAATAGTCCATCAACTGCAACGTGCGTAGCATCCCTTTATAGATCATCACCCGGGTCGACAATGAACAGATATAGAACATGTTCGCCTGCACCATGGCCGGGTCACTGCGCAAACGATGACTGGCCTGCTTTTGAATAAGATAAAGCTTTCGTTCAAACGCAGCGCGATCAACAACAGACTTTGCGCCAATAAATAATTGTTCTATATAGGGTTCACCCAGTCGCGCCGTGCGACCGATTCCGGCTTCATCAGCACATGTCGGTACAGCGCGCCAGCCGATGACTGTTTGGCCCTGATCCGCAATAATTGATTCGACGGTCTGTTTGCATTTCTCCCTTTCTTCGGTTACCTGCGGTAGAAATATGGTACCGGCACCGTAACTCCCCGTTTCAGGCAGGCGCGCCCCAATGTCCTCCTCAACAACCCGTTGGAGAAACTGGTGTGGTAGCGCGGTTAATATCCCTGCACCATCTCCGCTGTTCTCGTCGGCGCCGCACGCACCGCGGTGATCCATACTTCGCAAAACGGTATAGGCATCATCTATGATCGAATGACTGTAGTGGCCCTTTATATGCGCCACAAAACCGACGCCACAACTGTCGTGTTCAAATTCGGGCCGATAAAGTCCGACAGGCCGTCTGGGTTGTCTGAAGCGGTTATCCATTTACAGTATTCTTTGGCGTCATTTGCTCCCCCGGGCCCTGAGGGTCGAAGGCCTCCGAATCCGATGTCTTTGCTGAGTCAGTGTCGCCAGACTTCGGCGGACAGGAAGGGAAACAGAATTTATGCAGTGATCACACGATCACACAATTAAGTATAGCTATAGGTTCTAACGGGTTCAAATACGAGAAGGACACACTGCAAAAGTCAGCCTACGACACGATCCATCAAACACACAGACCGGTGCTTTTCTCACACACCTTCTATCTGGTTTTTAGTTGCTAGCAGTGAGTTGCTGAAATATTTTTGTCTCAGCAACCACTTTGTTTATCCAGTCGCGGCACTTTCCAGGACAGTCTTGAGGACATCATCAGGATAATCGGATACGAGCTTCGCCTCGCCGATGGCTTTAAGCAGAACCAGTCGAATTCGACCGGCAACGACTTTTTTGTCTCGGGCCATATTGCGCATAAAATCTGCTACTGTCATCTCTGCCGGGGCACACACAGGCAGGTTGGCACGTCGCAACAACGCCCGAATGCGCTCGACGTCCTTCTGTTCCAGCCACCCGAGTCGACAAGACATGTCGGCCGCCAGGGATATCCCCGCAGAGACTGCCTCGCCGTGTAGCCATGTACCGTAGCCAGTTACAGTTTCAATAGCATGTGCAAAGGTGTGGCCCAGATTTAGCAAAGCCCGATCACCTTGCTCGACTTCATCCGTCGCAACCAGTTCGGCCTTATTGCGGCAACACTCAATAATGGTGTGAGAGACAGTATCGCGATCACACTGACCCAATTTATCAATGTTCTGCTCGAGCCAGGTAAACAATTCTGCATCTCGAATACATCCGTATTTCACCACCTCGGCTATGCCAGCAGATAACTGTCTTGAATCAAGCGTGGAAAGTGTATCGGTATCAGCGATTACACACCTTGGTTGATAGAACGCTCCAATCAGGTTCTTGCCGCGCACATGGTTAACAGCGGTTTTTCCGCCGACTGCCGAGTCAACCTGCGCGAGCAATGTGGTCGGGACTTGGAGATAGTTGATACCTCGCTGGTAACAGGATGCTGCAAATCCTGCGATATCCCCGACCACTCCACCGCCCAACGCAATCAGTGTTGTTTCGCGACTGCATGGTGCGGCTACCATCGTATCCAAAAGCTCTGCCAGAGTCGCAAGCGATTTGTGTTCTTCCCCATCGGGCAACACATGACACGTCACGTTAAATCCAGACAACGTGTTAAGAAGATTATCAAGGTACAAAGGCGCAACCGTCTCATCAGTTACGACCATGACTTCATTGGCGTTCACATACTGCTGAAAAAGGTCCTTACGAGATAGCAACCCTGAATCGACGACGATTGGATAGCTTCGTTCGCCGAGTTCTACATTCAGTATTGCCAAAGTTTTCGGACCTCCTCAGCAATTTCCCTGGCTGCGGTCTGGGGCGAACGGCCATCGGTTTCATAGATAACATCTGCCTCCTGCCGATACAGTGGCTCCCGTTCCTCCATCAGTTGCTCGAGGACCTCACGCCGATTTGCACCAGTATTGAGCAGTGGCCGATTCTTGCTGTTTCTAGTGCGATCCATCTGCATATCGATAGAAGCATGGAGATAGACCACAAGCCCATTATGGCGAAGCGCTTTTCGTACGTCTTCACTCAGCACGGCGCCTCCACCAGTTGCCAGAACAATCCCCTTGCGCTCGGCAAGTTCCGTGACCATGCGGATTTCACGATTCCGAAACCCATCCTCGCCTTCTATATCAAATATCGTCGAAATGGTCACACCAGTTCTCTGTTCAATTTCGAAATCAGAGTCAACAAAATCTAGGGTTAGATTTTTTGCCAATGCCTTACCGATTGTGGTTTTACCCACACCCATAGGCCCAACGAGATAGATGTTTTTTGCATTTGTCATAGGCTTTAGTACATGGCAAATTTGGCTTGCCCGCCGCAATAGTGGGTTATCAAGTACACCGGTTATCAGCCGCCTGTCAGCGCAGGATTAATGATCCTCGGTGTCAGAAAGATCAAAAGCTCCCTGCGATTATCAAGGATTCCTTTCTTCTTGAAAAGTTTCCCCACTAGAGGCAGGTCTCCCAGCAACGGAACTTTGCTAAGTGTTTTCGACGATTGTTGTTCATAAATACCCCCTATGACAACGGTTTCTCCATTCTCAAGCAGTACCTGTGTTTTAACCTGCAGGGTGTTTATGTTCTCTTCGGTTGGCGAGACAAAAGAATCCTTAGTGACAAAAACGTCGAGGATTACATGATCATCTGGAGTAATCTGAGGAGTCACCGTTAAACTGAGTACAGCCTTTTTAGTCACAACACCACCTTCACCCTGGGTACTCGTGGTAAAAATTCGCTCCTGACCCTGTTCGATATGTGCTTCCTGTTTATCGGCAGTCAGTAATCGAGGGTTGGCCACAATTTTTCCGTTGCCTTCTGCTTCTAAAGCTGAAATCTCAAGGTCAATTAATGCTGCCCAACCTGCACCTGCCTTGGCAAGGGTCACAGCATATGATGCTGGTGAATCACCGTTGATCCCTGTAGCCGGCAAGTTGACACTGAGAGAACCATCACCTGAAGCGCTGATGCCATCCGTTCTCACGGTAGCGGTGTTTGACAAAGATCCCGATCCTATAATTGAACCAACACTGTCGTTGATGCTCGTTAACCCTAGTTTTGCACCAATATTTCTACTGAAATCTTCGTTGGCTATGACGATACGAGTTTCGATTAACACCTGTTTCACCGGTCGATCCAACTCGGATATGAGTTTTCTAACCTCTAGAACCTTGCCAGCCATGTCTTGAATCAACAGGGTGTTCGTCCGCGCATCAACCGTGACACTTCCACGATCTGACAACAGGCTATTGGTCTCAGTCTGTACCTCGGCGATAGATACACTACCGAACATGGAAGGCTGGACATTTGGACCGACCGCCCGTACAGATTTAAGCAATTCGGCAATGTCCTCAGCACGAGCATAATTGATCTGAATCAGTTCGGAGATCAGTGGCTCGAGTTCTGTCATCTGGAGTGACGATTCAAGTACAAGTCTTTCCTTCGCAGTAATTTCCTCAGCTGGCGCAATCCAGATCACGTTATTTTTCTCTCGCTTCGCCAATCCTTTAATCTGCATGATCGTCTCCAGAGCCTGATCCCAGGGTACGTCTTTCAATCTTAGGGTTAGGTCTCCTGCGACGGAGTCACTGATTACAAAATTAATACCGGTCTCTTCCGCGATGATTTGCAATGCGCCGCGCACGGAGATGTTCTGAAAATCAAAACTGATGGGTGAGCCGATATAGCTGTCGTCGTCGGCGGCTTTAGTCTCAGCATCATCAGCACGAGGGGTAACCTCCACCGAGAAAGTCTTGCCAGACTGAAACCCGACGAAATCGTAGGCACCCAGTGCAGACAAGACGATACGAGTCCGCTCGTCTAAAGAAAACGTATCGACAAACTGTACCGGCGTCGCAAAATCGAACACATCTAATCGACGCTCAAGATCAGCACCTAATACCGTATTAGCAAAATCGAGCACGATCTTGCCCAACTCCTCACGAACCATGACCTGTACGTTCTCTCGGTCTAGTCCGATTATTACCCGGCCAGAGCCGTTCGTGCCACGACGAAAATCGACAGTTGTGACGTGGTGAGGATCAGACACCGTCGCCACGCCATCTTGCAACCCTAAACCGGATCTTCCAGACTCCGTCCGTTGGCCGCTAACAACCTGACCTATCAGCAGAATAATTTCACTGTCTGATTGCTGGCTTTCGAACGGCACAGATGAGACCAGATTGACTATAATCCGGGCCCGTTCCTCGACCCCGATCACAACCACACTGTCTACAGCACCCCGTTTTACTTCCCTAATACGAGGGTTGACGCTGCTCTTGACGCCTAAATAATCCAAGATAATTCGATCTGGCTGACTGGTGCGAAATATCTTTGGTGCAGGAATTTCGCCTTGAGTATCAACACTGACTTGCAGCTGCCCACTGGATAGCACAGTGTATTCAACCGCCACAAGCTCGGGTTCAACCGCAACACTCGCAGCGGGGGCCAGCAATGCAACGAGCAGCAGTGCGTACATTGACAACACCCGGGCCGAATAATTTCGGAATTCCGGTCGAATTCGCTCTATCGGTAGGACATTAATCATTGATTCAGAATTTGTTTTAACTAAAACCACGAATTACGGCTCAGTTACCAATCATAAAGCTCACCGTTCGCTCCTGCCAGCGGCCGTCGGCCCCCTTGATAACTTCTTCCAGTCCTACGCTTCGAGCTTCAAGGTCTATTTCAGTGATCCGACCGTAGTTTTGCCCCAGGTAAGCACCTTTGGCAACCTTGTGTATCATGCCATCTGGCGTCACAACGATAAGCTCGAGTCTACCTTCCAGAATCATGATTCCAGCCAATTGGAGGGCATCCAGGGGAAACCCTTCTAGATGTTCTCTGAGCCGGGTCGGATCAGGCTCCAGCGGATCCGGCTCTGGTTCGGGTTGAGTGTCTGCACTGGATATACTCGGAAATACATTTTCAGGGGAAAATGGGTCCGGTAATGAAGAAGCCGCGTAAGTATAGGCCGGAATCGGTGCGAGCTCTGGAAGCGGCTCCACAAATGGCTGCGTTGACTTGTGCATGTTGAGCACAAACCGCTTGAGATCGATCATTGACCGATCACTAGAGCAGGCCGCCGTCAGCAACAACGTAATACCTAGCAAGACATGCCGTGCGGCCTTGAAACAGCGATTCCTCCGCTGGGGTGTCATCGTCAGCTCCTCACCGTCTAACCATCGTCCTGATATCGATAGGTCTGCAACAAGATAGAAGTCACGAGTTGGCCGTCTTTATCCGCAATGATCGACATATCGCCTACGGTCACAATACGGGGAAGTGCTGATAGATGACTGATAAATCCAGCAAGCTGGTGATACGTACCAGACACTTCGACTCGAATGGGCAACAATGCGTAGAATTCGCTCTGAATTTCTTCAAGCGGATCGAATACCAAAAACTCCAGTCCACGTTGTTTGCCCGCCTCGGTAATGTCAATCAGCAGCCTGGGAACTTCGCTACTGTCTGGCAGTTGAGCGACCAACTCGCTAAGAAGCGTTTCGATCTCACCCATTTGTTTCTGGTACGCCGGCAAATTAACGACCATTCCCTTCTTTGTCGAGAAGGTATTCTTAAGTTCAGCCTCCTGCTGCACCAGGCGCTCAAAGGTACGGATCTGATCTTTGATCACAAAATGCCAGCCGCCATAAAGTACGGCTGATGCAACAACCAGCGCGACAATCAATGAGAACCATGCCGGCCAAGAAGCCGGATCATTCAGGTCGATCTGTCTGACTCGGTCCAGCATTATTTAGTCACTCACCATCAGTTCGAAACGACTGGTCTGGGTTTCATCGATTTCACCGATTCTAATAACTTCAAGGTGTGAATCACCGAATGAAACTGAACTATTCAAGTTGAGCATCAACTCAGAGACCCTGGCATTGGATTGAGCAATCCCCTCAAGATTGAAGCTGCCTCGGCTTCTTTTTGCCGATACAAAATATAGACCCTCGGGCAGTGCGCGAACAAGATTATCCAGCGTACGTACGATGCCGACTTTTTCCTGTTGCAATTGGCGGATTATCGTCATACGGGCCACAAGGGCTTTTTTCCTCTGTTTAATCTGATCAATCTCTTCAAGCTGCGTCTGCACCTTCCGAATCTCCCTAAGCAGATACGCATTCCGACTCCTTTGGAATGAAATTTCTTCACTCTGAGTCCACCATGCCGTAGCAAACACGCTGGCCGCAACGATGCAGATCACTACAATCGCTGTCCATAGTTGTCGCCGCTGGCGCCGGCGTCGCGCCTCTCGCCAGGGCAGCAGGTTGATGCCCTGGTTCATCCTGCCCCCCGCATTGCCAGCCCACAGGCTTTAAGCAACAAAGTCGGCTGAAGCTTGAGCTTTGTTCTGGCTTTGATGTTTTTCCCAAAAAAAGGATTTGCAGTCGCAGTAGGGACACCGGTGTAGTTGCTGATGAGTTCCAGAATTCCATCCAACCGCAGACAACCACCAGTTACAAAAAGAAGGTCAACCGTATCGTACCCCCGCCCTGCCGAGGCAAAAAATTCGAGTGCTCGTGCCGCTTCTTGCGATATTGTGCGTTTAAACGGTTCAAGTAATTGTTCCTGGTCATCTTCAGACAGGTTTCTGGACAACTTCACAGCTTCGGCTTCTTCAAAGCTCATGTCGCAATGGGACTGGATAGACTCGGTAAGCAAACGACCACCAAAAGAATGGTCCCTGTCGTAGATCACCACCCCGTCGACAAATACGTCGAGGCGGGTTGTCACCTCACCAACATCAAGCAAAGCGACCGCTTTGCCCTGCAGGGACTCAGACAGGGTCGCAGTTACCAGGGGAAACGCCCGTGCTATTGCAAAAGCGTCTACATCGACCACCACGGGTCTCAGGCCTGCTGACTCGACCGCCGATACATAGTCATCTACGATCTCCCGACGGCAGGCTGTAACAGTGACCGAATCCTCCGCCCCTGCCTCCATAGGGGCTAAAACCTGATAATCCAAATACATCTCGTCGACTGAATAAGGCACATGCTGAGCCGCATCGATCATCACCTGCTCTTCGATTTCAAACGCTTTAATCCCTTCAGGAAGCTGAAAGGTTCGTGTGATGACATGTGAAGATGCGATAGCAACGATGGCATTTTTTCGTTTACAGCGCGCCCTCTTTGCTGCACGGCGCAGCGCCGCGCTGACCTGTTCTACGTTGCTGATACCTCTTTCGACCACAGCATTACGGGGCAGCGATTCAACGGCAGCGCAGTTCACACGGTAACCACGTCGTGTTCGCTGGAGTTCCATGACTTTGACAGACGAGGTGCCAATATCCACGCCCACAGCTTCAAGGGGTCTACGCCCGAACAAGGCCATCATTCCTCCAGCGATCTAGATTTACGCGAAGTACGCTGTTGAGCCCCGTGAAGCAACTAATCGACTTGGCTCAAATTCATCGCATATCAACTTAAGCTCTTCAATTCATCGTTCAAACTGTCGACCGGACGCACTGCTCAAGCAACCCTATTGTATCGCTCCAAAGAATCTTCTCAAATGTTCTCCAACACCCTGGTGTTTCAGCTGGCCGGTCCAACGACACGGGCCTAATCGCACCTGAAACCTCAAATCAGCCCACTTCTTCGTCATTAGATGTTCCAACAACCTGGGACGTCCTCTTTGTGGCTTTTTTCGTTGATTTCTTTCCAGCACTAGTTTTCGACTTTTTCTTGGTCGTCTTGCGTTTGCTGACCTTTTTCTTTTTACTCGTGACCTTCTTTTTAGTCTTCTTCCGACCTGACCCGCGTGCTGGGGCTTCGGCAAGGATTCGGCGACAATCGTCTTCGGATAACTTTTCGGGGTCTTGCTCCTTAGGCAATCGAACTCTGACTTTTCCTTCTATCACCTCCGGACCCCAGCGGCCACGCATGATTTTGATGCCGTCATTAAATGTTGCAATCGTCCGCTTCGCATCAGATTCTCGTTTCTTTTCGATTAGCTCACGGCCTCGGTCCAGTTCGATTGAATAGGGGTCATCGTCCTTCTTCAGGGAAGCAGAGGTATTACCGCACCGGACATAAGGACCAAATGGCCCAATAGCGACAGTTATGACTTCTCCGTCTGGGTCCAAACCCAGATCACGTGGCAAACGCGACGCATTGTCCAGAATCTGCACAACCTGTTCCGTCGTCAGGAGAAAAGGATCGATCTCTGCAGGTAGTGCAGCCGTTCGGGTTCCACATTTCAGATACAAACCAAATCGCCCAGTCTCTAGAGTAATCCTCTCCCCTTCAAACTCACCCACTACCCGGGGAAGAGATAGCAACCATAACGCCCGTTCAAGCGTCAGATCGAAAATCTTCCAACTCTGCGGTATAGACTTGCGGTCTGGTTTCTCGGTTGATGTCTCCTCACCTCGTTGAACGTAGGGCCCGTAAGGTCCAACGCGCCAGGAGATTTGGTCATCGCCAGCTGGATCCTTACCAAGCACAAAAACTGGTTTTTCGCTATCCTGGCCTAGCATTTCCTGCAAACGGACCCAAAAGGATTCGATAACGGAAGATCTATCAGCTTCCCCT
>Ga0208747_1000290_pt1 | contig 15419 bp, 12 predicted proteins | sample Knorr_S7_td_AAIW_FD_185597 | JGI IMG/M metagenome (GOLD analysis project Ga0208747, IMG submission 185597) | Marine microbial communities from Southern Atlantic Ocean transect - Knorr_S7_td_AAIW_ad_750m_LV_A (SPAdes) (version 2) | ecosystem: Environmental > Aquatic > Marine > Oceanic | place...
TGTGATTTTTCAGTCTATCATCACTTTTCATTAGCAACTATTCTTCAGCAGGATATTCTGAATGCTTACCCATCCGTACTGGATTTTATGGTGGCAGTGGAAAATCTTTCTGGAGTGAAAGAATACTTGGCCAGTCGTCCGGAAATCATTGATGTCGGTACCGCTCCTAAACTGATCATAGACGGGATCGCCAAGCCCACAGGTACAAAACCCAGTTGATGAAAATTATTTACTTTACGAGGTAGTCGCCCTAACAATTATCAAGGAGGTTTCACTGAATGGCTTGGTTAAGGCAGGAATGCCAAATGATTTGATAGACAAGAATTATTACTAAGTAATTAACTAAAACCAACCCCATCATCTCCTGTGAGAACCCCCCACTAATTCTTCACAGTCAAACACCCCACTACTAGCAAATGAGAGTGCACCAAAGACAGTGAAAGCATGGGTTGCAGGATGCTGTGGTCATTCAAGCTGAGCAATTTTGAAAGCAGTATGAGTAAATGAACAATATAAACGGGGAATCAATCTCGCTCACTGATTTCCAAGCACGAGCTGTGCGGCGCATGATCCTGCGATGCGTCCAAGGGTGAAAGCAGTGAGTAGACCGTTCCCAGAAAGATAACCCCAGACGGCAGGACCGGACACCCCTTGTGCCGCCCCTCCCCCTGCAAAAAGGTTCGGCAATGGCGTACCGTCCTTCTTCAGAACCCGTGCCTCGTCATTGACAGCCAGTCCGCCCTGGGTATGGAAGATGGCACAAGTGACTCGAACCGTATAGTAAGGTGGTTTCAGCACAGGTTTTGTGGTGAAGTCTCGACCAAAGGGATCTTTTTCCGTTCCTGTCTGGAAGCTTTCTACGTTTCTCAGTGTTTCCCTCAGAGCCGTTTCCGGAAATCCGGTTGTCAGGGACAGTTCCTTCACATTTTTTGCACTGTGGATCGCCCCAATCTTTTCAGCATTTCGATAGTCTTCAAAATTAAGTCCCAGTTGATGTAGTCGCAGGTCGTAAAGGTTCCAAGCAAGGTGCTCTGGCTGTGCAAAGACTGAGACCGATTGTTCGGAGTAGCCCTGATGCTCATTGGAAAAACGTTTTCCTTCAAGGTTAAGTTGGATGCCACCCTCCATCATCAGGGCCCAGGTGATAAGGACACCATGGGGATAAGCCACAGATCCATGACCCTGAAAAGCTCCCATATCACGTAGTTCGGCGCCAAGTAATTCGCCCCAGTAGACGGCTTCGCCTTGACTCCCCAAGTGGCCAAAATAGTTCATGTCCGCAAGTTCGGGAATAAACCGATTCAGCAAATCAGGATTCCCACCGTATCCATTGCATGCAAGGATCATCGCATTGCAACCAATGGTTTCCGTGCTGCCGTCAGTTCGTGAAACTCTTGCTCCCTTCACCTTCATTTCTTCATCGACAAACAGACCTGAAACGGTTGCCTTGCAGACCAGAGGTAGCTCATTTTGATGGGATGCCGAATGAAGTTGCTGTAGCAGAGAAGTGCCGGTGTGTTCACGAACAGCATGCATACGCAGTTTCGAATGTCCCGGATAGAGAAACCCCTCTAACAACTCGAACTCGATTCCATGGAAATCTGCCAGCCACTCGAGGGTTGGAGCGGCAGATTTGGTGGTGAGCTGAACCAGATCCCGATTTGCCTTTCCTTTTGCCTTTGCCTGAATGTCTGCGGCAAAGAGCTGAGGAGAGTCCTCAATGCCTTTTTCACGTTGCCAGCGTGAGTCTGCGGCAGGAATGAATCCGGAAGAGAGTGAGGTCGATCCACTGGGCCTTGCGTCACGCTCCAGAATCAACACCTCTGCTCCCTGTTCAGAAGCAGCAAGGGCGGCGGTCAAGCCACAGGCGCCTGCTCCCACAATCAGCAACGGGACTTGAGACCCGAAGACTTGCCCTCTGTCATCAAGAATGCTCATTTTGAATTCATAACCTTAAATACCTTATTGCAAGTAAACAGGGTGGAAACTGTTGTCAAGTTGGCCAGGGAGGTCTTTTGCCCTGTTTCTGAAAAGGCTGCAAAGCCGTCGCTTAGTACTGCAGTTATGAAATCCAGGACGTGAGCATCCCTGACTGTTGAGGCAACTACACCCTTGATAACAATGTCTGTAAATATTAAGTCTGAATGCTCGCTCGGTGAAGTACCCACTCAAGCCGGCTCATATTGTGTTGTAGAACATTATCAAACGCAATCAACAAGGTAATTGTTGGTATGAGTCAAGAAAGGAAGCAAGAATTTTAGGCGCCTCATTTGAACGGTGAAAAATAGTGTATCTACCTTTTTAATTTTGTGTTTAACTCATTGCAAGTGGTGATCTGTGAAATGGTAGAAAGGGACTTTATGGTGGCGTCATGAACTTCGTCACTAAACGCAGCGCAACCATCCGAGAGAACGATGTTTTGGAAATCCCGTACATGTGCGTCTCGTACAGTTGATGCAACACCTCCATTGGTCACGATGCCTGCGAAAATCAGAGTTTCCAGTCCTGCCTTTTCCAGAATCCATTCAAGACGTGTTTGATAAAAGGCTGAGAACGCAACTTTTTCTACTATCAAATCCGCAGGTTGTAAATCATCAATTAAAGCGTGGCCAAAACTTCCTGGTGCAAAATCACCCTTGCCTAGAAATGGACGCAGTTTTTTTAAGTGTGATGAAATAAACGGTTTTGCTTCCTTGTCTGGAACTAATGTAAAATGAGTCGAGATAATCCAACCTCCTGCGGATCTTATTGCATTAGCCACAGTGACCAAGCGCCCAGGAAGTGCTGAAATGGCAGCGCAGTTTTGTCCGTTTCTGCCGTATGCACCTTCCGGATGCAGGAAGTCATTTTGCATGTCCACGATCACCAGCCCGGTACGAGAAGGTTCTAAATTCAACATGATTTATTCCTAATTACTTTTAGTTATTAACAGGTTCCCGAAACGGTCAACCTTTCCTCTCAGGCCCGGTTCAATGAAGATTGTGCTATCAGGTTGTTCTAAAATTGCTGGGCCAGGAACAGTCACACCGATGGAGAGAGGTAAACGGTCGTAAATTGCTGTCTCAAGCCAAGCTCCATCAAACCAGACCTGACGAGTATCTGTACGCATGTCTTCCAGTGTTACACCGTCGGCTGGAGCAAGCAATGTCAAATCAAATTTGGGTCTGAGGCCCAGCACAGAAGTTCTTAGATTAAGAATTCTGACAGGTATGCCTTCTAGCGGTTGTCCATAAATGGTTCTATAACTTTCTTCAAAAGCGTCCAGAATCATTTTTACATTGATAGCAATGGAGTACTCGTTAAAATTGACTGGGATACTAACATCAAGGGTATGAGTCTGTCCCTGATAACACATATCCATTGCAAATAAAACTTTTGTACTTTTGAAGGAAACACCTGCATTTTTCAACAAATCTAACCCTTTTCGTGCCAGTGATAACATGACTTGTTCCAGTTTCTTTAGGTCTAAAACGCCTAAAACACCATTAACCGTCTGAACAAAATCATGTCGCATATCAGCAATTACACAACCCAGCGCACTATTGATCCCCGGATACCGTGGAATTATGGCACTCCGCAGTCCGACTTCCCTGATCAGTGCGCCAACATGCAAGGCCCCACCACCGCCAAAAGGCATCGCCGCAAACTTTTGGGGATCATAGCCACGTTCAATGGAAACCAACCTGATTGCACCAGCCATTTTTGAATTAGCAACCTTGATAATTGCTTCGGCGGCGGTCATGACATCAAGTCCAAGTGGTGCAGCAATCTGTTTTTCAATGGATGCTTTAGCACTTTTCACATCCAGCCGAGATAGCTTACCTCCAATCGGTTTGTCAGCATTGATGCGTCCGAGAACCACATTGGCATCGGTGACGGTTGGGCAGTCGTTGCCTAATCCATAACACACCGGACCTGGAAAAGAACCCGCCGATTCAGGGCCAACCTGTAATAAATTAGTGCTGTCAACTTTAGCAATGGAACCACCACCTGCGCCAATAGTAGTTATTTCAATCATCGGCGTACGGATCGTCATGCCAAAGCCGATATTGGTCTGTGCGCTGAGTGTATTTTTACAGTTTTCAACTAAAGAGACATCAAAACTGGTGCCGCCCATGTCACATGTAATCACGTGCGGAAAATCTGCTTCGCAAGCAATGTAAGCACTTGCAATCACTCCTGCTGCAGGACCTGATAAAGCAGTGCGAATCGGCAAATTTCTAGCGGTGTCCACAGTCATAACTCCACCGTTTGACTGCACGATCAACAATTGCCCCTTGAATCCTTCATCCTTCAAACCGGCTTCTATTTTCGCCAGATAGCTTCCGATAGTTGGTTGGAGGTAGGCATTGAGGGTTGTTGTTGATGTTCTCTCAAATTCACGAATCTCCGGAAGGATGTTTGCTGAAATTTCTACAAATTCATTCGGCCAAATTTCTTTAACGATTTTCAGGGCAATCTGCTCATTTTCCGGATTAGCATAGGAGTTAATAAAGACAATACTGACTGATTCAACCCCGGCAGCAAGTAATTTATGGGCGGCCTGCTTTACTTCTTCCCGATTGACAGTCGTTTGAACAGTACCGTCAGCCAAAGTGCGCTCAGCAACTTCAAGCCGTAAATTACGTGGTACAACAGGTTGAAAACTCCCCCACAAACCCCAAGTTTGCGGGCGGTCTCGGCGCCTCATTTCAAGCACATCACGGAAACCTTCGCTTGTAATTATTCCCGTTTTTGCTCCCTTTCGTTCGTGCAGTGCGTTTGTACCAACGGTGGTGCCATGTACCACCGTCGTGATGTCTGCTACTTGATCAACATTCTTTAAAATTCCTGCTAAGAACCCTTCCGCTTGATTATTTAATGTCGTTTGCACTTTAGCGACTTTACAATCCCCTGTTGTTTCGTCCAGGAAAAAAATATCAGTAAAAGTTCCACCGACATCGACTCCAACCACATAACTGGAAATATTGTTGTTCATAGTCAGCTTACTTTTCTCAAATTATGGGTTTCCTTTTTATTCAAAGTTCCGTCATCATTGATGGAAACTGCATATTGCCGAACTGCATTTTCACGACTGACATAACCCAGAGATACATCTAAAGCAACGGCATCCGGATCACGTTCGCATGGTGTACCGTAGCCTCCACCACCCGGGGTTTGAAGAAGTAATTTTTGACCTTTTTTGAGTTTGATGTCATTCATTTTTGAGGACAGTAGTGGACTATGTACACCATCATCCTGTTCATATGTGAACTTGTTCAAAGCCCCGGATTCTCCGCCAAGCACTCCGGGAGGAGAAAATTTTCCACGCTCACCAAACAAAAAGACACTAGCGACTTCCTCCAGCAACTCAATTTCGTAAAGCGCTCCAAGTCCGCCGCGATGTCTCCCGGGTCCTCCACTATCCGGACGCAATGCCCATTTTGTAAACTTAACCGGATAGGCTGCTTCGAGGATTTCAGCCGGTGGTATCGTTGCAGTAGATATCGGTGCATTTCCGTGATTTAGTCCATCACCTTCCGGATGTCCTCCGTGCCCTCCACCAAAAAAACTAAACATAACCCAGCGACTACCGTCACGACGGTGCCCAGCCAACGACAGCGCGTTGATTGTTCCATAGGCACAACCATTAACTCGTTCTGGTGCGACATTCGCCATCGTACAAAAAACAACATCAATGATACGGAGTATTGTTTCAGTATAACCACCAACTGGTTTCGGAGCTTTGACATTCAGCAGCGAACCTTCCGGAATAATTATTTCGATGGGTGATAAAACTCCAGAATTAGCAGGGACTTCTGTAAATAAATGCTTGAGCGCAACATACACCGAAGCCACTGCAGTCGAAAGTGCAATATTCACCGGCCCGGCGCACGCTGGTGAAGTGCGTGAAAAATCAAGAATCATGCGGTCAGCTTTGACAGTTAAGTCCAAAGCAATTTTTAGAGGCGTATCGACTATTCCGTCATTATCGAGAAAATCTTCCGCAGAAAAAGTCCCGTCCGGAAGTGCCGAAATATGTTCCCCCATCATTTTTGCGGCACGGGAGTGCATTTCAGACATTACTTCCATGACAGTATTTTCTCCATACTCATCTAATAAAGCTGACATGCGCCGTTCACCAAGTTCAAGGGCGTTAATTTGACCATTAAGATCGCCATATAAACTGACGGGAAGTCTGGAGTTAGCCTGTAAAATATCAACAATGTCTTGTCTTAACCCGCCCTTAACAAACAATTTCACCGGAGGAATCAACATACCTTCCTGAAAGCATTCGGTGGCCACAGGATTGTAATTTCCTGGAACATTACCACCCACATCGTGCCAGTGACCAACTGAAGCAAGATAACAAAACAATTTATTTTTTTGAAAGAACGGCTTGACTAACTTAAAATCAGAGAGATGAGTTCCTCCGTCATAAGGATCATTGAAAATGTAAATGTCACCATCTGCTAAATCACCGTCGCGCTGTGCCTTGTCAATCACGGACTTGACCGCAAACGACATGGCTCCGACAAAGACAGGTAAACCGGATTTCCCTTGAATCAAGGTTTCACCAGTCAAAGCATGATAAAGACCATGAGAAGCATCATGGGCTTCTGCGATAATTGGATTGAAGGCACTGCGGAACAATGTCGCATCCATTTCATCGGCGATCTGTTCCAATCTTCCGTTGATGACCGCGAGTGTTACAGGATCAATCATTTTCTACCTTAAATGTTCCAGCATCATAACCGGCACCAAGTGCCAGTAATTTTCTGGTTTCTAACAACTCGTTTAAGGAATCAAAATCCAGCATTCCGCACCGGACATTCCGGTTATTGCGAAAAGGAAGGGTCGAGCCGTGTTTCTTGAGACTGGCCAGATAAGTTTGAGCCGTGTGTGCTAAAGCCCGTACCATTCCGCCGGGAAATATAACAACGGAATAACCTATTTTCTGTAATTCAGATGCATTTTTTTGTGGAGTCTTACCGCCTTCAACCATATTTGCTAATAAGGGGATGCGTCCCCTGAAACGCTCAACAACAGAGTGCAACTGTTCTTCGGTTTGTGGTGCTTCTATAAACAGGATGTCAGCACCGGCTTCAACATATCTTTCCCCTCGTTCCAGTGCACTTTCAAAACCTTCGACGGCGATGCTGTCTGTACGGGCGATTATCAGAGTTTCCGCACTGCGTCTGGCATCAAGTGCAGCTTTGATTTTACCCACCATTTCATCAGTTTCCACCAAAGTTTTACCTGCCAGATGGCCACATCGTTTGGGCAGAGTCTGATCCTCCAATTGTATGGCAGAGGCACCTGATGATTCAAACTGGCGGACAGTCCGGACAACATTCAGAGCATTGCCGAAACCGGTATCGGCATCAACAATAACTGGCAGAGTTGTTCTTTCAGTAATGGCAGATAAGGTGTCAGCCACCTCACTCATACTGACTAGACCAATGTCCGGGCGGCCAAATCGGGTATAGGAAATAGACGCTCCCGAAAGATAAGCCACCTGAAAACCAGCCTGTTCCACAAGGACTGTGCCAAGGGCATCACTGATTCCCGGCACAATTATAATTTCTGCTCCTGATAACAAAGTTTTTAAAACAGAAACGTCAGGTGTAACTGGAGAATTATTCATGTTTTTGTTTATATTTGCACTGGATTTTCTAGTTATTCTTGTTCTTTCATCATGATTTCAAGATGTGGAATTAGCCCTCCATGTTTGAGAATATCAAGTAATTGAGGTGGCAATTTTTCACAAGCATAGGATTCGTTTTGAGACCTGTTTTTGATGATACCAACATCAGCATCGATAGAAATATCATCACCCTCTTGAATACTTTTTGCTTGTGCACAAACGACTGCAAGTAATCCAAAATTTATAGCATTTCTAAAAAAGATCCCTCCAAAAGATTGGGCCACTAAAGCACTTACCCCCAGATGTTTGAGTGCCTGCACGGCTTGTTCCCGTGAAGAGCCGATTCCAAAATTTTTTCCGGCAACTAACACATCACCTTCCTCTACATTGGCAGAAAAATTTTGCTTTACATCTTCCAGACAGTGACTTGCTAATTCAGTAATTGAGTCCTTCATGAAACGACCCGGAGCTAATTGATCAGTGTCAATATCATCACCAAAAATCCAAGTTCTACTTGTAGAAATTTTGTTCGTCATTTTTGGTTTCAGTTCAGAAAATCACGGGGGTCTGCTATGCGTCCCACTATCGCACTTGCAGCAACGGTATATGGCGAACCAAGATAAACCTTTGAAGTTGGATGCCCCATTCGTCCTTTAAAGTTCCGGGCAGTTGAGGAAATACAGACTTCCCCTTCTGCCAGGATTCCGGCACCATAGCCTGCACAAGCACCACATCCTGAGGGCATCAAGATTGCTCCGGATTCTGTCAAAATCTTCAATGTGCCGTCTGCAGCCGCGGCGGCAGTGGTTTGTATTGAAGCGGGAGCAATCAGCAGGCGAATCCCTTTAGCAACAGTATTATTTTTCAGTACACTGGCTGCCATTTGCAAATCTTCCAACTTAGCACCTGTACAAGCTCCTATGTAGGCCTGTTGAATTTGAACTCCAGAAACTTTTTCAATTGTCACAGCGTTGTCAGGACTGTCTGGCATTGCCACATATGGAACAAGATCCGCAACATTCACTTTGTGGGTCGCCGAAAAGTAAGCGTCGTCATCGCTTTGCAGCGCTGAAATGTTGTCAACTTGCACCGGATGTTCAGGCTTTTTTCCTGTTTGCCGAATATAATTGAAAGTTGTCTCGTCAGCGGCAATCAAGCCGGTTTGTGCCCCTAGTTCTGCGGACATGTTTGTCAATGTCATGCGTTCCGACATTGACAGGCGCGAAATTATGTTACCAACAAATTCAACAACTTGATATTCTGCCCCACCCACGCCGAATCGTGAACACAGGTGTAATATAATGTCCTTAGCTGAAACTCCATCTGCAATCCCACCATCAACACCTGGTGTTCCGGTAATTTCTATCCGAATTGTATTTGGAACCTTAACCCATGTTTTGCCGGTGATTAAAATGCTGGCCATATCGGTCGCTCCAACACCAAACATGAAACAGCCAAAAGCGCCCCCGGTAGGTGAATGACTGTCTCCGCCAACAACAAACATACCCGGCAGAAGATGCCCCCGTTCAGGTAATATCACATGGCAAATTCCCTGCTGATCATAAAAATTATCAATCCCGTTTTCAACCGCCCACTTGCGGGTCAAGTTTAAAATGGCGGCACTTTCTGCATCTACTGCCGGAGCATAGTGATCCGAAACTAAGACCACTTTGCTGGTGTCCCAGACCCTGGCATTGAGGCGCTCCAGGATCGGTTTTATTCGACGAGGTCCTCCTGAATCGTGTATCATGGCGAGATCAACAGTGCAGGTAACGATCTCACCAGGACAAACCTTCGTCCGGTTTGCGGCGCGTGCGATGATTTTTTCCGCAAGTGTTTCAGCCATTGCCACTCAAAGCCCCAAATAAGTTTTTTTCAATTCTGGATCATTTATCAAACTGTTAGCATCACCGGACAACACGACACAACCGTTTTCAATGACGTAGGCTCTGGTTGCAATTTCAAGGGACTGCATGACATTTTGTTCAACCAGAAATATTGAGAGCCCACTCTCATTCAAATTTTTAATTAGAGTGAACATTTCATCAACCAACAAGGGAGATAATCCTAGTGAAGGTTCATCTAATATCAACAGACTTGGATCGGCCATCATGGCCCGTCCTACGGCCAACATCTGCTGTTCACCACCGGATAAAGTTCCTGCCATTTGACCGAAGCGTTCTGATAATCTTGGAAAGACACCAACCACCCATTCTATATTTTTTGTGCGTTTGCTCTTTCCTCTGCGATAGCCACCCAGTTCCAGGTTTTCAAAAACAGTCATGTTCGGAAAGATACGGCGTCCTTCAGGAACTTGTATGATTCCTAAATCAATGACTTTTTCCGAACGTAATCCGGTAATGTCAAAGCCCTCAAAAAATATTTGTCCGGAAGTGGGTTTATAAAGACCGGAGATATTATTATTTAATGTTGATTTTCCTGCACCGTTACTCCCCAATAGAGCCACAATTTCGCCTGTCCCAATTTCAATATCAATACCGTGCAACACTTGCATTTTTCCATATCCAGCATGGAGATTACGGATTTCAAGCATCAGCTGTTTCTTTCCTGGAACTTACAGTACGGATAGCCGCAATTCTTTCTGCCGCACCATGACCCAAATAGGCTTCAATTACAGCAGGATTGCTCGTAACTTCTCTTGGTTCACCATCAGCAATAATGACGCCTTGATTGAGAACATAGGTATAATCAGAAAGGCTCATTACTGCTTGCATTACATGTTCAATCAAAAAAATGGTCACTCCTGAATCTCTAATTCCATTAATAATTTTAACTATTTCTTGGATCTCTGTTGCATTTAAACCGGCCATTACCTCATCCAGCAGCAAAAGTTTAGGTTCTGTAGACAGAGCACGAGCAAGTTCCAAACACTTGCGACCGGCTATGGTCAAAGATCCAGCTGATTGCTTAAGCATTTTTTCCATACCGACAAGCCTTGCAACTTCAGTTGCTTTAGCTAGTGCATCTGCACGTTTGGCTAGCCGTGTATGTGCACCGACAGCAATGTTTTCCTTTACGCTTAAATTTGCAAAAGGTTGAACGACTTGAAATGTCCTGACCAGCCCTTGCCGGCAAATACTGTGTGGACGTTCATTTGTAATATCCTTTCCATCAAAGTAAACCCTACCGCTATCAGGTTTTAAAAAACCTGAAATCAAAGCAAATAAAGTTGTTTTTCCTGCACCGTTAGGGCCGATTAGTGAAACAATTTTGCCTTTCGGGACAACAAGACTTGTTGCAGAAACAGCATTCAAACCACCGAATTTTTTGCAAACAGCATTAACTTCAAGCATTGCGCCCTCTGAAAATTCGCTTCCATAGATCTTCGACCAAACCAGCTAAACCTCGTGGTAAAAATGCGAGTACAAGAACTAGGATCACTCCGAATAAAATTAGATCAACACCTGGACGGTTACCCAAAACATGGCCAATCATTTCCTTTGTTATTTCACCAACTCCGTGAATGAAGAAAGAACCAAGCAAAGGACCAATAACCGTACCAAGTCCACCGACGATTGGTGCAAACAGAGCTTCAACCGATTTGGCAGGACCATAAGCTATCCCGGGTTCGATGAAAAGAAATTTCTGAGTGTAATAAACTCCGGCCATTGCTGTGATTGATGCCGAAAAGCAAATTGCTCCCATCTTTACTCGGAAGGTATTGATACCTAAAGCCTCCGCCGAATCCTCGTTTTCGCGAACAGCAACCAACTGTGCACCGAAGCGCGAACGCTCCATCAGCCAGACTGCACAAAATGCAATGAGCATGATAGAAAATATGGTGTAGTAAAAACCGTATGCTTTGAGAAACTCTCCGGCAAAATTAAACTGGAATGTAGAAATCGCCTGATCTGGATTTTGATTGAGTGTCAATTGTACACCATGACCACCTTCGGTAATAGCAGTCAATGAACGTGATAAGACGTGAAAAGCCTCCGCGAATGCCAAGGTTATCAAGGCAAAGTATGAACCACGGAGTCCATAACGAAAGCTTAGGTAACCTACCATGGCCCCAACCAGAGCTGTTCCGGCCAGTGCAAACCACAAGGAAAACCAGGGGCTCAAACCAAATTTGAACTGTAATAAGGCTTGAATGTAGGCTCCTGTACCAAAAAATAAAGCATTGCCAAATGAGTATTGTCCACCATATCCACCAAGAATGTTCCAGCCTTGACCGAGTACCGCAACAAACATGGTCATTTCAAGAAAGTCAATCCAGCGACCAGAAGTGATGAACAAAGGAATAAGGGACAACATCACTAAAAACGTACACCAACCAATGAGACGAACACGATTACTCATTTCTCTCTCCTAGCTCGATTTACTACCGAACAATCCCGTCGGACGAAATAAGAGGACGATTATAAAAATCACGGAAATTGTTATCAATCCAAGACTCTCACCCAAATAAAGCCGCCCTAACTGTTCTGTAACTCCGATTATCAAACCACCTGCTAAGGCTCCTACAAAACTACCCATGCCTCCCAGCACAACCACCGTAAAAGCGATCAGTACAAACAGATAGCCGATTTGTGGATGTACCGCATAAGTTGGCACCAGCAGAGCGGCAGCAGCCGCAACACAGGCGGTACCGATACCGAAGCTGACAGCAAAAATATGCTCCACATTAATTCCAACCAGACGTGCCCCCTGTCGCTCCTTTGAAACAGCACGGATTGCTTTACCGGTGTCGGTATATGACATGAAAAACCATAGTACTAAAGTGATCAGGAGAGAGCCAAGGAGCGCTGCTATTTCTGGATAAACGACGTAAGTGACACCAAGATCGAAACCATCGAGGTCGTAGGGAACTCTGACAGAACGGTCAGTAGCTGTGAAGAAGAACAAGGCAGTGTTTTCCATAACAATTGAAACACCCAGCATGACCAGCAGGGTTATTTCATCTTTTCCGTGACCGGCCTTGCCGATTACTGTGCGCTGTAGAGCATAACCAAACAGAAACCCACCCGGAACTACGATGAACATAGCCAGGTAAGGATCAATACCTAAAATATTCCAAAGAAAAAAAACTGCATACATGGCCAGCATGAGCAGACTTCCATGTGCAAAATTAATGATGTGCAACACACCGTAGATCAGTGTTAAACCTAAGGCCACTAATGCGTAAATTGAACCCAGGAAAACACCGCTAATAGAAGAACCTAAAACGGTCTGCCAGCTATATGACTGGAGGGAGATACCTAGAAAGTCAATTGTCACAGCTATGCTTATTGTTTATTAAGGAATGCTATAAAAACGACTGAGGGAATGTACCCCAGTCGATTTTATGTCGCATAAAAGGCTTATGCCGGTCGCGGGAAGAGTGCTTTTGCAGTAGCATATTTTGATGGGGCTATCACCTCAATTTCCTTACCCAGTACTTGAGTGGCAAGAGGTTGGGCTCCCATATTTTGTCCATTTACCATTTTTGTTTGGCCGTATGGCATAAAATGTCCGGACCAATTACTCGAAGCCATTGCCTCAGTTATCTTCTCCCGATCACTGGAACCGGCACGTTCGATTGCATCAGCTGTGAATTTCATTGCTGTATAGGCTAGAAAGACCTCATAATTGAAGTGTTTACCAGCTGCTTCTGTCTTCTTGCGTGCAGCCATTGAAGCTGAATTATTAGGATCAAACCAATGGTTACAGTCCATTACATATTGTGCTGCATTTGGAAACTCACTCAGGAAGCGATACTGCGACGAAGCCCCACCGAGAACCGAGTAAATACCTTTAGGCTGCAGCTTTTGACGTTGAAGAGTGCGTAGAAACAAAACACCTTCTCCATAATAATGAGATGGAATAATCACATCTGCGTCAACTTCTTTGAGTTTAAGAACAATATTGCGGAAGTCTTTATTTGGAGTGGGATGTGACTGTACATCAACAACTTCAATGCCTTCCGGCTTCAGGCCTTTAGTCATTATTCCGGCGATACCTGCACCAAAACCGGTAGTATTCTCATGCACAATGGCGACACTTTTTGTTGGACTCCCTGCCGCCCTGTTTATCTCGATAAAACTTTCGACTCCAACCCGAGTAATAATACCAAATCCTGGACCAAATCGAAACGTATTGCTTAGTCCTCGTGAGACAACTTTATCACTAACACCAACATCAACAACATGTGGGATACCATGTTTTGCTGCAGCTTGTGTTGTAGCAAGGCAGATATTAGAAGCATAAGCACCGACAATGGAAGAGACTCCAGCGCCGTTCATTTTTTCTACTTCTGCAGCTCCAATCTCGGCTTTTGATTGGGCATCACCCAAGACTGCTTCCAGCTTAGCACCTCCCATGGACTTGATACCTCCGGCAGAATTAATTTCTTCAAGTGCCATCAAAGCGCCAAAGCGGCACTGGCTACCTGAGTACTGTGCCCAGCCTGTTACAGGATGCACGACCCCGATCTTCACAGATTTGGCTGCTTTCACAATGTATGGAAAACTCAAATTTCCTGCTGCAACTACAACCGTTCCTGCAGCTGCAGTTTTGATGAATTCGCGACGTGTTTTTGTGTTAACTATTTTCGACATAGTAACCTTTCTCATTAGAGATTATTGATTGTTTAGAAAGTAGTCCCCAGCTTAGCTAAAGCTTCTGATCTTTCATAACCGACTGAACCATTACAATCTCATGCAGATAAAAGTTATTGCAATGATCGTGTTCCAATTTTTGTGCATGGATTATCGAAAATAAAATGATCTCCCAGATTGAAAACTTTAAGACAACTATCTTAGGATGTTGATCAATTTTGTCACGGTCACGAATATTGGAATAGTTCAGTGTTAATCCATACTTGCAAAGTAGTCAAGCAGAATTATTTATTTATTTAATTACTACTAAAAAATATTTACATTCTTCAGAATTTTCATCAAAACCATAAATAGCGATTCTCTTGTTGGAATATAATCAATCTATGAATGTTTCATATTAAGTCCATGTGAATCCCCCCACTAATTCTTCACAGTCAGACACCCTCTACTTGAGGGGGTTGGTTGCCTCCAAATCTGACGTAAACTAAACTGGAACAACCTATATCGACCCACCAATAATTGATATCACCTTTCTCGCCTATAATAAAATCCGCATTTGATGGTTCAAATTTAAAATAAAACAAATAATTATTGCATATAAAAATAATTTGTGAAACTATGTGACTTATCAATCAAAATCCCATCATTGAGGAGGAATATGGAACCAACAAAGGAACATTTGTTGTGGATGTATGAGCAAATGCTCGTTATCCGCGATTTTGAGGAAACAATGGTCAATGTATACTTGGAGGGCAAGTTACCGCCTGATATTCAGGATGGCTTAGCCTTCGATATCGGCAGTGGACTGGTTCCTGGCGAAATGCACTTAGCTGCTGGACAGGAACCAGTCGCAGTTGGAAGCTGCGTCCATTTGACCGACAACGACACCATTACCGGAACACATCGTCCACACCATTTTGCCATCGCCAAGGGAATTTCACTTAACCCCCTCGCTGCTGAAATGTTTGGCAAAGTCACGGGTCTCGGACGCGGCAAGGGTGGACACATGCACCTCTTTAGTTTGGATAAAAAATTCGGCTGTAGCGGCATCGTCGGAGCTGGAATGCCGCAGGCCTGTGGTGCAGCACTTGCGGCAAAAAAACAGGGTAAAGACTGGGTCGCGGTGACTTTTTTTGGTGAAGGTGCAGCCAACCAAGGCTCCTTTCATGAATCACTAAATCTTGCGGCAATCTGGAACCTGCCGGTAATTTTTATTTGTGAAGACAATAAAT
>Ga0208747_1000291_pt1 | contig 15419 bp, 9 predicted proteins | sample Knorr_S7_td_AAIW_FD_185597 | JGI IMG/M metagenome (GOLD analysis project Ga0208747, IMG submission 185597) | Marine microbial communities from Southern Atlantic Ocean transect - Knorr_S7_td_AAIW_ad_750m_LV_A (SPAdes) (version 2) | ecosystem: Environmental > Aquatic > Marine > Oceanic | place...
AGAAGGAGGCCGAACGCCGTGTCCGGATGGAAACAACGGATTGACCCCAGGTTAAGATATGTTCTTTTTCCGTTGGCGATGCTGTTTTGGGGTATTCTATTTTGGAGAAATTTATTCTACACCCTTGGATTCTTTGTATCAAGAAAGCTACCAACAAAGGTTATCAGTATTGGCAACATAACAACGGGCGGCACAGGCAAGACACCAGCCGTTATTTATTTGGCAAATATTCTCATAAAAAGAGGAAAGACGGTGGCCGTACTCAGTCGCGGATATGGGCGGAAAACAGCAGGAACACAGCTTGTAACAGATGGGAATACGCCAGTTTTAGATTGGCGTAACTTTGGGGATGAACCCACACTAATCTCAAAAGCGCTAAGCGGGGTTCCAGTTGTTGTTGATGAAAAGAGACATCGGGGCGGCATGTTTTTAGTCGACCGGTTTAACCCGGATGTAATTATTATGGATGATGCTTTTCAACATCGTGCCATTGAGAGAGATGTCGATATTGTATTAATTAACAGTCAAGACCAGCGGTCGGACCACAAGTTGCTTCCTTATGGATTTTTGAGAGAGCCGTGGATTCATTTAAAGCGCGCCCATGCAATTATTTTTACCAAAACGAACCTAATGAAACCGGCCCCATTTTTAAGATCCATGGCCAGAAACTCAAACGTCCCAAGGTTTCGAAGTGTATTGTTATGTGGGCCACTTGTTTCACCAGAAGGTGAATATAAAGAGATTCTGAAAGAAAATAGCGTGCTTGCGCTCTCAGCCGTTGGGGATCATGGAGGGTTTCTGCGCACACTGAACAGCGCTGGTTTAAATGTTGTAGAGGAATTGGTGTTTAAGGATCACCACGATTACACACAGGACGACGTGGAGCTCACCCAAAAACATCTTTTGAAATCGGGAGCGGAATATGTAGTAACCACCGAAAAAGACATGGTGAAACTAGATCAACTGGATCTCTCCAGAATAGAAATATATAGTATTGGTATTGAGTTTAAACTCAGCAAAAAAGCAGAAAACAGGCTACTAGAGATTATTAAAAAAAGCGGCTAATTGTTAAATCTGTGCCATGCCCCAGGCAAACATGATTCCCACAAACGATAACAACAGGGGCCATCCGGTATTGATCATTTGGCGAGCGCTTGGATCCTCGAATACATGGATTTGAAATTCATGTGATGCCACAGCACCACGGTCATCCATGGCGATTAAAATAATATCATTTGGACCGCGTTGATTGGGGCGCGGCTTCCAAGACAAAATACCCGTTTTCCGATTAAAATTAGAATATTTTGGCAACTTGACGGCCTTATAGACCACCCGGTCTTTATTTAAATCCTCTGCCACAACTCGATATTTATATAAATGTCCCGTAAGGGCAACGGGTCTTGGCGTAGAAATGATGTTGGGGTTAATATTAACAAATATTTTTCCTTCCTGAGTATCGTTTTGATATCCATCTGACACCTGTACAGTAAAATTGTTATTGTTAATCTGTGCCGACTTTGGGATCCAAACAACCTTACCTTTATTACTCATTTGCATTCCATGGGGAGCTTTGAGTAGCGTGAACAGCAAATCAGCATCTTCGTTTTTATCTTCTACTTGGAGTTGATATTTAAAGACTTCTCCCACCATGGCGGATACGGGGGCATTAGAAACAATGATGGGCGGGTGGTTTACATAAATATCAAACGACTGTTCATCTTTTGTATAACCGTCGGAAACAAGATATGAAACGCGTTGTTTGTCTACCTGCTCGGTGGTGGGCGTCCAGGATAATGTCCCCGTATATTCATCAACTTCCATGCCATCAGGAAATTCCAACAATGTATACTTTATAGTGCTTAGCTTTCGCGCCAGCACCCCCGGTGGGCGCCCCTTATTCCCCTGAAAAAACTCCCAGAGAATATCCTTAATCGCAACGGTGCGATCATCAACAGACTCAACAATGATATTCAAGCGATCATTTTCCCAAAAAAGAGAATGAACGTACTTCTTCAAATTTAATCGGGACACCTCCAAAGTAAGGGTGTCCAAAGCGTCGGATTCAGTCAAGTAAACGGTTTCGGCATTTCGCCAATCCATAAGATAACGATCAATGTTTTCCATATAGACATCATCGCTGATCTGAATAGAATATATTCGGTAATTTTCAGTAGTTTCTAGAGGGACAACCTGATTGTACGGAAGCAAGGCCCCGCGGTTCATATCTGAAGTCATAATTTGATATTGATATGCTTGTCCCACAGTACCCTGCATGGGTGGGATTGAAACAATATTAATCGGTGCGTTCACAAAATAATCTGCTTCAATAATCTGGGTTGTATGACCGTCTCCAACTTCAATCATTAAGTGTGCAAAATCTATGTTGTCGCGATTAGGCTCCCAAACGATCATACCGCTGTATGGATCCATCCGCATTCCTACGGGCATTTCGTGGGCAACGAATATCAACTTATCGTTCATATTGGGATCAGAGACATTAAGCTGAAATCTGTATTCTTCACCCAGGTTGATGACGCTCATTTTAAAGGGGGCCGCCTCAACAACCGGCGGATGGTTCACAAATATTTTTACCCGCTGGGAGTCAACGGCGATACCGTGGTTTACTTTCACAACAAATTGTTGGGTATCAATTTGCGCAACGCCCGGCACCCACGTGACAACACCCGTCTCATCGATAAGCATACCATTTGGGTTTTCAGTTAAACTAAAGTTGAGAATATGTTCTAGATCGGGTCGCCAGATTTCAACTTTATACCGATAGGGCTCATCTATTGAAGCATCTTTTGGCGCCATGGATAAAATTTTAACACCGGCACGCGCGAATAAAGAAAAATTTTGGGCGACCCGATCAAAGCCATCACTTACCACCAGCCGCACATCATACACATCAATATGAGAGGTATCTGTTTGCCAAAAAACAACACCCTCAGCATCAAGAACCATTCCATCCGGCGATACTTCAAGCCGATAGTTTAGTGACACATCTGGGTTCCGGTCAAAGACGATCGGTTTATAAACAAAAGTATCTCCAGCAACAAATTCAGTCCCCAACGGCTCTGAAACAAAAATCGGCGGGTCGTTAACATAAAGCCACAATCTTTCATCGTCTCCCTCCAAATTCGGAACAACCTTATATGTTAAAAGAGAATCTTCTTTTGTTGTCATGGGGGTAACGTCTTCACCCAACTTTCGTTCTACATGATAGGCCAATTTATATGCCCCTAGTTGGCCGTTGTGTGGTACCCAGCGAATAGAGCGAGAATCATAATGAAAAAACATTCCCCGGGGTGGCGGTTGAAGCCATCTGAAACTATAAAATTCTTTTTTCTCTTCCTCCGGTAGCGTATAGGCGAAAGATTGGTTTACCGTCAAAATGTGACGAGGAAGAATTCCTTTAGGTAATGGCTGGCCCATTGTTTCCAGGGGTTTTGGGATTTTTGGAAGCGATATTTCCTCTTTTGGAATATGGGGGAAAACATCCAACACATCCTCTTCTTGGGGCATAACACCTACGATTTCGGGTGCGGTTGGCTCTGGCCCATGCCCAAGGTCAGTAATAAAAAGATTTGTTTCATAGCCATCCCAACCAGCCGCGATAACAGATCCAGAATAAATTCCCCGGACAACAATCGGAAGAACAGAAAAAACTTGTACCCCCAGAAGACTATCTTCTTCCAAGGTAAAATATTCATACGGCTCAACAAGGCCATCGTCGCTGCCTGACGCTAGGGTTAAAATATTCATGTCCCCAGAGATTAAGAGAATATCATCGTAGGAATCTTGATTAAAATCGGCTACGCGCATTTCCGACAAGGGGCCGCCATCTATGGGTAATTTTTCAATTGAAAGATAATCATCAGTAAGCGTCATGGATACAATATCTCCATTATAAAACGGTATTAAAACATCTGTAATACCGTCCTTGTCCCAATCGGTTATAGAGATCGCCGAGGGAATTAACCCATCTAAACCAGGAATGGGGGTGTCTTGTCCGTCACCCATCACCAATTCTGACCCAATATTATAAAAAGGTTGCGTCCGAAGCACGTCGCCCTCTGGAGATAAAACAATGATTTCATCAAATCCGTCACGATTCCAATCCACGGAAGTAACGTATATTGCGCCAATACCGGAGCGCATACCATTTGGTTTAACCGTTTGAATTACAACCCACTCCCCTTCGTCGTTTAAATCGAGTATAACAATTTCACGCAACGGGCTTCCAAGAGAAACCGCTAATTCTTGATCCATATCACCATCATAATCCAACAAAACAAAATTATGTCCCCGCACAAAACTTCTACCACCAGATAAGTTTAATACACTACCGGCGCGCTCACTAAACCGCTCCCCATCCCAATAGTAATAAAAGGCGATTGGCTGAAGAAGTTCGTTTTGGTCTGGTTCAGCTAAATTGGAAACAGTGATAAGCTCTGGTATACCATCACCATCCAGGTCACCCAGCTCAACATCTACAAAATTTCCAAGCAAACCATCGGGAGCTTCTAGCTCCCATCCCATTTTTTGGTATCCATCTTCATCGAGCTCATAATATCGAATAACGGACAATTCTTTGTTTTTATATGAGCCTTTTTCGACCGACGCAAACTCCTGCAAACCGTCACCATCAAGATCATAAGTTCCTTCCATATGGATGATTTTCAAACTTTGAGAAAAAACTGAACATATAATAATCCCAACGATAAATAATTGTTTAAAAACTTTCATGTGCTGTCTGGAGGTGAGATAAGGATATCAGCTTTAATCGAATCAGATGACATTGGCGTTGCCCCCAAGGGCACAATAGAAAGCGTTTCCCCGGATGTTTTAATAGAATCCGCCGATATAGTAACCACAGAATCTGAAGGGTTAATTTGAATAATGGTTGAATCGACGGCAGGGATTTCAAGTTCAGGTGGCGGCGTTTCCGTTTCTACCTTAACCGTGGAAGGCGGATCACCCGCCACAGTCTCATCAATTGAGCGTTTCTCTTTAAGCAGCGTCGCGGGTGCATAAAATGAATGAAAATCTGTTTTAGCTTTTAAAGTATCGGGGATAGAATCAAGATGAAACACAAAGGTGTCCCTACTGGCAGGCGTGAGCCATGCATCAATTAATAAAGGCATAAAGGACGAATCAAAATCAATTTCAGTAATTGTTTTTTGCGACCCATTTTCCTTTACATTAATATCACCTCGAACAGCATAGGGGCGACCACCAAAATATGAAAGCACCAGATCATGATCTTGGTTATGAAGAGGAGAGGATAGGGAAATAACACCGGATATATTTTGGTCTGAAGATAAAATATTTAACCGGCCATTTGGAGCACGCTCCAGCCCTAGGGTTGAAGGAAATCCCTCAAAAAAGTATTCGGGAAATTTAAAAAGATCCGGGCTTAATCCCTCTGGATCAAACGACTGTGGGATGGTATCCCTCGTAGGAAAAATCGACATATAAAAAAGATTACTATCCAAATCATGAATGAAAGATAACGTCACAATTGAATCTGGCCTGTCAGAAGAAGATTTAAAATTAAAAGCAGAAGTTTTATTATGTTTAATTGTACTGAGATCGGCGGAGATTCCAATAGAAATGACACCGTTTGTGTTTATACTATTGGTACTAAAAGGCGTTTCTCCCTCAAAAACAAATCGGTCATTTTCATCAATATCCGTAGTGGAAATATTAATTCGATGAAAACGCGACGGAACCAAAACAAAGGGTTGTGGCGGAACAATGGTATCACTCACTAAAATAACAAGGGATGAATCGATGACTTGCAAAATGGGGTGTATGTGGTGAGTGTCTCCATAATTGTCTTCGTCACTAAGCAACTCTTCTTTTATCCGAACGCTTAATTCATAAGAGGCGTCAACAACACCTATATGGTCTCGGGTGGGAACCCACGCTATTTGATAAATACTTGGTTCAAATCGCATATCAGCCGGGGGCGCAGTTTGCCAGCGAAAACTATAGAAATCTGACGCAGAGTCCGGAAGGATAAATAAGTTTAAAGTATCGCCCAACAGCAGCGTATCTGTAACAAGAAAAAGAAGAGAATCTAAATCCGTGTTTTGATCGCTTTTTAGAACAGAATCATAAAGACCATTTTCTATTCGTGCTAATATTGCGCTATTTATTTCCGCCTCACCGGCAGAAGACTCCATACCAAACAAATCGGCCTTACTTAATTTGCTTTCCGTGAACGTAAGTTCGCCATCTGCATAAGCAAGGACATAAACCTCACCAGTTGCAAAGGGAATAAGAAGCTCATCCGCGCCATCTTTATTTTCATCAAAAGGCTGGATATACTGTCCCAAGACAACACGAGCACCGTTCATCACGAAGAGATCCGACACAAGCTCTTCACCGAGATTTGATGTGGAAAACACGCTTGTTTTAAGGCCATCGCCCTCTGGGCTCATTAAGGCGACGAAGGACTCACTATTACTCGAAAAAACACCAACATAGACTGGTCCATATCCATTATTGACCAATGTGCCAGAAATAGTATGACTGTTTGCTTTACGAAGATTCCCCTCTTCCAAAAAAAGAGTAAAAAGTTCTGCGCTTCGGGTGGGAGTAGACATTGAAACAGCAAAAACATTAGCAGATCCAGCCAGATTTCCTGGACGAATTATATCCGCCTTTCCATTCCCGCTCATGACAGATTTTGGCTTAGATGAAAAAGTTTGTCCATTCCATTCAAATACGCTTAACCAATGATTATTATTAGACTGCAGGATAACAACCAACTCTTCTGTGTTGTCATTATTTAAATCACTAAACCGCGCATCAACGATTTTGCCATTGCCCTCTGGGGAATATGTCCACAACAAATGATGGCTTCCATCGTCACTCAACTCAACATATTCTAATTGGTTTGACAACCCACCAAGAAGTAAAATTTCACTTTTACCATTGTTGTTTAGGTCAAGTGTTCCAAAAACAAAAAGGTTTCCCGCGAATAGGACTCCACAGGTGGAAACGAGCAATCCAACTGGAAACTTAATTGACACTAAGATTTTCCCAGGCGGTTAAAATGGTTAAAATTGGAGACGTTATTACTATAATATGAATACCCTTACCTGCAGGTTCTATCAAATATAGGTGTTCACCGTCAAATATATCAAGAAAAAGGCCAGATATATTATAAAGGAAAAATCACAATTATCTTTTCATATTGAAGGCATACTGAATAAATTAAATGCTCATTGTTTGGCGGCTATTTAGTCTTAATGAATAAAATTATTACAACACTCCTGCTTACGGTTTCTTTGGCTACCCCCCAGGGAGACATATATCCAACGGAAACCACCTACGGTGGCGGCATTGGAATCAGTACGATGTATATGGTATTAGACTCTGTTCCGGGAGAACACATTCTAAAAGAATTAGGGTTAAACGTTAAAGATATCTCTTCTCGTCCGTTGGTTTTTCACGGAGGCGAAGGGTTTGCGCAAATGTCAGGTCCGTGGCGACTCGGCGGGTATGCCGGATTGGGGGCCGCACAGGTGAGCAATGTTTTTGATATACAAATGTTTATTAACAGAGACGACTCAACGGGGTATCAAGAGCCTGAATTTGGAACAGACGGGGACACCCTGTATACCTTTTCCGAAAACCTTTCTGTAAAAGCACGGCTCAATTTTTTAATGGGCGCCATGACGATTGAATATGTTCTACCCGTTTATAGAGACTTGGAGGTGATGGCGGGGGCCCTAATGGGGGTGGGTCGCTATACCCTTTCAGTTGATCAACACATTGGTACGCCAAAATGGTCTAATTTCAATAAAAACATGTATGGTTATATTGAAAACAATAGCGTCATGGTTGAAATAGATACATTGGGACGCACGCACGCAGAGGCGGCAAACGCATACCGCACAAACGGCTTACGCCCCATAAATATAAATGGAACAATGACAGAGCTTAGTGGTACGTTTTTTAACTTTCAACCCTACATAGCAATAAAGTGGCAATTTCTTGATAGAATGGGATTGCGAATCAGCGCAGGATACAACAAAGGTACAATAGGAAGTGGAAACTGGAGGCTCAATGGGCACATCCCCATTAACGATTCTCCCAAATCTGCTCTTCAGGGAATTACATTGCGCACGGTTATTTATTTCGGATTATAACTCCACATAACTATATAAAACAGGGACGAAACGAATCAAATTTTCTACTAGATCTACACTATTAGCTGGGGTAACGGCAGGGATATTTATTGCGCTTCCCCTATCACAGATAATTTATTCAAAACAGAATAATTCGTACTCCACCATTGAAAGCAAGTTCAAGGTTATGAATCAAATCCTGTATTTTGTGAACCAACTTTATTATGAAGCGGTGGATATGGAAACGCTTATGGATGGTGCTTTTCATGGAATCATGGATCAGCTTGACCCCCACTCTGTCTTTATTTCAGCAAAGGATCAAAAAAACATTAACGAATTATTTAAAGGCGAGTTTCAGGGCGTTGGAATCGAATTTGATATATTAAATAATTATATCACAGTAATTGCACCGGTCATTGGAGGACCATCAGAAAAAGCAGGAATTCAGGCGGGAGATTGGATAATTGAAATTGACGGCGAAAGCGCAAGGGGCATTGAGCGAGAAGATGTTTATAAAAAATTACGCGGAAAAAAGGGAACGCGCGTTAATTTAAAGGTTGGGAGAATTGGTACAGATCCATTTAGCGTCACCATTGTTCGAGATGACATTCCACTATATAGTGTCCGCGCCAGCATCATGCTTGATGACCGTACCGGCTACGTTTGGTTAACGAGGTTTTCTACAAAATCAGGGCCAGAAGTTCGAAAATCTATAGACAAATTGTTAAACCAAGGCATGAATCGAATGATTTTAGATCTTAGAAACAACAGTGGCGGTATACTGGAACAGGCAGCTGAGGTTGCTAATATCTTTATTACCCAAAAAGACACATTGGTATATACGAAAGGGAAAGACAAAAAAGTAAAACAGGCTTTTGTTGCTGCTCCCTACAAGGGCAATAGAGATTTCTCTGTTATTTTATTAATCAATCGCGGATCAGCAAGCGCCAGCGAGATTGTAGCTGGCGCAATCCAAGACCTAGACCGGGGGTTGGTTGTGGGGGAAACCAGTTTTGGCAAAGGGCTCGTACAACGCCAGGTTGATCTCAGCGATGGGTCGGCGATTCGGGTTACGATTGCTCAATATTATACGCCCAGCGGAAGGCTAATCCAACGTTCGTTTAAAAACCGAAATTATGAGGATTATTATAAAGAGATTTATGAAGAAAATCGCGAAGCAAAGATAGATTCACTTAAAAAACTCCAGCCGCCTTTTTCTACGAGAAGAGGAAGGACCGTTTATGGAGGCGGTGGGATTACACCAGATATATATATCCCCTGGGATTTAGATCTCAAACCAGCTACACGAAAAATACTGGCAGACCCAAACCGCCCCATGTTTAATTGGAGCGCAACGTTTGTAAGGAGCCATCCGGACATACCGGAGCATTACAGGAAATTTCAACAAAACTGGGAGTTGCCGGTTAATGCACTAGAGGACTTTTTAGAATTTGCGACAAAAGATTATAACAAAAACGAAAAAGAGGAAGTTCTGAAAAACAATGTCTACTTAAAGACAATATTAAAATCAGAAATCGCAGGTGCAAAGTGGGGGCGGGATGAACTTTGGGGCGTGCGCGCAACTGCTGATAACCAAATATTAGACGCCTTAAAACATTTTAACGAAGCTGATGCATTCTTGGCCAATAGCTATTAAATTTCGGGGTGCAATGGCTTACCTTTCTTTATGCTGAAGGTCATTTGTTATTTAATAAAATTAAAAAAATCAATTTCTATAAAATTACACTTAGATTTTGTTAATCAATTAATAATTAATATAGGCAATAGGTTCATATGATGAAAAAACTCTACCTTGTTCTAATCGTCTTTACTGCTTTGTTCTCGGGTTTATCTGCCCAGCAAAAAGACGATAAAGGCATTTATCTCACCGCTGAAAAAATGCCAGCAATAAAAGGCGGAATGGCTGCAATTGGGAAAAAAATTCGTTACCCAAAAATTGCAAGGGAAATGGGGATACAGGGCGTTGTTTATGTGGGATTCGTGGTTACTAGTGAGGGCAAAATTAGTGAACCCAAAGTTCTTCGTTCATTAGCAAAGCCCCTTGACCAAGAAGCGCTTCGTCTTATCACTGAAGATGTAAAATTCACCCCAGGATATCATCAAGGCAATGCTGTTCCAGTTCGGATGGTTCTTCCCATTCGTTTTAGGTTATAATGCAAAACATTTATATACGAACAGCCTTTTTAGTCATTACAATGTTTGCGAATTTGCTTGCAGACGAGACGGATTTACGATTCAAAGTAATAAGCGCACGCGACGGGTTGTCTGATAATGACATTACATCTATCAGTGACGATGGTCGCGGGTTTTTATGGCTGGGGACAAAAGAGGGACTCAATCGATATGATGGATATGACGTAACTGTTTATAATTCCAACCCTTTTGATACTACCGCACTGTCGGGAAATCGGATATGGGGCCTTTATAAGGACACCTCAGGAGACATTTGGTCAATAACTGATAAAAGTTTAGATCTTTACTTATATGGGAAAAACATCTTTAAAAGATTTAATACGGGTAGTCGACCAACGTTTGTAACAGAAGATCGCGAAGGTGTTATATGGATTGCAACAGAAAGCACCGGATTATTTTCAATAGATAAGGTGACCGCCGAAAAAAAGAATTATCATTTTGACCCCGCAGATCCCTTTTCGATTTCCAGCAATAATTTTGATGCCACACAATTTAATCCGATAGTTATTGATTCATCGGGGAACCTTTGGATTGGCACCTTAAATGGCCTTAATTATTATCTTAAAGAAAAGGATGTTTTTCAAAGGCTCAAATCTTCTACAAGCAATCCCAATACAATCTCAAATGATCGCATTAATACATTATTTATAAAAGGGAACGACCTTTATATAGGCACACCTGGCGGTTTAGATAAATTAAATATTGGGGATTTTTCATCAATAACACGATTTGCGGGGACACAATGGTTTTCTCCATTAAATCAATATTCTGTAATTAAAATATTAGATTTTGGTGAAGACAAAAACATGTCAGGCCTATGGGTGGCCACTACAACAGGAGTGGTCTTTTATAATGAGAACTATCAAATGTTTGAAGATTTGGCCTGGGACTATTTATTTGGTCAATATATTAAAAATATTTATTCAGACTCATCGGGAGACCTGTGGATAGATATTTTAGCTTTTACTGGACTTATTCATTTCAATACTGAGAATTTTTTTGCAAATGGCGGGATGTTTGAAGATCGCGATTTTCAAATATTACAACCGAATACTGAAGGGACAATGACAGCGGTTAAAGAACCAGAGTCTCTATCAAATTCCGAAATAAACGATTTCTTTATTGATGACTTTAATAATATCTGGATTGGAACTCAAATTGGTTTAAACCAATTAATTAAAACAACACAAAACTTTACATCATTAACAAAAGAATCCGGAGGGATTAAAGGAGACAACATCCGATCTGTTATTATTGATAGTGACGAAACGCTGTGGCTTGCCCACGAAAAAGGTGTCGATCACGTTGATAAAGATCATACCCTTATTAAACGATATACTTCTGATCCAACCAATAAGAATTCACTTTTGACAGAAGAAACAGATGCGCTGGCAATTACTTCGGATGGAATGGTTTGGGCTGGTAGCCAATACAATGGAATGACAATTATAGACCCATCAAAAAATAAATTTCTACGATTTAATCGAATAGAGGATGAAGAATACGGGGCAGATCTAAACCTTGAGGGAAAAATTAACACAATATATAAACAAGGCGAAGTTGTATGGCTTTCCACGAGAGAGGGAATCGCCAAGACAAAACAGAAGCAAGGCGGATATAAGTTCTCCGTTTATCGGCACGACTTGAATCCGGAAAATAAATTTTTACTTAATGCAACTGCATTTTTAGGCCAGAATAATAACGATGAGCTATGGGTTGGTACGGAAACCAACGGGCTATTTAGAATCAATGGTAACACCATGAAACAGATTGCCCATTATATTCTAGATGAAAATGACGATAAAAGCTTCTCGTCGTTTGGAGTAAAAACACTACACGAGTCTAGTGATGGGGCTGTTTGGATTGGGACTGCGGGAGAAGGGCTTTACCGATATAATAAAAATGAAGATAATTTTGACCGCTGGTCGGTTCATAATGGATTGCCGAGCAATACAGTTCTTTCGGTTATATCTGATAAAGAGGGTGCCATTTGGATGGGAACTCGACGCGGCATTTCAAAGCTTCAAAAAAATGAAAACATACAATCTTTTGAAATTTCTGATGGATTACCCGCGGATATTTTCAATAAAGGGTCAGTTGCCTTTCACGCGAATGGGAATCTTTCCTTTGGTAGCGTTTCTGGATTAACAACCTTTGACCCAAAAGCAATCGTTATTAACCAAAAAGCACCAAAATTAGCAATTTCTTCAGTAGAAGCAATAGATTATGACGGGAACAGGTCTCCGGTTGATTTTATAGGCGACCAATTCAAAGTAAACCATGAGATTCAAACATTGAATATCAATTTTGTTGGCCTGACTTATAATAAAACCGCTAAAAACCAATATCAATACACATTGGATAATTATCTAAACAATTGGGTCCAAAATGGAAACAATAGATCGGTGGCCTTTCAAGGCCTGGACGATGGGGAATATACATTTCAGTTTAAAGCCAGCAACAATGATGGTGTTTGGAATGAAACGCCTTATGTCATAGGAATGGTCGTGACGCCCCCCTTTTGGGATACATGGTATGCCTATTTATTTTACCTTGCCTCAACCTTGGGGTTGGGCGCCGGGGCCTTTGTTGGCGTATCAAAAATGCGACTACGCGGTCTTGAAAATAAAAGAAAAGATAAAGAATTAGAAGAAGCGCGCGAATTTCAGCTAAAAATGATTGCGAAAGAAATACCAGATTATGCTGGTATGAATATCAAAGCTTATATGCGTACTTCCACGGAAGTTGGTGGCGACTATTATGACTTTTTTGAGCTTGAGGATGGTAGTTTTTATGTAGTGTGTGGTGACGCAACGGGCCACGGTGCGCAGTCTGGCATGATGGTTTCAATAACAAAAGCGGGTCTGGCGGGGATTGTTTCCAATTCGCCCGACGATATATTAAGTCGACTAAACAGCGTTGTTCGGCGTGTTGACACAGGAAGACTCCGCATGAGTTTAAGTGTTTGTATTTTTAGAGGTAACAAACTATTTATCAGTGCGGCGGCAATGCCCCCAGCATACCTCTATTCCGGAAGTAAGAAAACAGTTGAGGAAATTGAAATCCGCAACCTTCCACTTGGCGGATTGGATAATGAACAATTCGATTTAGTAGAAAGAAATTTTAACGAAGGGGACCTTCTTGTGATTCTTTCTGATGGCCTTCCAGAGGCCCCCAACCCCGGTGGCGCCCTATTAGATTATCCAGCCGTGCAACAATGCGTTGAAAAAACAGGACACTTGGGAGCAAGCCCAGTAAAAGAAGCGCTTATAAAATTGGCAGATGAATGGCTTGATGGAACACAAACCCCAGATGATATTACATTTGTTGTTTTAGAAAAAAATAATTCAACAGCACAACATCAAAAAATAGAGTCTGCAGAACAGATTAAAAAAGTCGCTCAGGCTTAAATAATTAAAGGAGATAAAATGACAAACCCAACCGTAGAACTGACATTGCCAATAATGGAGGACATGGAACTAGCAGCTACAAAAACAGCAGAAGTCGTTGCAAAACGCATGGGCCTTGATGATATGAAAACAGCAGAAATTAGCATGGCGCTAATCGAGGCCTGTATTAATGCATTTGAGCACTCAAAAACAAAAGACAATGTTTTTATTCATTACATTATTAAAGAAGACACTTTGGTAATTAAAGTGGGAGACCGAGGCATTGGATTTGATTCTGAAGTAGTTGCCATTCCAAATATTGATGAAAAGATTAATTCATCGCATAAAAGAGGCTGGGGAGTTCAGCTTATGAAAGAACTAATGGATACCGTTGAGTTTGAAACAACGGAAGATGGAACCACCGTCACAATGACAAAAGCAAAATAATTAAGAGACTAAAAAGGAGACAATTCACATGCCTGATTTTGACATAAAAGTAAAAGATGAGAACGGGGTTATTGTAGTAACCACCAATGGTTACTTAAATAATTATGGGGGAGAGCAGGTTGCCTCGGTTTGTTTACAAAAAATTTCAGAAGGAAAGCGAAAATTTTTGATAAATGTAGAAAAAACTGCAATGGTAAACAGCATCGGGGTATCTATTTTAATTGAAGTTATTGAAGAGCTTCAAGGAACAAGCGGGAAAATCGCTTTTTGTAATACCGCCCCAATTGTAGAAAAAACATTTAATATTATGGGCATCTCTAAATATGCAAAAATTTATGCAACAGAAGAGGACGGCTTAGCTGACCTTTCGTCGTGAAAATTTTTTGCGTGGAATCTTGAGATAGAGAGAGTAGATTCTGCCGAATTTTTTATAATGATATTCGTAGCAATTAAAATAATTAAATAAAAAATCTTATTGGAGGTTAGTTATGGTGCAATATTTTATAGATGGCGGAGCTTTTATGTGGCCAATTCTTGTTTCGCTTATATTTGGTTTGGGATTTGCTTTTGAAAGAGCCTATTCTCTAATCATTTCGTCAATAAACTCACAAAAATTTTACGAAGACATTTCAAAAATCCTTGAAAAGAAAAGCGTTCAGGCTGCTGTAGATTTATGCGACAAGACACCGGGCCCAGTGGCGGAAGTATTCCATGCGGGGCTTACGAGGTTTCACCGTGGCTTGAGGGAAGTAGAAAAAGCGGTCCAAAATGCGGGCTCGCTCGAAATGGCGTTTCTCGAAAAAAATATGATCTGGTTAAATACGGTTATCACCGTAGCCCCGATGATTGGGTTCACAGGAACTGTTGTAGGAATGATCGATGCTTTTGACGCCATTAAAGCGGCCAATGACATTTCGCCTGCCGTTGTTGCCGGAGGTATATCAAAGGCGCTTTTGACCACAGCGTTTGGTTTGATTACGGCAATGATCATCCAAATCTTTCAAAACTTTTTTGTATCCCGGATTGATAAACTTATTCTCGATATGGAAGAAAACTCTGTGAAGCTGTTAGATCAACTCCACTTACAATACGAAAAACTCGCACAGGATTAAAACCCTTAAAGTTTAATTATGGCGAAAAAACGCAGGTTTAAGGGGGGAGAAATCCCCACCTCCTCCATGGCAGATATTGCTTTTCTGCTTTTAATTTTCTTTTTGGTTACCAC
>Ga0208747_1000298_pt1 | contig 15258 bp, 16 predicted proteins | sample Knorr_S7_td_AAIW_FD_185597 | JGI IMG/M metagenome (GOLD analysis project Ga0208747, IMG submission 185597) | Marine microbial communities from Southern Atlantic Ocean transect - Knorr_S7_td_AAIW_ad_750m_LV_A (SPAdes) (version 2) | ecosystem: Environmental > Aquatic > Marine > Oceanic | place...
CCTGGCTGCGCACCGCCTCCAGCGAGATGCCAAGCGATTCGAGGCCCTTGGCGGCCACGCCCTCGCCCTCGTGGATTAACCCGAGCAGGATGTGCTCGGTGCCGATGTAGTTGTGGTTGAGCAGCCGCGCCTCTTCCTGGGCGAGCACCACGACCCGTCGGGCCCTGTCGGTGAACCGCTCAAACAACGGGATGCCTCCTGGTCTCGATTGTCCCCCGTCTCCTCAAGTGTACCCGTGGGCCGTGACCCACCATCCGCGTGGATTAAGCCCTGGGCAACACGAGGGCCCCGTTTCGACCGGTGGGCCGGGCGTCGTATCCTCGGCGGGTGGCCAATCCCACCACCCTCCTCGACCTCCCTGGTATGGCCGACGGCCTCCGGCGGACCGAGGACGAGCTCCGCAAGGTCGTCGAGTCGGACGACCCATTCCTCACCGAGGTGGCCCGGCACCTGATCGACGCTGGCGGAAAGCGGGTCCGGCCCGCCCTGGCGATCACCGCCTCGCTGGTCCTAGACGAGGACCCTGACGTGGCCCGGTGGGCCGTCATCCGAGGCGGCGTGGCCGTGGAGCTGGTCCACCAGGGATCCCTGTACCACGACGACGTCATGGACGATGCCGAGACCCGGCGGACCGTCCAGAGCGTGAACGCCCGTTGGGGAAACCTGGAGGCCATCCTTGCCGGCGACTACTTACTGGCCCGGGCCTCGGAGATCGCCGCCGATCTGGGGACCGAGGTGGCCGGGCTGCTGGCTGCCACCATCGCCGCCCTGTGCGAGGGCCAGATCCGGGAGGTGCGCCATGCCTTCGACGTGGACCGCAGCGAGGAGGCCTACCTGGCCTCCATCTCCGGCAAGACGGCCTCCCTGCTGGCTACCTCGGCCCGCATCGGGGCCATCGTGGCCGACCACTCCCGGGACGTCGTCGACGCCGTCACCGACTTCGGCCACAACTACGGCATGGCCTTCCAGGTCGTCGACGACCTGCTGGACGTGACAGCTACCAACGAGGAACTGGGTAAACCGTCGGGTAACGACCTTGTGGAGGGGACCTACACCCTGCCCGTCATCCGGGCCCTGGCTGGCCCTGCCGGAGATGACTTGCGGTCGCTGCTCGGTGGTCCAATCGACTCCACCGGCCGGGACCGGGCTCGTGAGCTTGTCCGAGCCGACGGGGCCATCTCGTCCACTCGGGAGACGGCCGTCGGCTACCTGGAGGACGCCCGGGTGGCCATCGACGGGCTGCCGACCAACCCGGCGGTGGACGCCATGCTCACCACCTGCGACCTGCTGGTGGAACGCCTCGACCGGACGGCCTGAGGCCCAGCCCCGCGGTCTGCCTACTGCTCGGGTCGAAGCGTCGGGAACAGGATGACGTCGCGGATAGTGGTAGTGCCGGTTAGCAGCATCACCAGGCGATCCATACCAATCCCCAGGCCACCGGTGGGCGGGAGGCCGTACTCCAGGGCCCGTAGGTAGTCCTCGTCCACGGCCATGGCCTCGGCCTCGCCCGCCGCTTTCCCGGCCTCCTGGGCCTCAAACCGGATCCGCTGCTCCGTCGGGTCCACCAACTCGGTGAAGGCGTTGCAGATCTCCCGCCCGGCCACAATCCCCTCGAAGCGCTCCACCCAGCCCGGCCGGTCCCGGTGGTCGCGCGACAGGGGTGAGACCTCCTTTGGGTAGTCGGTCACGAACACAGGCCCCCAGAGTTCCGGCTCGGTGGTTTTCTCGTATAACTCCATAATGAGCTTGCCGGGGCCGTGGTGGTTCTCGACTGGGATGTCCCGCTCCCCACACAACCTGACCAGTTCGTCCCGGGGCGTGTCGAGGTCCACCGATAGGCCCCCGTGCTCTTCCAGGAGCTCCAGCAGCGTGGCACGCCGCCACGGTGCCGCCAGATCCAGGTCCCGGCCGTCGTAAGAGAGCGAGGTGGTACCGTGCAACTCGAAGGCCAGGTGGGACACCAGGTCCTCCACAAGGCACATGATGTCGCCGTAGTCGGCATAGGCCTGGTACAGCTCCAGCATTGTGAACTCGGGGTTGTGGCGGGTCGACAGGCCCTCGTTGCGGAACACCCGGGCGATCTCAAACACCCGGTCGAAGCCACCCACCGTCAGACGCTTGAGGTAGAGCTCAGGGGCGATCCGCAGGTAGAGCTCCAGGTCCAAGGCATTGTGATGGGTGGTGAACGGCCGGGCCAGCGCTCCACCGGGGATGGGATGAAAGACCGGCGTCTCGACCTCCAGGAAGTCCCGGTCCTCCAACCACCGACGGGTGGCTGAGAAGATCCGGCTGCGAGCTACGAAGGTGCCGCGCGATTCCTCGGTGACCCACAGGTCCACGTACCGCTGGCGGTACCGGATGTCGACGTCAGTAATGCCGTGCCACTTGTCGGGAAAGCCCCGACGGGCCTCGGCCAGACGGACCCAGGAGTCGACCCGGATGCTGAGTTCACCCCTACGGGTCCGCAGGACCTCCCCGGTCACCCCGATCCAGTCCCCTAGGTGGAGCCCGGTAAAGCTCTCGAAATCGGGCGTTGACCGCTCCATGGCGAAGAGCTGCACCCGCCCGGTGCCGTCTTGCAGGTCCCCGAAGGCCAACTTGCCCTGGTCGCGCCGCAGCATCAGGCGGCCGGCCACCGTAACCACGACACCGGACTCCTCGCCGTCGGCCAGGCCGGCGTGCTCGGCCTCGACAGCTGCCGCAGTGGCCGTCGGCTCGAAGCGGTATGGCACGCCGCCGGTTCCGCTCACCGGTTCCGCTCATACACCAGGCGGAGCCCGTGGAGGGTCAGGAAGGGCTCCACGTGCTCGATGGTCGAGGCCACCGGGGCGATTACGTGGGCCAGGCCGCCGGTGGCCACCACGGTGCAACTCCCCAGCTCGTCGCGAAAGCGGTTCACCATCCCGTCGATCTGGGCGGCGAACCCGAACACGGCCCCCGACTGCAGTGACTCCACCGTGCTCTTGCCGATCACGCTTCGAGGTTCGACCAGTTCGACGGCCCGTAGGGCAGCGGCCCGTCCGAACAGGGCATCCAGGCTGATCTCCACGCCCGGAGCGATGGCCCCTCCCATGAACTCCCCATCGGCCGAGATGACGTCGAAGTTGTTGCCGGTTCCGAAATCCACGACGACCGTCGGACCGCCGTACAGGTCGTAAGCACCCACCGCGTTGGCGATCCGGTCGGCGCCAACCTCCCGGGGGTTGTCATAGAGGATCGGCATCCCGGTCTTCACACCCGGCTCGATGATCACCGGCTCGAAGTCGATGTAGCGGTCGACCATCTCCCTCAGGCTGGCCAGCACTCGTGGCACCCCGGAGCACATGGCCAAACCGGTGACCGTCTCCAGGTCCCGTCCCGACTGGCGCAACAAGTTGCGGATGAGGACGGCGTGCTCGTCGGAGGTGCGATCGTGGTCGGTGCGGACTCGCCAGTGGTCAACCAGGCCGGCGTCGGCCGCCGACACAGCGGCATCGGCCTCGTAGAGGCCCAGGACGGTCTGGGTGTTACCCACGTCGATGGTCAACAGCATGAGATCTCCGCCTTTGGGAGGTCGAGGCCCACGTCGAGGGCCGGCGCGGCGTTGGTCAGCACACCGCTGGAGATGCAGTCCACGCCGGTGGCCGCGTACTCGGCCACCACGGCCAGCGTGATCCCGCCGGAAGCCTCGACCAGCGGTCGGACGCCGTGGCGCGCCGCGTGGGCCCGAACCTCGTCGACGCAGGCCCTGACCTGGGCCGGGGTCATGTTGTCGAGCAGCAGCGCATCGGCGCCCGCCTCCAGTGATTGGTGTACCTGGTCCAGAGTCTCGCACTCGACGTGCACGGTACGCCCCGGCCAACGAGAACGGGATGACTCCACCGCCCCGAGGATGTCGGTGCCCGTCAGGTGGTTGTCCTTGAGCATCACCCAGTGGCTGAGATTGTGGCGGTGGTTGGTCCCCCCTCCGGCCCGGACGGCGGCCAGGCGACCAGCCAGGTCATGGCAGGAGGTCACCACCTCGACGGTGACCCGACGACTCCTGGTGGCGGCGGTCCGACTCGGCCCGATGATCTCACGATCCACAACGTCGACACGATCAGACCTCCGGATCCCGGGACCCGGCGTCCAGCAACCCGACGTCCACGATCTCGCCCTGGTCATCAGGGATGTCGCCCACCAGGTCGGGTGCCACCTCCCGGAGGGGCACCAGCACGAAGGCCCGCTCGAACATACGGGGATGCGGGACCTCCAGGTCGGGCTCGTCGACCGTCTGGCCGTCCACCCAGAGCACGTCTACGTCCAGCGTCCGCGGCCCCCACCTCTCGCCCCGGACCCGGCCGGCAGCCAGCTCTCTGTCCTGGGCCAGCTCCAGGAGGCCCCGAGCGTCCAGGTCGGTCTCCAGGCGAACCACGCAATTTAGGTAGGGACCCTGGTCTGGGCCGCCGACAGGTGCCGTCTCGTACACCGCCGACACCTCGACTACGTCGGGCAGGGCAGCCACTGCACAGCGCAGGTGACTCCACCGGTCGCCCAAGTTGGAGCCCAGAGCCAGGAGGGCCCGGCGGCTCATGCCGTGCGGTGGATCCGCACCCCGCTGGTGGTGAGGTCCTCTGGTACAGGAGGACGCAGCTTCCGTACCGCCACCGTCACCGCCTCCACGCCGCTGGTGGCCAGGACGTCCTCGGCCACCCGACTGGCGAACCGCTCCATCAAGTCGAACGACTCCCGGTCGGCGATGCAGGCCACCAGGGCGCACAGGGTGCCATAGTCCACCGTGTCGGCCAGGTCGTCGGTGGTCAAAGCGGCAGTTAGGTCGGCGTACACGTCGAGGTCAAGCTCGAGGGGCTGGCGACGGACTTTCTCCTCGGGAAGGACGCCGCAGACGGCCGAGACGCGCAGGCCTCTCAACTCGATCCGGTCGCTCACCCGTCGCTCCCGCCGGACGCGGCCACCAGGCCCACGATCTCTCGGCCCGGGAAACCCAGTGGCCGACCGGTGAGCTGTTCGGCGATTGACATGGCCTGAGGGCCGGTGGGGGCCAGCCCGGTCCGCAGCAGGTAGGCACCCATCAGGCCGCACACCACGTCGTTGAGTTCCTCGCGGTGGACCAGCACCCTCCGGCCGTCGGTCGTTAGCTCGTCGATCCGCCGGAACACCTCTTCCAGACAGGCCAAGCCGTCGGATGCCCCACCAAACGGAATGTGGGACCAGGCCATCTCCAACTCGTCGTAGTTGTGGAGGTTGTGGTCGCTGGCCAGGAGGGAGAGCACGGAGTCGAAGCCGTTCTCCCGGATCCAGATGATCTCCTCCTGGCGGCGGACCCGACGGTGGGCGTCGCCACAACCCCCCGGCCGTTCACTGACCGCGATGCGGTCCTTGATGATCCACGTGAAACTACGGGGCACGATCCCCTGCGCCCACTTGCCCCTCATGGGGTGCTCCGCCCGCGTCGGGTTCCACGCCATCCGTCCACGTGAGACATGGTGCCCGAGATCCGGGTCATCCGACCACCCTTGAGGCCTGCACCGTGGCTCGGACGTCGTGGGCCCGCACCACCCTGACCCCCTGCAGGAAGGCCCAGGCCGCCATAGCTACCGAGGCCTCCCGCCGGTCATCAACCGGGGTCGGCTCCACCGTCCCGTCGACCTCCCGCTGGTCACTGCGCCCGGTGAGCTCGCCCAGAAAGCGCTTGCGACTGACCCCCAGGACCACCGGCCATCCGGTGGACACCAGAGCGTCCAGGTGGGCCAGTAGGGCCAGGTTGTGGCCGGTGGTCTTACCGAATCCAATACCCGGGTCGATCCACACCTCCGGTACCCCGGCGGCGGCGGCCCGTTCGGCCCGGTCGACCAGGAAGTCACGGACCTCGACCACCACGTTGTCGTAAGCCGGCTCGTCCTGCATGGTCCGTGGATCACCCTGCATGTGCATGGCTACCCACCCCACGCCTAGGTCGGCGGCCACGCCGTCCAGGGTAGAGCTGACGTCGTTAACGATGGTGGCCCCGACGGCCACAGCCCGACGAGCCACCTCGGCATGGCGGGTGTCGATCGAGATGCGGACCCGGCCGTTGGCCACTTCCGGGAGGTCTGCCAGGCCGGCAACCACCGGCACCACCCGGGCCACCTCCTCGTCCACACCGACCGGCGCGGCACCTGGACGGGTCGACTCCCCACCCACATCGAGGATGGTGGCCCCCTCCGCCACCATGGCTCGGCCGTGGGATACGGCCTCCCCGTAGTCGAGGAAGCACCCCCCGTCGGAGAACGAGTCTGGTGTGACGTTCAGGACGCCCATAACGCCTCCGGGAGAGCAAGCGACGTGTGACCCCTCCGGGACGGTCTCGGTGGTCAAAGTGGACATGGATCGACCCTAGCGTCGACCCGTTTCGGCCCCTAGACCCGTCCAGTCAGCGCCGACCTTTCTCAATGAACCTCATGGCCTCCAGGCGAGTGGAGACCTCGTCTCGAAACACGCCGTGGACCGCCGAGGTGACGGTAACCGCCCCCGGCTTCTGGACCCCGCGCATGGACATGCACAGGTGCTCGGCTTCGATAACCACCAGGGTGCCTTGGGGTTCCAGGGTGCGCTGGATAGCACCGGCCACCTGGGAGGTCAGGCGCTCCTGGATCTGCAGGCGCCGGGAGAAGCCGTCTACAAGGCGGGCCAACTTGGAGAGGCCGGTAATCATGCCGCCTTTCTGCGGGATGTAGGCCACGTGGGCCACGCCGAAGAACGGCAATAGGTGGTGCTCACAGAGCGAGTAGACGGGGATGTCGCGGACCATGACCATCTCGTCATGTTCGAGGTCGAAGGTCCGGATGAGGTAGTCGGCTGGGTCCTCATGTAGGCCGCTGCAAACCTCGGCGTACATGCGGGCCACCCGGGCCGGCGTCTCTTGTAAGCCGTCTCGGCTGGGATCCTCGCCGAGAGCGACCAGGATCTCGGCCACCGCCGCCTCGATACGGTCCAGGTCAACCGGTTGGCCTACGTCCGCGGTCACCCGGACTCCCCGTCGTCGGACTCCGAGACCACGACCCGGATGTCGGGCAGATTCCGGAAGCGCTCGTTGACGTCCAACCCGTAGCCCACCAGGAAGTCGCCGGGAACCCGGAAGCCCTCGTACCGAAGGACGGACCCGTCCACCCGATGGTTCTCCCGAACCAGAAGGGCGCAGACCTCGAGGCTGGCCGGGTTACGGGCCAGAAGGTTGCGGCGCAGGTAGTTCAGGGTCAGGCCGCTGTCCACGATGTCCTCAACGAGGATGACGTCGCGGCCTGCCAGGTCGAGGTCCAGGTCTTTAACGATCCGCACCACCCCGGACGACCGGGTGGAGTGGCCGTAGGAGGACACGGCCATGAAGTCAAACTCGACCGGCAGATCGATGGCTCGGGCCAGGTCACTCATGAACATGAAGGCGCCCTTGAGTACCCCGACCAGCAACGGGGCCCGACCGGCGTAGTCGGCGGTGATCTCCTCGCCCAGGGCCCGGATCCGGGCCTGGAGGTCTTCTTCGGAGACCAGTAGTCGACCGGCGGTGTACCCGTCGGACGTGGCGGACGCGGACGGGTCTACGGCCATGGCCCGACCCTAGCGGTGCCCATGGGAGAGGCGGCCCGCTGAGCGAGCCACCCGGTAGCCGCCCACCACCTCGGCAGCGCGGACTCGGCCCCGAACCACGTCCAGCACCCGCTCCACCGAGGCGGCGTCGGGCGAGCGGCCGTCGTCGCGGTCGGTCAGCCAGGACCGAAGGGCCAGGCGGACTAGGTCATCAGATAGGTCGGATAGGGACCGTACGTCCGTCGGGTCGACATCGGCCACCAGGCCGGCCAGTAGGCCGGCCGCCTCCCCGGCCCGTGCAGCATGCCGGGCCAGCAGCGGCACAGGGTCACGGCCCGAGATCTCGGCCAGTAACGGAAGCACCTCGTGGCGGAGCCGGTTGCGGACGAAACGCGGGTCGTTGTTCATAGGGTCGCAAACCGGCTGCAGGCCGACGGCCGCGCACAGGGCCGACGTCTCGTGGCGACGTAGGGCCAGCAGGGGACGTCGCTGCGGTGCCCCGATGCCGGCCGCTCCCGGCACTCCGGCCCCCCGAAGCAGGTTGAGCAGCACTGTCTCGGCCTGGTCGTCGGCCGTGTGCCCGGTGAGCACCCCGGGCGGGAGGGCGGCCCGCCGGGCGTCCCGGGCCCGCTCTTCGAGGTTCGAACCTGGTTCCACCTGGGCCACCACCGAGCGGGCCGTCGCCCCGCGGTCGGTGGCTGTCCGGACCACCCACGCCCCTTCGTCGGCCGAGGTGGGTCGTAGGCCGTGGTCGACGTGCCATGCCGTGACCTCCAGGCCGGCGTCAAGGGCTAGTACCAGGAGCGCCATGGAATCGGGACCACCGGACACCGCGCAGTCCACCGGGGTCCCGGCAGGGGGAAAGGCGCAGCGATCCAGCAGGTCAGCGGGTCGTACGCCGGCCGCCGGGCCAATGTCGTCGGATCCCGCCACAACCGCCACCTTCCGGTCAGCCGGCCACTGGCTCAGCCGGGGCGGGTGCCATCCGCTGGATCCACTGGTCAGGCTGACGGATCTCATCGAGGCCAGGCAGGTGGGACGGGTCCTCCCAAACCCGGTCCAGCAAAGCGGTGCCACCGTGGGCCTCCACGGCGGCGATGAACGCCTCGCCCTGCGCGTACTGGGCCAGTTTGGCCTCCAGCCCGACCAGGCGCTGGAAGACCCTCGTCACTCCAGACGCGGTGCGCCGACGATCAGCCATGACCCGGGCGAAGCGATCGGCGCCCTCCACGATGCCCTCTCCGGCCCGACCCATGGTTACGTCGCCGTGCCCCTCCAGGAGGCTCATCAGGCCGGCGATCCGATCCAGGATGGCCTGTTGTTCGGGTGACGAGATGGCCCCTAGCACGCCACCCCCGGACCTCCCGTCGACCGGATCCCCGGACCGCCGCCGGTCAACCAGGGACCGAAGGGCGGCGGTCAGGTCGAACGATTCGGTCTCGGTGCCGTCCAGGATGCCCGACACCAGCCCTAGATAGTGCTCTCGCATCCACGGCACTCCCATGAACTGGGCCCGGTGGGTGACCTCGTGGAGGGCCAGCCACAGGCGAAAGTCGGTCGTCGAGAAGGCGTACCGGCGCTCGAGGGCCACCAGGTTAGGACCCACGTAGTAGACGAGATCCTGGTCCTCAGCCGCTTCGTCCTCCAGCACCAAGAGGTCGTACTGGCCCAACACCCGGGTGGACATCCACCCCAGTACGGCTCCCAGCTCAACGGCCCCGATCCGGGTGGCCAGTGCCGACGGGCCGCCACCGGAACCGTCGGCCATACGCTCAAACAACGGACGCAGGAGGCGCTGCAGCGAGGCCAGGTTGGCCCGGATCCAGTCAGCCCGGTCGACGACTCGGGCCCGGGCATCACCTGATAGGGCCCGCAGCCCAGTGGTGGCGGCTACCAGCTCCTCGGCACGCGCCGTGTGGACGTCGAACTCCCTGGTCAGGCCTTCGAGGTGGTGGGCTCCGCCGAAGGGTGCCCGGTCGGCGACTCGAACGGCCACCTGTTCGGCCAGGGACCAGTCGACGAATACCTCGTTCACGGGGTGGTCGGGGACATCGACGCGACGGGCGGGGGCCGGACGAAACCCGACCGGCGGTCAGCGCCTGGGATAGCGGGTGGACGAGACCTTCTGGAAATAGCCGACCAGGGTGGCCACGGTGAGGGCGAAAGCGCCGATGGCTAGCGGTACGGCTAGCCAGTAGTGCCAGATCACTCCTGCGAACACGTTCATGGGTGGGATCCTAGGGGGTCGGTCAGCGGGTGGGGGCACGAGGCTGGGCCGGGCGCTGGGGGTCTGGACGAGCCCGCGCGGGGAATCGAACCCCGGACCTATTCATTACGAGTGAATCGCTCTTCCGACTGAGCTACACGGGCCGGGGCCGGCCCCAGGGGCCGGCCACCGAGGCAGCGTAACGGTCGGGGCCAGTGCACCGTCCCGGTGTGCCTCCCCAAGGACGACCTCAGGTCCCCGGGCGCTCCAGAGGGGCCCAGGCCAGGAGCAGACGCTTCTCGCCCTTGGTGGCGAAACGCACGACCGCCTCGGCTCGGTCTCCCTCACCGTGCACCGACTCGACCACGCCGTCGCCCCAGGCCCGGTGGACCACATCGTCGCCAGGCTGCAGGCCCAACTCGTGGGCGCCGGTGGACGAGGGGCCCGACGCCGACTCAGAGGGCCCACGGCCACCGCCGAACACCGTGCCCGCCGGCTCGTCGTCCGGACTGTGGCGGGGAGGCGTCGGGTCGAACCAACCCCGGTCCGAGACCGTGTCTCCTTCCCGACTGCCCCGACTGCCCCGGCTGCCCCACCCGCCATCCTGGCGGGCCGCCGTCCGGCTCTCCTCGGCGTCAACCATAAGGTCGTCGGGGATTTCGCTCAGGAACCGGCTGGGTGGGTTGTATTGGGTCTGGCCGTGCAGCATGCGGCTCCAGGCGTAGCTGAGGTGTAGTCGCTCCCGGGCCCGGGTGATGCCTACGTAGGCCAGGCGACGCTCTTCTTCCAACTCGTCCGGATCGCCGAGTGCCCGCTGATGGGGGAAGACGCCGTCCTCCATCCCGACCACAAAGACCACCGGGTACTCCAACCCCTTGGCGGCGTGCATGGTCATGAGAACTACCTGACCGACGTCGTCGTCCTCCCCGCCGTCAGGCAGATCGTCGGTGTCGGCTACCAGCCCTACCCGCTCCAGGAACTCGTCCACGTCGGTGAACTCGGAGGCCACGCCGACCAGCTCGGCCAGGTTCTCCAACCGGCCTTCGGATTCAATGGTGTGTTCGGCCCGCAGCTCGTCGAGGTAATTCGACTGGTCTAGCGCCCGTTCCAAGATGTTCCCCGGTCCGTCGTCCAAGGCGGCTACCAGGTCGTCCACCAGAGCTAGGAAGGAACGGATCCCTGCGGCCGCCCGTCCGGTGACGCCTGCCTCCTCAGCGGACCGCAGGGCCTCCATGAAGCCGATGTCGTTGGCCACCGCCCGGGCGTCCACCCTGGCTACTGAGGTGTCACCCACGCCTCGCCGTGGCACGTTCAACACCCGTCGTGCCGCTACCTCGTCGGCCGGGTTGGCGGCCAGCTTCAGGTAGGCCATGGCGTCGCGTACCTCTCGCCGGTCGTAAAATCGAGTGCCGCCTACCACCCGGTACGGCACGCCAAGTCGGACCAGTTGTTCCTCCACGGCCCGGCTCTGGGCGTTGGTGCGGTAGAAGATGGCAAGGTCCGACCAGGGACGGCCCTCGGCCCGGAGCGCCCGGAGGCGACCCGCTACCCACGCCGCCTCGTCCACCTCGTCATCGGCGCGGAAGCGGACGATGTGGTCGCCTGGACCGGCGGCCGTCCACAGTTCCTTGGGTTTGCGGCCCGGGTTCTTCGTGATGACGGCGTTAGCGGCATCGAGGATGGTCTGCGAGGACCGGTAGTTCTGGTCCAAGACCACCACGGTGGCATCCGGGAAGGTCCGCTCGAACTCCAAGATGTTGCGGATGTCGGCGCCCCGGAACCGGTAGATGGACTGGTCGCTGTCACCCACCGCGCAGACGTTCCGGTGCCCGGCACCCAGCAGCATCACCAGGTCGTTCTGGACCCGGTTGGTGTCCTGGTACTCATCGACCAGCACGTGTTCGAACCGTTGCCGGTAGTGCTCCAGGACGTCGGGGTGCTCGCGGAGGAGCCGAACGGCGTTGTCCAGCAGGTCGTCGAAGTCCATGGCCCCGGCCTTACGGAGCCGGGTCTGGTACTCGGCAAAAACCTCGCCTAGGTGGCGTTCATAGGGGCCGACGGCTTGCTCGGCGTAGGTAGCCGCTGACCGGCCCTCGTTCTTGGCCGTCGAGATAGCAGCGTGGATGGCCCGAGACGGAAACCGCTTGGCATCTAGGTTCAGATCACGGACCACGTGACTGGTGAGGCGTACAGCGTCGCCCTGGTCGTAGATGCTGAACCGGGACGGGTACCCGAGTTGCTCGGCGTCCCGACGCAGGATCCGCACGCAGGCCGAGTGAAAGGTCGAGACCCACATCCGGTGGGCCACCGGGCCCACCAGGGCGGCCACCCGCTCCTTCATCTCTCCGGCCGCCTTGTTGGTGAAGGTGATGGCCAGCAGTGCAAACGGTGACACCCCTCGCTCCCCTACCAAGTGGGCGATGCGTCGGGTCAGGACCCGGGTCTTTCCCGAGCCGGCCCCGGCCACCACCAGTAGGGGACCCGTCGGGTGGGTAACGGCGTCCAGCTGGGCTGGGTTCAGGCCTTCGGACAACCCCTCCACCGGACGGGGACTCACCCCGTTGGGAACCGGATCCGGGTCGAAGGGAGCCATCGGGCGCACCCTACCGGTGGTCGGCGACGGGCTCCGGGGTGCCTTCGGGGCGGTACTCCGGTGTGGCATAGGGTGGCCCGCCATGACCCGAACGTTTCGCTTCAGCGTCCAGGCCTCGGCTCCGCGGCCGGCCGCCGAGTGGCGGGAGATCGGCCGCCGAGCCGAGGATCTCGGCTACTCGGCCCTCTCGGTCTCGGACCATCTGGACGCCGAGATGGCGCCGCTGATCGCCCTGGCCGTCACCGCCGAGGCCACCCGCGACCTACGACTCACCACCTTGGTACTGGGCAATGACTTCCGGCACCCGCTCTTTCTGGCTAAGCAGGCGGCGACGCTGGACCTGCTGTCCGACGGGCGCCTGGAGCTGGGCCTCGGGGCTGGCTGGAAGACCACCGACTATGACCAGTCGGGAATTCCTCTGGACCGGCCTGGGGTGCGCATCGCTCGGTTAGCCGAAGCGGTGAAGCTTCTGAAGCACTGCTTCGGAGAGGGCCCGTTTGACTTCGAGGGCGAGCACTACACCGTGCGGGGCTACGACGGGCAGCCCACCTGTATCCAGTCCCCCCACCCGCCGTTCCTGCTAGCTGGTGGCGGGCGGCGCATGCTGAGCCTTGCGGCCCGGGAGGCCGACATCGTCGGACTGAACGCCAATATGGCGGCTGGGGTGATCGACCAGCGTGCCGGGGCCACGGCCACCGTTGAGGCCACCGACGAGAAGTTGGGCTGGATCCGCGAGGCGGCCGGCGACCGGTTGGACGACATCGAGCTCCAGACCCGGGTGCACATGGCCCAGATCACTGACGATCCGGTGGGCCTGGCCGAGCTCATGGCCCCCGCCCTGGGCCTAGATGCCGAGGCGGCCTTGGCCTCCCCGCACGTTCTGGTCGGTTCGACAGGGCAGTGCGTGGAAACCCTGCTGGCCTGGCGGGAACGTTGGGGCCTGACCTACATCGGCCTCAACGAGGACGCCATGGTGGAATTCGCCCCTGTAGTGGAGGCCCTGGCCGGGGTCTGAGCCCCACTGGCCCTGGCGGCACCGTGCCACCCACCGGCTACCAGAGCTCGTCGACGTAGCGGTCGGTTCCGACCTCGGTCCGGAGGAACGGCGCCGCGGAGGTGACCCGGCCTACCCCGGAGGCCTCCAGGCGGGCCGCATAGTCCACGAACCGGTCCCAGCAGGCCTGGGGGGCCCCCTCCAGGAAGAACACCTGCATGGTGGCGTCCGGACCGGGGGGTGGTGAGCCGAGATCCATGGGGGCGTTGCTGGTCATTGCGTCGCGGGGCACAGCCGTCCACTGGGCACACGAGGCCACCGGCCCGTCGGTGAACAGCGGCGGCAGGCCCTCGTTGTCCAGCCAGGCGTCAAGATCGACGGGGTCCGCGCCCCCGGTCGGCTCCACGACCACTGAGACGATCCCTGCGTAGTGGTGGTCCAGCGCCAGGTCCACCGGTACCGGGTCCTTGTCCCGGTACCGGTTTGAACGGTGCCGGTACAGGACCGTGTGGGCGTGACGACGCTCCTGGAATCCCCGGCCCGCCGTGTACAGCCTCACCACCTGGTCGGCCCCCCAAGCGAAGTGGTCGTCGTGGTGTCCGTCTTCCACCCAATAGATGGCCACATAGGAACCCCGGTCGACCGGATCGCTGATCGAGTTTCCCTCAGCCGGGAACCGCAGGTCCTTGAGTTCCCGGGTGGCCACCCAGCGGCTCCCGGCGAAACACCACGGACCGGTCATGCAGCCGCCGTAGAAGTGGTCCCGCTCGTACCACCGGTTGTAGGCCACCTCGTGGCCCAGCTCGGGGTCGACCAGCGTGTAGAGCATGCTGCCGGCCCGGACCAGATGGCCGGGGTTCAGGTCGTCGGACGGTGCCACGGGGCCTCCTAGGAGTGGTCGGGCTTCCCCCAGCGTGGAGCCGGCCCCGGTCCGGTGCAAACCGGCCGACCGGGCTGCTCAGCGGGGTTCGATGAGAATGGAGGCGGTGGCCCGGCCTACCCGGCCACCCAGGTCATAGAGGACGGCGTCGGACAGGCCGATGCCGTCCCCGTTGTTCTTGTGGAGGCCGCGGAGGCCGACCCAGTCGCCCACCGGGTCCCGGAAGGCGGAAACCGTCAGGTCGGCGTTGACGGTGATCCAGGCGTCCGGTTTGAGGTACTGGGCGGCCATGGACGCCATGTCGGCGATAGCGGCGAGGCGGACGAACGGGCTGGTCGGGTGGCCCTCAACCATCTCGTTGTGCAGGCGGAGCCACAGCAGGCCCGGGGCACCGGTCCGGTACGCCCCTTCCTGGCGCAGCTCAACGGCCCGGAGGAACCCGGGGACGCCGACGCCGACCATCGATAATTCGACCGGTTCGTCGGGCATTGGGTGCGGGTCGTCCTCAGCGTGGGCCGTGCGGACCGGGTCCACCGGGTTCGGGGTGTCGCCCACCCGCATCCGCAGTGTGGTCGACCGGGCCACCTCTACCTCGTCGGCGTAGAGCGACGCTCGAACTACCTGGATGCGTCGCCCGTCCCGCAGCACCTCGACCTCGGGCCGAATCGGGTCCAGCGGGACCCCTCGCATCAGGTCGACGGTGTGGCGGCAAGTGCGCATAGGTTCCGCCGTGGGCACCGATTCAGCTAGGTGGGCTAGAACGCCGGAGACCGTTCCTCCGTGTTGGATCGACGGGTCCCACGGTCCGCCAGCCAAGGGCCCGGGAACCAGCAGGCCGTCGCGTTCGGTAAAGAACGGTTCGGTTTCGAAAAGCGGCGGGCCGAGGGGTGCACTCACCCGGGGATCATGCCGTCCGACCGAGCAGCGATAGGAGTCGGACGCCGGCTAACGCCCCTTCGGGGGGCAGGACCGGTGAGCCGAACAAGTCCGCCATGGCGTCAGATCCAGCCAACGGAAGCCAGAAGTCCAGGCACCGCTCGGCC
>Ga0208747_1000303_pt1 | contig 15098 bp, 11 predicted proteins | sample Knorr_S7_td_AAIW_FD_185597 | JGI IMG/M metagenome (GOLD analysis project Ga0208747, IMG submission 185597) | Marine microbial communities from Southern Atlantic Ocean transect - Knorr_S7_td_AAIW_ad_750m_LV_A (SPAdes) (version 2) | ecosystem: Environmental > Aquatic > Marine > Oceanic | place...
AAATATTCTTAGAGAAGAAATTATAAAATATGAATTATCAAAAAAAAATAATTTAAATTCAAAAAAAACCATTTTGATTTTGGGTGGAAGCCAAGGTGCTGAAATTTTTGGCGAAGCAATACCGCAGGTTATTTTAGACATAAATAAAAGTTACAGAATAAATGTCATTCAACAATCCTTACCCAAACAGGTAAATGAAATTCAAAATTTTTATAATAAAAATAATATTGAAAATTATATTTTTAGCTTTCACGAGAACATTGTTGAATTAATATCAAAAGCTGACCTTGCGATATCAAGATGTGGATCGTCAACTATCGGAGAACTTGAATTTTTAGGGGTACCATTTGTTGCTATTCCCTATCCATTTGCCAAAGATAATCATCAATATCAAAATGCAATTTATTATGAAAAAAAGGGATGTTGCTGGGTATTAGAGCAAAAGAATTTATCCTTCAATAATTTGAAAGAAATGCTGATCAAAATTTTAGATAATAATATTGAATTAAGCTTGAAAAGAGAAAATATGTTTAAAAATGATAGTAAAAATACCCTTTTAAAAATAGAAAAAGAAATGGAAAAATTAATTTACTGAAAATGAAAATAACAAGCAATGAAGTAATCCATTTTGTTGGTATTGGCGGAATTGGTATGAGTGGATTAGCACAAATAATGCATAACATGGGCTTTATGGTACAGGGCAGCGATTTAAGTCAAAGCAAAAATACAGATCGGTTAAAAAAATTTGGCATTAAGATTTTTATTGGTCATAAAAAGGAAAATATTAAAAAGGTTACCATGCTCGTTATTTCTTCTGCTATTAAAAAAAATAATGTTGAATATTTATTAGCTAAAAAGAAAAAAATACCTATTCACAAACGTGGTAAAATGCTTGCTAACATTATTTCATTAAAAAAAAATATTGTTATTGCAGGATCACATGGAAAAACGACCACTACTTCTTTGATATCTAGCATTTTATTTGCAGCAAAATTGGATCCAACAATAATTAATGGTGGAATCATAAATTTTTTGAAAAATTCTGCGAAGCTGGGAAAAAGTGACTGGTGTGTAGTAGAATCAGACGAGTCAGATGGTAGTTTTTTAAAGATACCCGTAACATATTCTGTAGTTACAAATATTGATAAGGAACACTTAGATTTTTATAAAAAATTAGCAGTTTTACAAAAATCTTTTCAGTTATTTGTTGAAAAAACACCTTCCCTGGGAAAGTCAATTATTTGTAAAGACGATTATAATAATAAAGTATTAATTAAAAATTTAAAAATAAATAATTATTTAACCTATGGCTTTGATAAAAATTCAAATTTTCAAATTAATAATGTTAGAAAAAAACTTAATAATTCAAGCTTTAATATAAAATTAAATTTAGTTGGAAAAATTAAAAAAAATTTAAAAAATTTACAAATACCTTTACTTGGGAACCATAATATAAAAAATGCTACAGCGGCAGTTGCGGTGGCATTAAGTCTAGGTATCAAAATAAATATAATCAAAAATGCTTTAAAAAATTTTGAAGGAGTTCAACGTCGATTCAATAAAATATTTTCTTATAAAAAAATTGATTTTTACGACGATTATGCTCATCATCCAACCGAAATACACTCTTTACTTGACGGCATTAGGTCAGTACACCGTTCTAGAAAAATAATTTCTGTTTTTCAGCCCCACAGATTCTCTCGAGTCAGGTTATTAAAAAAAGAATTTGCCAAGGCATTTAAGCTTTGTGACGAGGTTGTTCTATGTCCCGTTTATCCGGCCGGTGAAAAGATTAATAAGTATTTTGATTATCATTCATTTGGAAAATTAATTGTAAAAAAATCTAACGTAACAGTTGCAATATTAAAATCAGAAAACGATTTATTGAATTATTTTAAAAAAAATCTTTTTGATAATGAGTTAGTAGTATGCATGGGTGCCGGGAGCATATCTTCATGGATTAAAAGTATATCAAAAAAATTATGAATATATCAAAACAAGTTCAAGATTTATCAAAAAAATTACCAGGAAGAATTTATTATGAATATGATATGAGGCGATTAAATTGGTTTAATCTAGGAGGTCCAGCTAAAGTTTTTTTTAAACCAAATACATTAGAAGAATTAATTTTTTTTTTAAAAAATTTTTCAAATAGTTTGCCAATCAAAGTTCTTGGAGTTGGTTCGAACACATTAATCAGAGATGGAGGATATGATGGCGTTATTATTAAACTTGGAAAAAACTTCTCACATTTGTCTAAACTTGATGATAATACCGTAATCTCAGGTTCCGCTGTGTTGGATAAGCAGTTATCAAATTTTGCAATAGAAAATTCTATTGCTGGACTAGAATTTCTCTCTTGTATTCCTGGTTCTATTGGTGGTGCAATAAAAATGAACTCAGGATGCTATGACTACGATATCTCAAAATGTATAGTTTCAATCCAGGTGGTAGACTGCAATGGGATTGTGAGAACGATTAAGTCTGAAAAAATCAATTTTTTTTATCGAGGTTCAGATCTATCTGATGATTTGATTTTTTTAAGCGGAACTTTTAAAGGCAAAAAACAAGATGGCAAAAAAATTAAAGAAAGAATGGAAAAACTTTTAGCGATTAAAAAAAAATCACAACCAACAGGAATTAAAACTTGCGGAAGTACTTTTAAAAATCCAACTAATCAGACACAAAAAAAGGCATGGGAACTTATCAAAGAGGCGCAATGTGAGAATATGAAAATTGGGGATGCCACAATTTCTGAAAAACATAGCAATTTTTTTGTTAATCAGGGTTCGGCAACTTCAAATGATATGGAAAATTTGATTAGTCTTGTAAGAGAAAAGGTTTTTAACACCACAGGAATAAAGCTTGAATTGGAATTACAGATTATTGGTGAAAAAAAATGAAAAAAACAATTCTAGTTCTAATGGGAGGAATTTCGGATGAAAAGGAAATTAGTATTTTGTCTGGAAAGGCATGTGCAAGGGCATTAAAAAAAAAGAAATATAAAGTTAAAGTCCTAGATCCAAAGGGAAATTTTATTAATGAAATTAGAAAAATAAAACCAAAAATTGTATTTAATGCCTTGCACGGTCGTTTCGGTGAAGATGGCTATATTCAAAGTATTTTGGATGCAGAAAAAATAAAATATACTCACTCAGGAGTTCTTGCTTCAAGTATTGCTATTGATAAAGAGGTTTCTAAAAAAATATTTATTAAAAATAAAATCAATACCCCAAAATTTTTCGTCTATAATTTTAATAACAGTTTAAATATTCACACCTTGATAAAAAAATCAAAAATTAATTTTCCTGTTGTTATTAAACCAATTAATGAAGGTTCAAGCATAGGTGTTTATATTTGTACAAAAAAAAATCTAAACAAAAATTTAAAAAAGTTAAGAAAATATAATAAAATATTGGTCGAAAAATATATTCCTGGAAGAGAAATACAAGTGGCAGTTATGAATAACAAGCCTTTAGGTGCTATAGAGCTTAAACCTAAAAGAAAATTTTATGACTACCATGCTAAATATTCAAGTAAAGCAAAAACCAAACATATTATGCCAGCTCCTTTGGAATCAAAAAAATACAAAGAGGTTTTAAGTATTGCCAGAAAAGTTCACCTTTTATTAGGATGCAAGGGAATCACTAGAAGTGATTTTAGATACTACAATAATAAATTTTTTCTACTGGAGATTAATACACAACCAGGAATGACGAATCTTTCTTTAGTACCTGAAATAGCAGCCTATAAGGGCATTAAATTTGAAAATTTGGTTGAATGGATGGTTAAAGATGCTGATTACGCTAGGTAATAAAAAAATTAAAATATTATTTTATATTTTAGTATTTATTTTTCTGTCTACGATAAGTTTTTTTGAAAGAACAAATATTTTTGGCAAGAAATTTTTCTTTCAGTTAAAAGAGATTGAAATATCAGGGTATAAAAAAGTTGATCACGTAGCAATGCAACGTAAATTAAATAGTTTAATAGGACAGAATTTACTTTTAACAAAACGCAGAGATATTGAAGATATTATAAATGAGAATAAGTTAATCAGCGAATATACAGTTGTAAAACAATATCCCAATAAAATTAGTGTCAAATTGAAGGAAGTTGTTTTGGTTGCAAAGTTTATAAAAGATAAAAAAAGGTATTTTTTAGCTGATAATAATAATCTTATCCCTTATGCGGATCATTTAACTGATCAAAATTTACCAAATGTTTATGGAAAAGATGCAGAATATTATTTCAATGATTTTCAGAAATTACTCAAATTAAATAATTTTAATTTAAATATCATATCGAGTTATTACTTTTTTCAAATTAACAGATGGGATATAGTTACAAATAATCAAAAAATAATAAAATTTCCTTCAAAAGGCTTAACGGAAGCTATAAGAGTAGTTAATAAGCTTTTGAATAATAAAGATTTTAACAATTATTCTGTTATAGATTTAAGGATTAATAATAAAATTATCACTCAGTAGTGGAAAACAAAAAAATTATTGCCGTAATTGATTTAGGAACCTTCAATCTTAAATGTGCTATTTTTTCATTTAGCATTGGTGAGTTACCAAAACTTATTGGCTTTTCTAAAAAAAAAACAAAAGGTATACATAATTCAATCATTGTTAATATGAATGATGCAATTGATTCAGTTCGTTCATGTTTGATTGAGGCAGAAAAAAAATCACAAATTAGCCTAAATAAAATAAATGTATTAATTGATCCTACTGAAATTATTACCACCAGGTTGACTAAGTTTAAAAAAACTAGTGGGTCCAAAATAGAAAAAAATGATGTCAGTTTTCTTCTGAAAGAGGCAAAAAAACAAGTTGAATTAAATGATTCCAGATTATCTAATATTCATATATTTAATTATAAGTATGTAGTCGATAACAAACTTTTTAAAGATTTGCCTTTTAATATTTATGTAGATCAATTTAGTCAAGAAAATGTTTTTCTCGGTGTCCCAAAAAATATTTTAAAGAATATTTCAGAGGTATTTCATTCTTGCGATATTGAAATTGGTAAATTTATTTCTTGTTCTTACGCTTTAGGCATTTGCTGTTTTAATCAAGATCAAATTGATTATGGATGTGGCATTATTGATATGGGTTATGAAAAAACTTCTCTAGCGCTATTTAAAGATTCATCTTTAGTACGTGCCTCTTCTTTTCCAATAGGATCAAATCACATTACAAAGGATATTTCCCGCGGTTGTTATTTATCTGAAATTGAATCAGAATTAATCAAGAAAGATATATCAATAATTGGTAATTTAGATGAAGAATTAAATGAAAATGGATTTTTATCTGATAAATATTTTTCTGAAACTAAATTTAGAAAAATTTCATCTAAATTTATTAGAGATATCATTTCAGCGAGATTAGATGAAATTTTAAATAAAATTTTTAAAGAAATAAATTATTTAAAATTTGAAAGTATAAAACAAAATTTGACTTTTGTGGGAGAAGGATCAAGATTAAATGATTTAAAAAAAATAGTTAACGTCAAGTTACCAAATTGTACTTTCGATACTAACCTAGATAATTTTAAATCTTTTGGAAATATCGATAGAGAATTATTGGCCTGCTATGGTGCAGTGAAAATTTTAACAGAAGGTTTTGCCTCAGAGGCAATTGCTATACCAAATAAAAGTCAAAAGGGTAAAAGTGGCTTTTTTACTAGAATTTTCAATATTTTTAATTAGTTTCTTTATTGTATTTTTTTGAAACAATTGTTGTTTTTTATATCTTACCTTTGATCATTATAAAGGTTTTATGCCTGGTTTTAATCAAAAGACAATCAAACGTGAAATTCAATTTAAGGGTGTTGGCCTGCATAATGGTAAAAAGGTTAATATGAAACTCGTTCCCGCGGCGCCAAATCACGGGATAGTTTTTAAAAGAACTGATTTAAAAACCAAGAATTTAATTCCTGCAATTGTTGACAATGTAAGTAATGCAGTTCTCTGCACAAATATACAAAATGAGTTTGGAGCTACTGTCTCAACGATTGAACATTTAATGGGAGCATTATATGGGGAGGAGATTGACAATTTATTGGTTGAAATTGATTCTAGCGAAGTTCCTATTATGGATGGTTCAGCCAAGGAATTTGTTTATCAAATTAGAGCAACTGGAACTAAAAATTATGACACTACGAGAAAATTTATAAAAGTTTTAAAAAAATGTGAACTGGTTGTTGATAATAAATTTATATCAATAGAACCTTATGAAAACGATTTAAAAATTGATTTTGAAATTGTATACAAAAATCAACTTATTAGTACACAGAGGAAATCAGTTAGACTGTCTAATGATAATCTTGATTCAGTTTATAATTCTAGAACTTTTTGTTTGTTTGAAGATATAGAAAAGATTAAGCAGTTAGGTCTAGGAAAAGGTGGTTCTCTTGAGAATGCAGTTGTAGTAGAAGATAACAAGGTTCTTAATGAAGGAGGATTAAGGTATAAAAATGAATTTGTAATGCACAAAATTTTAGATTGCATGGGTGATTTAATGTTAGCTAATTATAAAATTTTAGGTAAGGTAAGATGTAGCCAGGGCGGCCATCAATTAACTAATGCATTACTAAAAAAATTTCTATCAGACAGCAAATACTTTTCAGTGGTGGAATTTAAGGAAAAAAGATTTCCAAATAGTCGATTTTATAACAAACCTGTAGCCGTAAGCGCTTAAATTTCAATCTATTTTAAATTCAAAAAAAATTTGGTAATCTCCATTACCAATGTCTAAACATATTATTTTTTTATTCATATATATAATTTTTATTGTTTCATGCTCAAAAGATAAAAGTAAGGTCGACCAAGTTTTGCTTGAACAAGATGTCGAAGCAGAAATGATTCTTGCCTATAAAGAAGGAATGAAGCAATTAGAAAAGGGCGATGCACTTTATGCATCAAGAAAATTTGATGAGGCAGAAATTTTGTTTCCCCAATCTATTTGGGCTACCAAAGCATCATTGATGTCTGCTTATGCGTTATATTCTCAAAATTATTATGATGATGCTATCTTTAATTTAGAGCGTCATATTAAAAATTATCCCAAAGATAAAGATTTAGTTTATGCCCACTACTTAATTGCAATATGTTATTTTGAACAATTATATGATGAGAAAAAAGATTTAAAACCTTTAGTAAAGGCGCGTGAAAAATTTGAACATATTTTAAAAAAATATCCTAATACAGACTATGCAATTGATGCTAAATGGAAGATGGGACTAATTGTAGATCAAATGGCTGCAAAAGAAATGTATATTGGTCGTTATTACATGAAGATGGAAAAATGGATTGCTGCAATTAATCGTTTCAAATTTGTTGTAAAATATTATGATACTACAGTTTATATTGAAGAGGCATTACATCGGCTAGTTGAAATTTATTATAAAATTGGTTTGGTTGAAGATGCACAAAAAGTTGCAGCAACACTTGGATATAACTATGGTTCTGGAGAATGGTATAAAAACTCTTATAGAATATTTAATAAATCTTACAAGACTGAAAAAATTACTAAAAAGAAAAGGGATTCTTTTATTAGAAAAAAATTCAAAAAATTATTTGAATAGTTGATGGAAAAAGAAAAAATCAAAGCTTTGTATTTTGATAAAATTGCTGAAATAAATAACTATAACAAGGCATATTATAATCAAGATAATCCCATCATTTCGGACTATAAATATGACAGATTAAAAATCGAAATATTAAATCTAGAAAAAAAATACAAATTTTTAAAAAGTAAATTATCTCCTACCAAAACCGTAGGCTACAAGGTTTCAGGCAAATTTAAAAAAATTAAGCACAAGATACCCATGCTGTCTCTTTCAAATGCTTTTTCCGAAAATAATATTGTTGATTTTCTAAAAAAAGTTAGAAATTTTTTAAAACTAAACAATGACTATAAAATGGATATTATTGCTGAACCGAAAGTTGATGGAATCTCAGCCTCGCTTCACTATGTTAATGGACAATTAAAATTAGGACTATCAAGAGGAGACGGCATCACAGGAGAAGATATTACATTAAATCTCAAAACAATTCGAAATATACCTGTAAGATTAAAAAGTTTAAAATTTCCTGAAAATATAGAAATTAGGGGTGAAGTCTACATATCAAAAAAAGATTTTAAAAATATTAGCAATAAATTCGCTAATCCAAGAAATGCTGCGGGAGGCTCTTTGAGACAAAAAGATCCACTTGAAACAAAAAAAATTCCTCTTCAATTTATAGCGTATGGCTTAGGATTTGTTAAAGAAAAATCATTTAAAACTCAGTCAGAATATTTAGAACAATTAAAGAAGTGGGGTTTTAAAGTTAGCCAACGCGTTAATGTTTTTACTAATATTAAAGATATAATGAAAAATTATATTAAACTTGAAAACAAAAGATCAGAGATAGAATACGATGTTGATGGAATCGTTTACAAAATTAATGACTTAAATTTTCAAAAAAGACTTGGATATATTTCAAATTCTCCTAGATGGGCGATTGCACATAAATTTTCATCTACAAAAGGTATATCTAAAATATTAAAGATTGAAATTCAGGTTGGAAGAACAGGGGCATTAACTCCTGTAGCAAAACTACAACCTGTTAATGTTGGTGGTGTAATAATTTCTAATGCCACCTTGCATAATGAAGATGAGATAACAAGGAAGGACGTTAGAGAAGGCGATGTTGTTACCATTCAAAGAGCCGGAGATGTTATTCCACAAGTAATCTCAGTTGACATAAGCAAAAGATCATCTGAATCAAAAAAATTTATTTTTCCATACAAATGTCCTTCGTGTCACTCAAAAGTAGTTAAAGAATTTAATAGTAATACTAACAAAAAAGATGCCGTAACTAGATGTCCTGACCCAAATTATAGCTGTAAAGATATTTTAAAAGAAAAATTAAAACATTTTGTATCAAAAGATGCATTTAATATAGAGGGACTTGGAAAAAAAGTTATAGATAACTTTTGGAACAAAAAATTAATTAAATATTCTTATGACATTTTTAATTTAAATATAAATATATTAAAAAAATTTGATGGATGGGGTGAAAAATCAATTGTTAATTTAAAAAATTCAATAAGCAAAAGTAAAAAAATTTCATTGGATCGTTTTATTTTTTCTCTTGGGATTCGTCATATAGGTCAAGAAAATGCAAAAGTATTGGCAAAACATTTTTTAAGTGTTCAGCAATTTTTTGAAACTTGTAGAAAATTAAATATCAATGATCAAAATTATCTTGATGAACTTCAGTCAATTGATGGTATAGGAACTTCTCAAATCGATTCATTAAAAAAATTTTTTTCAAATAAACAAAATTTAATGGTCGTTTCTAATTTAATTAATTTACTAGACGTTAAAAATTATAAGTCACCAAGTAAAAAAACTCCATTAAGTGGAAAATTAATTATGTTTACAGGTGGTTTTGAGCATAAAAGTAGATCAGAATTAAAATCTCTTGCTGAAAATTTAGGAGCAAAGATTGTCAGTAACATAAGTAAAAAAACCAATTGTTTAATTGTAGGCTCTCAAAAACCTACTATAAAAAAAATTAATGAAGCAAAAAAACTAAATGTTAAAATTTTATACGAAAAGGACTGGAACAAAATAATTAATTAATAAATGATCTTAACCAGCTCTTTTCATCTTTATTTAAGTAGGAACCTAAAATCATATATATTTTTTTATGATATTCATTTAAATATTTTTTTTCTTTTTTATTTAGTAATTTGAAATTAATTAAATCTTTTTCAATTGGAGCAAATGTTAAATTTTCAAACCTTAATTTTTTTTTGTATTTCTTTATAAAAACTAAGTTTTCTAATCTTATTCCAAACTTATTTGTTTCATAATATCCAGGTTCATTGGAGAGAATCATCCCTTCTTCTAACTTTATATTATTGATTTTAGATATTGCTTGAGGTCCTTCGTGAACATTTAAAAAGTATCCAACTCCGTGACCAGTTCCATGAGCGTAATCCAGACCAGCTTTTTTTAAAGCAGACCTAGCTACAATATCTAGTTTTTTTCCTGTTGTGTTTTTTTTAAGTTTATAAGTTGCTACTCCAATATGGCCTTTTAATACTTTTGTAAAAATATTTTTAATTTTTTGAGATTGCTTAGAAAAACAAATTGTTCTTGTCACATCTGTTGTGCCATAGTGGTATTGACCTCCTGAATCACAAAGATAAACATCTTTTGTTTTGATTATTCTATTTGTTTTACTGTTTGCTCTGTAGTGAACAATTGCTCCATTAGGTCCAGAACCAGATATAGTATTAAAACTTGGAGATACGTAATTTTTATTTTTTTTTCGAAATTGTTCTAATTTTTTTTGGGCACTTAATTCGCTGATTTTAATCTTATTAATATTATTTTTAATCCAATAAATAAATTTTGTTAATGCAGTACCATCGGCTATATGAGACTTAATTGTATTATTTATTTCTACAATATTTTTTTTTGATTTCAAAAAAAATATTGGATCAATTTCCTCAATATATTTAAATCTTTCTGCTATTTTTTCTCTATAAAAATATGAACAGGTAAATTTATCGATCAAAAAATTTTGTTTTTTATCCAAACTATTGAAATGTGCCGTGATATCTGTTGGATTAACATATTTCACAACTTTTCCAAATTGTGATTTAAAATTTTTGCTGATTTTTTTATTTTCCACAATAAGAGTTATTTTTTTTTTATAATTAACTATTGCGTTACAATTGGGTATTGGTGAATAAGAATTATCTTTCCCTCTTATGTTTAATGTCCAGGCCACATTTTCAGGTGCAGTAACTAGCAAATTTTTTAGTTTTTTTCTTTTTAAAATCTTGCAAATTAAATTTATTTTATTTTTATAACTTTTTCCAGCATACTGAGTTTTAAGTATAAAAAATTTGTTAAATTTTAGTTTGGGTTTATTTGGCCAAATTTTATCAATTAAGTTTTTTTTTATAGGTATTAGTTTAACGTTTTCTGTTTTATATAAATTTATCAAACTAGCTAAACTGTAAATTCTTGGATCAAACCCTATTCTCAATTTTTGTTTATTTTTCCTTAATATATCTGAAGGTATAGTTTTGTGAATTTGGATTACTTTGAAACCTTTTCTTACCTCTTTTTGAGCTTGTAGAGTATAACGACCATCTACAAACAGGAATGCCTGTTTTTTTAAAACCAATGATTGACCTGCTGAACCAGAAAATCCAGTTAAATATTTTAATCTTTCTTTTTCCGCACTCACATATTCTCCAAAAAATTCGTCATTTTTTGGAATTATGTAGCCGTCAATATTATTAATTGTTAACTCTCTTCTTAATTTAATTAGTTTATTTTTTTTCATTTAGTTTTTTTTGTAATCTTAACCAACCAGGACTTCTGATTTCCTTTTCATAAGAAATATCTTGATTAAATTCAAAATCATAAATATTTTCCTCAGTCACATTGTTTTTTTTAATATTTTCTTTTGGTAATTCGTCTATAAATCGAGAAGCTAGATTTTCAATCCAATCACCCTGGTAAAATCTGTTCATAGAAAATGAAATATAAGCCCTTTTTTTTGCTCTAGTTATAGCAACGTATGCAAGTCGTCTTTCCTCTTCTAGAGCCAAATCTCCTTTTTCTTCTAGTGATTTTTGATGGGGAAATAATCCTTCTTCCCAGCCTGGTAAAAAAACTATATCGAACTCCAATCCTTTTGCAGCATGCATGGTCATTAAATTTATCTTTTTTCCTTCCCAATCTTCATCAATTGAAGTTGCTAAAGCAACATGTTCAAGAAAGCTTTCTAAATTTTCAAATTCTCTCATACCTCTTAACAATTCTTTGATATTTTCTAAACGTCCTTCACTCTCTATATCTTTTTTATTTTTTAACATTTCGGAATATCCAGATTCATCCAATATAATTTGCATCAATTCGACATGTTTTTTTGAGAACAAATCTTTTCTCCATTTTGAAATAAGGTTGAGTATTGTAAGTAGACCTATTTTTGCTTTAGGTTTTATCTCATTCATTTCTATCATTTTCAAAGAAGCATCTTCTAAACAAAGTTTGTATTTTCTTGCGTATTCACTAATTTGTTTTATTGTTGTGTCACCAACTGATCTTTTGGGTGTATTTACAATTCTTTCAAATGCTAAGTCGTCTTTTTTTTGAAAAATGATCCTTAAATAAGCAACAGAATCCTTTATTTCAGATCTTTCATAAAATTTAGTTCCACCAACAATTCTGTATCCAACACCAATTTTTAAAAATCTTTCTTCAAATTCTCTTGTTTGAAATATGGCTCTAACTAAAATTGCAATGTTATTATAAGAAAAATTTTTTTTTAATTTTTTTTCAATAATGTCCGAGATATTAATTGCTTCATCTTTGCCATTTTTATAGCAACTCAATTTGACTAATTCTCCATCTTCCCCATCAGTCCATAATTTTTTTCCAAGTCGACCTTGATTATTTGCTATTAACACAGAAGCAGCAGACAATATATTTTGGGTAGACCTATAATTTTGTTCTAACTTGATTTTTTTTGTATTTTTAAATATTTTATCAAAATTTAAAAAATTTTTTATTTCCGCTCCTCTCCAACTGTAAATTGATTGATCATCATCTCCTACGCAACAAATATTCTTATGTTTGTTTGCTAATAAATTAAGCCATTTGTTTTGAATAAAATTTGTATCCTGATATTCATCAACTAAAATGTATTTAAAATTATTTGAGTAAATTTTTAAAATATCTTGCTTGTTTTCAAAAATAGACACACAATGTAAAATTAGATCACCAAAATCACATGCATTGAGAGCTAAAATTTTTTCTTGATAAATCTTATAAACATTTAAAATTCCTTTTTCCCATATTTCTCCTTTTTTAGTTACAACATTATTGGGAAATAGACCTTTATTTTTCCATTTATCAATAATAGCAATTATGAATTGAGGAGATAATTTTTTAATATCAATATTTTCAGCTTTGCAAATATTTTTTATTAATCTTAGTTGGTCATCTCGATCAATAATTGTGAAATTAGAATTTAAGTTTACAGCAGCCGCATGTTTTCTAAGTATTTTTGCACTGATTGAATGAAATGTTCCAAGCCACGGAATTGCAGTGGCTTGTTTATAAAGCAATTTACTCACTCGAACTTGCATTTCTTGAGCAGCCTTGTTTGTAAATGTTACGCACAGAATTTGATTAGGCCATGCTTTTCTTTCTTTGATTATGTGGGCAACCCTTGTTGTTAATACTCTTGTTTTGCCCGATCCAGCTCCAGCAACAATTAGGCAAGGTCCATCCAAATTAATTACCGACTTTCTTTGATTTTCGTTCAAATTTTTTAGATAATTTAAATTGCTGTATTTCATTTAATGTGTATTTTATACTTTTTTTAATGTTAGTAAATTATACTCATCCATATCTTTTATGATCAGAATAAATCAGCCTGGACTTAAAAGTTTTGTTTTCTATGTATTTGGTTTTATATTTTTAACACTTTTCATATATTTAGGAATACCTTTCTTTTTTGATTATAAAAATAATCAATCAGATTTAGAAAGAAAAATATTTGAAAATTTTGATTTAAATTTAAGCCTTACCAGTAAGGTAAAATATAATATTTTTCCAAGTCCGAGATTAAACTTGAAAAATGTTGAAATTTTAAGTTTTTCGGAAAGTTCTAAAAACATTGGATCTGTCAAAAAGGTCATTTTAAAGATTCCATTTAAAAGATTGGTGAGTTTAAAAAAATTAGATTTTGATTCTATTGAATTAATTGACGCGGTCATCAATATTAAAACTTCGGAAATTAATAATTTCAAAAACTATTTAAACAATAAGGCACATGAAAAACCAATTCAATTAACAAAAAGTAAAATTAATCTATTAGATAAAACAAAATTGCTTTTTAATATTGATATAAAAAAATTGCGTATTTCAGGCAAAAGCTTATTTAATAAATTAGATCTCAAAGGTCGAATATTTGATACAAAAATAGAAATTAATTATCAAAATAAAAATTTTAATAAAAATTCTGAGAAAAACGTGGAGATTTGGCTTCCAGAAATTGGCCTAAAATCAAAATTAAGTATAAATCCTGATAAAAAAAATAATGAAACTATTTATGGTAGGATTAGCGTTTTCTTTCCCAGCAATCAAATCTACTTGGACTATATATTAAGAAATAAAATTTTTAATATTTCGAGTTCAAGATTAACAAATAATTACTTTAAAGGTCAATTATTTGGAGATTTGATCTTGTTTCCGTTTTCAATTTTTGATTTAAAATTAGACATTGATCTTCTAAAATTTAAAAACATATTAAATAGTAGGTTTATAAATAATAATAAATTCTTAAGTCAATTAATACCATTTAATAAGAAAATTAATGGCAATATAATTATCAATGTTGACAAAATAGCATCTTCGTCAAATATAATAAATTCAGGTAATGCTAATTTAGAATTTAAAAATTCTGTTTTAATAGTCAAGGAAATTAAATTAATTATTAATAAAATCGGTAATATCAAACTTGCGGGTAAAATTTTTCAGCAAAAGAAAAAAAAAGTATTTATTTTTAACACTAAAATTAATTTAGACAATCCTAAAATTTTCTATTCACGCTTTTTAATACCAAAAAAAAATAGAATAGATTTGGTACCTATTAATCTTCTTGGAAAAATTGATCTCGAGTCTTATGAAATTAAATTAGATAAGATATACCTTGAGAATGCATTGAACCAAAAAGAATTAGACGAGGACAAATTATTTTTCTTACAGGAAAGGATTAATGAAATCTTTTCGCAAAACTCATTAAATAATATTTTAAAATATTCAAATTTAAGAAAAATTATTCAATCTTTCTTTAATTAAATCATTTAAAGTTATTTATTGTAGAGGTCCAATCATTTTTTTTGGGTCAGTAAGTTTATCAAATTCTTTTTCATTTAGTAGACCAGATTTAATTGCTTCTTTTTTTAAAGTGGTTCTATTTTTTAGTGCCTTTTTAGCAATGCTAGCAGCGTTATCGTAGCCAATTGTAGGAGTAAGAGCGGTGACTAACATTAAGGAATTTTCAAGTA
>Ga0208747_1000306_pt1 | contig 15012 bp, 14 predicted proteins | sample Knorr_S7_td_AAIW_FD_185597 | JGI IMG/M metagenome (GOLD analysis project Ga0208747, IMG submission 185597) | Marine microbial communities from Southern Atlantic Ocean transect - Knorr_S7_td_AAIW_ad_750m_LV_A (SPAdes) (version 2) | ecosystem: Environmental > Aquatic > Marine > Oceanic | place...
AATTCCTGCTGTTAGTTGTTTAACAATTTTATCTTTGCGCTGCATTAAAGTAGAAAGATCTAAATCAACCTTTCCCGTTTTAATGCCGTGTTCTTCAGCGTGAGTTTTTAATTCTATATATTTTTCAGATGAATTTAATAATGCTTTAGATGGAATGCAGCCTATATTTAGACATGTTCCTCCTAACGTTGCTTCTTTTTCAATGCATGCTACTTTCATACCTAATTGAGCAGCGCGAATTGCTGCGACATAACCTCCAGGTCCTGTACCAATAATGATTAAATCATAATCAGCCATTTAAATACCAAGAACTATGGCAGATGGATTTTCTAATAATTCTTTAATTTTAATCAAAAATCCAACGCTTTCTTTGCCATCAATAATGCGGTGATCATAACTAAAAGCTAAATACATCATAGGTCGTATGACAATTTCATCTTCCACAACAACAGCTCTTTTTAGAATATTGTGCATACCCAAAATACCTGATTGAGGGCGATTAATAATAGGCGTGCTCAACATCGAGCCATAAACACCACCATTTGAGATGGTGAATGTTCCACCTGATAAATCATCCATTGTTAAAGTTCCTTTTTTTGCTTTTGAACTTAATTCAACAATTTGTTTTTCAATATCTCCAAATGTCATTTCATCTGCATTTTTTAAAACAGGTACAACAAGACCTTTTTCAGTACCAACAGCTATGCCAATGTCAAAATGATTTTTATAAACAATATTTTCATCTCGAATTTCTGCATTCACAGCAGAGTACTCCTGCAAAGCCATTACACTCGCTTTGACGAAAAATGACATAAAACCAAGTTTGACATCGTAACGCTTCATAAAATCTTCTTTTTTTTCTTCTCGCACTTTAATAATTTGAGACATATCAACTTCATTAAATGTTGTCAGAATAGCTGCGGTATTCTGTGCTTCTTTCAATCTGGTGGCAATGGTACGTCTAATTTTAGACATGGGAACAATTTCTTCTTTCCCCACAGTTGATTTTTTATTATTTGTGGATGGATTGTTTAAATGCTCCATAACATCCGCCTTAGTTAATCTTCCATCCTCACGAGATGAGTTAACCTTACTTGAATCCAAATTATTTTCCTCAAGTATTTTTTTTACAGATGGAGAAAGTTTAGAATCCTTTTTCAAATTACTTTGATTATTTAGATCAGGTTTTGTTTTTGTTGTATCTTCTTTAACAACTTTCGTTTGTGATTGCTTTTTTTCTTTAGGTGGTGTCGTTCCTTTAGATTCACTTATGATACCAAGCACACCCCCAATACTTACATCCTTTCCTTCTTTAACTTTAATTTTGGATAACACGCCCGCACTTGGAGCTGGAACTTCTACAGTTATTTTATCTGTTTCAATTTCCACCAAAGGTTCATCAATCTCAAAAGGTTCTCCAATCTTTTTTAACCATTTAGAAACAGTTGCTTCTGTAATGGACTCTCCAAGTGTTGGGACTATTAATTCAGTAGACATTTAGATTCAATTCTTATTTATCACTTTAGTAAGTTTATTCAATTGGGAGTTGATATTGCACAAGAGAAACTCCACTCCACATATCTAAAATTTCTTTGTTATCTGCTTCCACAGCCAATCTGAGAATATTTTTTTGATTAGCTACATGGCGATCAAAAACGCCAGTTGCAGGGGAAGCTGCTGCTCTCCTACCTACATATAATAATTTTTCTTGTTTCACGTTTATATTTTTCATCACGCTTTCAATACGTCTTTTCACAAAACCATATGCACCCATATTTTTTGGCTCTTCCTGGCACCAAATTATTTCACAATCAGTAAATCTTTTTAATTCTTTAGAAAAAACATCATAAGGAAAAGGATATATTTGTTCTAATCTAAGAATGAAAACATTTTCTTTTTGTAATTCTTCAATATGATCTTGAAGTTCAAAATACAATTTACCTGAACAAATAATTATGCGGTTTATTTTTTTTTCTTTTTCTTTTGTTATCGTGTTTCGAAGAACTCTATGAAAAGTTGAACCATTAATAAAATAATCTATACTTGAAACATTCTTTTTATGACGCAAAGTTGATTTAGGTGTCAAAATAACTAGAGGCTTTCTAAAATTACGATGAAGTTGTCGTCGTAATATATGAAAATAGTTTGCAGGACTTGTACAGTTTGCAACTTGAATATTATCTTCAGCGCACATTTGTAAAAATCGCTCTAAACGAGAACTTGTATGTTCTGGACCTTGGCCTTCATGACCATGAGGTAAAAGTAAGGTCAAACCCGACATTCGAAGCCATTTTCTCTCTCCAGTAGTAATAAATTGATCGATAATTGTTTGGGCTCCGTTTGCAAAATCTCCAAATTGTGCCTCCCAAATAACAAGGGTTTTAGGGTCAGATTGTGAATAACCATATTCAAATCCTAAAACTCCATATTCAGATAAAAAACTATCAATTATTTCAAAATATCCTTGTTTTTTTGTAAAGTGTCTTAGGGGAACAAATCTTTTTTCATTAATTTGATCGTATAAAACAGAATGACGTTGGCTAAATGTCCCACGCCCAGTGTCTTGTCCTGATAATCTAACCCCATAACCTTCATTTAACAAAGTAGCAAAAGCAAGGCTCTCTGCTGTAGACCAATCAATGTTCTTGCCTTCATGTATAGAGGTTAAACGATCCTTATATATTTTTTTTATTTTTTTGTGAGCATTAAAATTTATAGGAATTTGATGAATTGCTTTTCCAATCTTTAGTAAGTCATTTTCTTTTACTGAAGTTAGTCCTTTTCTAGCATCAAAAGAAGCTGTAGATAGTCCAGTCCAATCTCCTTCAAGCCAATCTGCTTTGTTAGGTTTATATGATTTTGCGGACTCAGATTCCTTATCAAGAAAATTTTTAAAATTGGTTTTTATTTTTTTTGACTCTTCATTAGTCAAAATTTTTTCTTCTAATAATCGTTTCTCATATATTTTTACTGTTGTTTGGTGATTTTTTATAGCTTGATACATTAAGGGTTGGGTGAAAGATGGCTCATCTGCTTCATTATGACCTGAACGACGATAACAGAACATATCTACGACTACATCTACTTTAAACTTATTTCTGAACTCTGTTGCTATACGACAAACATGAACTACAGCTTCTGGATCATCTCCATTAACATGGAAAATAGGCGCCTGAACCATTTTGGCTATCTCTGTACAATAAGGGGCTGAACGTCCATATTGTGGCATTGTTGTAAACCCAATTTGATTATTAATTACAAAATGAATAGTTCCTCCAGTTCGAAAACCTACTAGTTGCGACATAGCAAATGTTTCAGCAACTATTCCTTGTCCAGCCATTGCGGCATCACCATGAATGAGAAGACCAAAAACCTTATCATTAGTTTTATCTTTTAGTTGTGTTTGTTTTGCCCTAACTTTTCCTATAACAACTGGATCAACGGCCTCTAAATGAGAAGGATTAGGAACAAGAGAGATATGTATTTTTTTTCCTTCAAATTCTCTATCACTAGAAACACCTAAATGATATTTTACATCTCCTGATCCCATAACTTCATTAGGATCATTTTGGTAACCTTGAAACTTAGATAAAATGCTCTTATACGGCATTCCCAACACAGTAGATAATAATGTCAATCTTCCACGATGGGCTGTTCCAATAAAAATATTTTCTACTTTTGCAAGACAGGCTTGTTTTACAATTTGTTCTATTCCTGGAATCATGGATTCTCCACCTTCAATTCCATAACGTTTTGTCCCAAGAAATTTTTTATCTAAATATTGTTCAAATAATTCTGATTCAACTAAACGATTATAAATTGCTTTTTTCCCTTCGTGAGTAAAAATTGTTTTATTGCGCACTTCTTCAATACGCTCTCGTATCCATTTTTTCTGATCCGGAGATTGTATATATAAATATTCTACTCCAATAGATGAAGAATAAGTTTCTTTTAAAATTTTTATTATTTTATTAAGAGGAGCACTTTCTAAACCAAAGCTCCCATCTATAAAAATTTCTTTATCTAAATCATTATCTGTTAATCCATAAGACTTATAATCTAATTCTGGATGATATTCCTTTTTACTTAAATTTAATGGATCAAGATTCGCAGTTAGATGTCCATTCATATGATAAGCTCTAATTAAACGAAGTGTTCTTATAGAATCTAATGTTGATGTTCTAAATGAATCAACTTTAATATTTGGAACTAGTCTGGTAGCTTTATCAAATGAAATTCCATCTATTATATTTGATGGTCTTTTTTTCCATTCTGGTCCTCCAAAGTCGCCAAGAACTGATAAATCGTTCTCATTTAGAGAATTAAAAAAATTTCCCCAGCTACTATCTACAGAGTTTGGATCTTGACTATATTTATAAAAAAGTTCTGCAACATATGGTGCATTAGCACTGTTGAGAAAATTATCATTCATTATAAAATAACCTATATACCTCTTGTTTCACTATACTATTTATATAATTAAATTTTAGTTATTCGATTTTTGCATAGCTTTAAGTATCGTTTCACCCAATTCAGCTGGTGAAGGGGCAACGGAAACACCTGCATTAACCAAAGCATTAATTTTTGATTGGGCAGTACCCTTGTTGCCAGAAATAATGGCTCCGGCATGACCCATTCTTTTGCCTTTTGGAGCAGACAAACCAGCGATAAATGCTGACACAGGTTTTTTAATCGATGATTGTGCTAAAAATTCAGCCGCATCTTCTTCTGCAGTTCCACCAATTTCACCTATCATTAAAATTCCTTCCGTCTCAACATCTTTCAAAAATAATTCCAAACAGTCAATAAAATTCATGCCCTGGACAGGATCGCCCCCGATGCCAACACAAGTTGTTTGACCCAATCCTACTTGGGATGTTTGCCAAATAGCCTCGTAAGTAAGAGTTCCAGACCTGCTTACTATTCCAATTTTTCCTTTTTTATGAATAAATCCTGGCATTATTCCTATTTTACACTCTTCTGGTGTTACCAAACCTGGACAATTAGGGCCAATAAAAAAAATTTTCTGTTTAATGATTCTTTTTTTTATTTCTACCATATCCAAAACTGGAATTCCTTCAGTAATGCATGTAATAATTTTTATTTTGGCATCTAGGGCTTCATGGATAGCCTTTGTTGCAAATTTAGCTGGAACATAAATCACAGTGGCATCGGCCTGAGTTGCATCCACTGCTTCATGTACTGTATTAAAAACTGGTAGATTTAAATGTACCTTCCCACCTTTGCCTGGAGTTACTCCACCAACCATTTTGGTTCCGTACGCAATTGCTTGCTCTGAGTGAAACGTTCCTTGGGATCCTGTAAACCCTTGGCAAATTACTTTCGTATTTTTGTTTATCAATATAGACATTGTTATTTTGCTAACTCGACAACTTTTTGTGCTGCTTTTGTAAGATCGTCAATTGAGGTTAAATTAGAAAATGACTTATTTATTATATCTCTTCCTTGAGAGGCATTGGTTCCTTGAAAACGAACAACAATAGGCAATTTAAAATCTAGTTCTTTAATAGCTGAAACAATGCCATTAGCGATCATATCACAATGAATGATGCCACCAAAAATGTTGATTAACACTGACTTTACATTGGGATCAGATTGAATGATTTTAAATCCTTTGATTGCCCTATCTTTGTTAGCTGTTCCCCCTAGGTCTAGGAAATTTGCTGGTTCTTGGCCAAACTGCTTAATAATATCCATTGTGGCCATTGCTAAACCAGCACCATTAACCATACAGCCTATTGAACCATCCAGTTTTACATAATTCATATTATTTTGTGCAGCCTCCAACTCTAATGGGTTTTCCTCTGTTATGTCTTTAAGACTTTCCAGTTCAGGATGACGGAATAGTGCGTTATCATCTAGACTGAGTTTGGCATCTAGTAGAACAAAGTCGCCTACTTTATTAAGAACCAAAGGATTTATTTCAATAGTTGAGGCATCTAAAGAAACAAAAGCTTTGACTAATTTTTTTGTAATGTCAAAAAGCTGATTAAATTGATTGGGATTAATTTCTAATTTTTTTTCTAAAGAATTTTGAAGTGTGATTTTTTGTAAATCGGGAAAATAAATATTATGAATTTTCTCTGGATGTGTTCTGGCAACATCTTCGATATCCATACCGCCTGCTGATGAAATCATCATCATCAGCTGGGACGAGTTACGGTCAATTAACAGACTTAAATAAAATTCTCTATCTACCTGGCATCCTTCTTCAATAAAAATACGGTTAACTTTTTTACCCTCGTCTCCTGTTTGTTTTGTAATCAAAATATTGCCCATCATGGATTGGGCGATTGAAGTTATATCTGATTTCTTTGTCACTAATTGAACACCGCCTTGGTCATTAAAGGCATTTTTAAAATATCCCGCGCCTCTTCCACCTGCATGTATTTGTGATTTTACCACCCAAGGAGGTCCTTGCAAATTATCAAGGTCTGCATCCACATTATCTAACTGATTTATGTAGGCTTTACCCTCTAGCAAGGGAAGATTGAATTGTCGTAAGAGTTCCTTTGCTTGGTACTCGTGAAGATCCATTACTATTTATTTTTTTTAATTAATTTTGCTGCAAGATTGGTTAAATTTCGTACTGCTTTCACTGAATTATTGAATTGCTTTTTCTCTGTTGAGTTTAATTTTAATTCTAAAATTTTTTCAACACCTTTTTTGCCAATTACTACTGGAACACCGACGTACAAGCCCTTAACGCCATATTCACCGTTAAGATACGCCGCACAAGGTAAAATCCTTTTATTATCTTTTAGATACGACTCAGCCATAGCAATAGCTGATGATGCAGGAGCATAAAAAGCCGAAGCGGTTTTCATTAGGCGACCAATTTCACCGCCTCCGTCACGTGTTCTCTCAATAATAGCATCAATTTTTTTTTGTGTAGTCCATTTAAGTTTAATTAATTCTGGCACTGGAACACCTGATACAGTTGAGTAACGAATAAGAGGGACCATTGTGTCACCGTGTCCTCCTAAAACAAAAGCATTTACATCCTGAACAGAAACACCAAACTCATTAGATAAAAAATATTTTAGGCGAGCACTATCCAGTACACCGGCCATCCCCACACACATGTTTGTTTTTAAACCAGCGTGTTTTTGTAAAATACTCACCATGGCATCCAGAGGATTAGTGATACAAATGACAAATGCTTTAGGACAATATTTTTTAATACCTTTTCCTACTTGTTGGACAATTGATGAGTTTTTTTCTACTAAATCATCACGCGTCATCCCTGGTCGACGCTGAAATCCTGCTGTTACAATAACAACATCGGCATTTTTCATCTCTTTATAATTCGTGGAACCTTTTATGGTAGCATTAAAAGATTCAATTGTTGAGGATTGAACAAGGTCTAGCGCCTTTCCTTGAGGCATACCGTCCGCTACGTCAATAAGTATAATGTCTCCTAATTCTTTTAAACCAATCAAATGTGCGAGAGTTCCGCCAATATTTCCTGCTCCGACGAGAGCAATTTTTTTTCTCATGTTGCTTCTATATATAAGAATTATTTTTCTGTAACAATAGACTTCTTAATATCAGCAATAGCTTTTGCAGGGTTTAAGCCTTTGGGACACGAACGAGTGCAATTCATTATAGAATGGCAACGATATAATTTTAACGAGTCATTAATTTCTTCTAGTCGCTCTTTTCGTTTTTCATCTCTACTGTCATTGATCCAACGCGAAGCTTGTAATAAAACTGCAGGTCCAAGATATTTATCTCCATTCCACCAATAACTAGGACATGATGTAGTACAGCAAAAGCACAGTACACACTCCCAGCTGCCATCAAGTTTTGCTCTTTCCTTTGGATTTTGTTTTTTTTCCTCAATAGGGTTGGTGTTTGAAATAGACGGTGTATCTTCATCTTTCTGCAACCATGGTTTGATGGATTCTAATTGCTTGTAGGCTTCTGTTAAGTCAGGAACGAGATCCTTCACAACACGCATATGAGGTAAAGGATAAATTTTAATATCTTTCTTTACTTCACTCATTGGTTTTATACATGCAAGTGTATTCACGCCATCTATATTCATTGCACAAGAACCGCACACACCTTCCCTGCAGGATCTTCTAAATGTCAAAGTAGTATCAACTTCATTCTTAATTTTTATCAACGCATCAAGAACCATGGGGCCGCATTGTTTTTGATCAATTTCATATGTATCAAGACGAGGATTATTGTTTTTATCAGGATCCCAGCGATAAATTTTTAATTTCTTTGGTGCTTCTGCAACTATTGGCGATGAATGTGTAACACCTTCAAGAACTTTTGAATTTTTTGGAAGTGTAAACTCAACCATATAAATTAATATACTCTCTTTTTTGGAGGAATGGATTGTACATGATTTGTCAAAGTATTCATATGAACAGGCCGGGCACCAAGCTTAACTTCCCCTTTTTTAGTTAACCACGCTAATGAGTGTACAAGCCAATTTTCATCATCTCTTTCACTATAGTCCTCTCTTGCATGTGCACCCCGGCTTTCTTTGCGGTTTAAAGCTGAATGTAAAGTAACTTTGGATTGAGCCATTAAATTATATAATTCCAGAGCTTCAGTTAAATCAGTATTAAAGATTAAAGACTTGTCTTGAATATTAATATTATCCATAGAATTTTCCGCTTTATAAAATTCTTCTATTCCATTTTTAATTAATTCTTGAGTCCTAAACACACCACATTTTTTTTGCATAATATGCTGCATAACCGTGCGAACTTCACCTGTTTTTAAATCTCCCTTTTGATGACGAATTTTATCAAAACGATCTAAGATCTCATCAGTGGCTTTATCATTCATTGTAATATTTGGCGAATTAGGTTTTACTTTTTCTTTGGCCGTAATGCTAGCAGCTTTTCCAAATACAACTAGATCAATAAGAGAATTGGTTCCAAGCCTATTAGCACCATGTACTGAAACGCATGCGGCTTCTCCTACTGCCATCAGCCCTTCACAAACATTTTCAGGTTTACTAGCAGTTGGTCGCAAAACTTCGGTACGATAATTTGTCGGGATGCCCCCCATATTATAATGAACAGTAGGTAAAACAGGAATAGGTTCTTTCGTTAAATCTACTCCAGCAAAAATTTTTGCCGTTTCAGAAATGCCTGGTAATCTTTTATGCAAAGTATTGGCATCTATGTGCTCTAAGTGCAACATAACATGGTCAGCATTTTCACCACATCCTCTCCCTTCATTAATTTCTATTGTCATAGCACGGCTCACAACATCTCGAGAGGCTAGATCCTTAGCATTTGGAGCATAACGCTCCATAAATCGTTCTCCATCACTATTCGTTAAGTAGCCTCCTTCACCCCTTGCCCCTTCTGTAATAAGAACGCCTACTCCGTATACGCCAGTTGGGTGGAATTGAATAAATTCCATATCTGACAAAGGTAAATCTTGTCGAAGAACCATAGCGCTGCCATCTCCTGTGCATATATGTGCACTCGTAGAAGAAAAATATGCCCTTCCATATCCTCCTGTTGCCAAAATTGTTTGATGAGATAAAAAACGATGCATTGTTCCGTCTTCTAGACCCCACGCCACTACTCCTTTACAGTTGCCGTTATCATCCATCAATAAATCCAATACAAAATATTCACTATAAAATTCTACATTATGTTTTAATGATTGTTGATAGAGAGTATGAAGCAATGCATGGCCTGTCCTATCAGCTGCCGCGCAAGCTCGCATTGCAGGAGCTCCTTCACCATTATTCGTTAAGTGACCTCCAAAAGGACGCTGATAGATTTTACCATCTTCCGTTCTACTAAATGGCATTCCATACCCTTCTAATTCAATGACAGCTTCCGGTGCATTGGAACAAAGGTATTCAATCGCATTTTGATCTCCTAACCAATCCGAACCCTTTACCGTATCATACATATGCCAGCGCCAATTATCTTCCCCCATATTGCCTAGTGCTGCACCAATGCCTCCTTGCGCTGCAACGGTATGGCTTCTTGTTGGAAAAACTTTTGAAATACAGGCTGTTTTTAAACCCGACTCCGCAACACCCAATGTAGCACGCAATCCCGACCCACCTGCGCCAACAACAATTACATCGTAGTGATGATCAATAATATTGTAAGCCTTTTTCATTTTATAATATACCTATCTTTACAATGGCAAAAAGCGATAAGAGCAATGACATTAGTGTTATAAAATTTATTATTACTTTAAGTGTTTTTATTGAGCTTGCTGACGTTACATAATCTTGCACAATAGTCTCACAGCCAAGTTTTGCATGTATCATCATCGCTGTCATCATAATCAAAAATAAAAAACTATTAATATACGACTGAAAAAAATAAATAATTTCACCATAACTCATTGATTGAAAAGAAATGCATTGATAAATAAACCAAAAAGTTAAAGGTATCAGAATGAGTGCAGTAACTCTCTGCAAGATCCATTTGGATGCATAATTACTTTTCATATTTAAAACATCCACACAAATAATGTTGCCAACACAGTTAATAACAATGTTAGATAACCAGAATTATAAACTGTTTTTAAATCCATTCCTAATCCGTAAGACCAAAATAAATATCTGACTCCGTTAAACGTATGATAAAAAATACCTAAGGTCCAAAAAAACAAAATAATTTTAAAAACAATACTTGCAGCAATAATCTCAAAGAACAAAAAATATTTCGGGCCCAAAGCAATCAAAAAAATCCAAGTTGAGATCAAAACTGAACCGATGCTAAGCGCAATTCCTGTAATGCGATGAAAAATAGAGAAAGTGGCTGTTAATATTTTTTTGTGGATACTAAGATGTGGGGATAAAGGTCTATTATCAATCATTTAATGGAAAATTAATATATAATTATACCTTTTAGTTATCCTTTTGTTGCAGAAATACAAAAAAAATACAATTAATATTAAATTTGTTGCAGAATATACAACTGTGGAAAAACCTGTGGATATATTAGTTTTTTTTAGTAGATATTAGGAAAACATTGGAGTTCCTTTAACATTTATTAGCTTATCTATTGATATTTAAGCCCTTTCACATTAACTTGTGTCAAGCCGGATAATAAACTCATTTTCTTAGCTTCGGAGGAACGCCAAGGAATATTTTACGTTCATTCCCGCCGGATGATGTATAGGAGTTTTTTCTAAACTGGAGAAGTGTCTGCCAAGGTACCAAACTAGTGAAGATGAGTCCGGCTTTTTTATTTACTTAAGTTGCTTTCAAAAAATTCCTTCATTCTCAAGCTGTACTCTTCTGGATACTTAAACATTGCATCAACGTGGTATGAATTTTCAGCAAGCCAGAAATCGGCCTTGATTTTATGAATGCTTGCATATTGTTGTAAAAAATCAAAATGATGTTTTAAAATTCGTAAATCTTTGTCTCCGTGTGTAAAAAAATAATGCTGCTGAGAAGTAAGGGCGAAGGCAGGTGATAATTTTGTTGGATCAATGCCTGTTAATATTTTACCAGCAAAGCTAACGGCCGGACCAAAATCATGAGGCATGCCATATCTTGCTATCTCATCTCTTAAAATCATTTTGAATTCCGCTAGAGAACTGTCAAGCCAGACTGCTTGGATAGCTGGTTCTTTTTCTGCTGCAAAAATAACAGATGTGCCTCCTAATGATATGCCATGAAGGCCAATCTGATTTTTTTTAAAACCCACTTTTTGTAAAAAATCAAAAGCTCCCAAGACATCGGCATACTCTGATAAACCTAAATGTTCATATTCACTCACTGTTGCACTTTGACCATAGTTGCGTAGATCAATTGTCAGGGCATTAATTTCATTTTTAATCAACAAACTTGCAATTAAATTCGACTCAGGTTTGCATTTTCCATTAGGAAATATACCATGCACAACAACAACAACGGGACGATTAGGAAAATAATTAAACAGCCATCCGCTAATTTTTATATCTTGATCTCTAGAAGGAAAATACACTTCTTGCCAATCTTCTAAGTGATAATCTTCAACTGGAAAATTTTTTCTAAGCTCGCTCTGTGCCAATACAGAATATTCGTGATGATCTGCTTTAGTAGACCAAGTATTGGGAAGAGATCCTTCATGCAGACCGCAAGTAGGATCAATGCGTAAAATAGTATACGCTAAATAAAAACCAATGCCAAAATATGCAAAAGAAAAAATAACAACAATGCTTGCTAAAGTATAAACTAATTTTTTTTTCATTTTTTTTGAGTTATTATTGTCATTTCATACAGCCGACTTGCCGTACGTTCAAACTCTTTGGACAATTTATTTATCTGACATAATTGATTAATAGGAAATTGTGCCAAAATTACTACAGAGCGCTGTTCATCATACAGCATATCAATTAGACTGATAAATCTTCTGCATTGATCTGATTCAGAATCAGTAAATTGAGGAATAGAATCAACAAAAATAAGATTGAATGCTCTTGCTATGTTGCCATAATCTTCGTGTGCTAAATTTGCTTCGCATAATTCCTTAAAGGTGCAATAGGCAATATTGGACGTACATTTTTCAAATCTAATAGCCCTACTTTTAGTTTGTATTTTTCTAATATGGATTTGACTAGGATCCACAAAACGCTCAAAAAGCTTATTAAATTCCTTGCGTGTTTCTTGATTGATGGGTGTAAAATATGTTTTAGACTGATTAAGCATTAGGCGCCGGTAATCCTGCATCTGATCCAAATGCAAAACCCTATAATTTTCTTCAATCAATTTTATAAAAGGAATAAAATCATTACGCTGCAATCCATCTTTATATAGTTCACTAGGATGAAAATTGGAGGATACTAAAATAAAAATTTTATATTTTTGAAAAAGTAAAAAAATTTTTTTTATCAATAACGCATCTACAATATTAAAAATATGCAGTTCATCCAAAAAAATAATCCTGTTTTTTTTTGAAATATCTTTTATATATTTATCAAGCGCCTTCCCTTTGTCTTTGCTTATATTTATGTACGAATGAACATTGATCATGAGGTGATTGAAATGATATTTTATTCCCCCGGAAATATTTTGCAGAAATAGATTTAGGATAAGTGTTTTCCCAATGCCCACTGAACCATAAACATATATGCCTTGGCATTTTTTTAATTTCGAAAAAAAATTAATTTTTTTTCTTTGATGCCATTCCTCGTCAATGCTCTTTAATGCTTCAATTTGCTTTTCATCATGGGCAATAAAATTATTGGTAACAAAATCCTTATAACGTTGCTCGATATTCTTACTCATCCGCCTTACCTATAAAAGACGCGATCTTCTTCAAAGCTTCTTTTTCTTCTTTTGAAATTGTTTTGTTTTGTTCCTTTAATTTCAGGCGCTTATACTCAGCCAATAAAAAACTAATACTATCATTGATTTTATTTTTCATTCTATGTGCTTATAAAAAATGGGCAAGGAAGTGGAAACAATTATTATTACCAAACTTATCAGGCTAATTGCAACAATTCCAAACCCCATATCAATAATATAGCCAAAAATTACTGGGGAAAGGGCGCTCGCAAAAACACCGCAAGCATGCAATAATGCCTTCACACTACCAAGACTCTCCAATCCGTATAATTCAGCCCACAAGGATCCAATAAAGGGAGCGCTAACACCTAAGTTTAGTCCCAGCAAAGACATGTAAACAAGCATGGAGAAATGGCTATCAAAAAATATTAATGTCAGAACCCCAAGGAAAAGGGGTAAAAGAGCAAACAAGATAATTTTTTTAGTGTTGTATTTATCAATAATTGGACCGCCAAAAATTAGACCTATGATGGAAAAAATACCCAAAAAAACAAAACTGCCAGCGAGCATGTCCATGGTCCACCCTTTCTGATTAATAATAAATATTTGGTGAAAGGTTAAGCCGGTACTAATAAAAGCAGTCGCAATCGAGAGAGGCAGATAGACATAGAATTTTTTATCAACAACAACTTCCCGTGTTTTCCATTTTTTACTTTCCTCATTATCTTTAATGGATTCAGTAAAGTTAGAGTGCCTGATGTTTTGATTTTGCAGAGACAAAAAAAGCAGGGGTAAAAAAAATATCAAAATGCTTAAACTAGCAACCAGCCAAACATGTTGCCATCCTATAATTTTAGTAAGATACACAACTATAAGAGGCAAAATCATTACACCTATCATGCCTCCAAATGTACCTACTGATATGGCTTTACCTCTGTTGATTCCAAAATAACGGGCCATGGTTGTTTCCCCCGCATGGGACATGGCTCCTTGTCCAAAAAAACGTAAGGCAAAAATAATAAAAAAAAGAAAGACAACTGAATTATATAAGATGTACATACCCAAACAAGCAATCGCCAATCCCAGAGAAATAATAAAAGAGTAAATGCGCAAATCAATGTGATCTATCAGTTTAGCGAAACCAACGAGTATTAGAGAGCTAGAAACGGTGCCTAAAGCGTAAACCAGACCAAATTGGCCATCCGAGAGCCGATAAAAATTTCTGATTTCCGCATTGAATATAGAAATAAAAAATGTTTGCCCATAACTTGCAAAAAAAATAACTGCAAAACCATAAAAAAGCAATTTAGGGTCAAAAGAAAAAAATTCCCTCATATGTTGTTGATAACAATAGTGGGTAAAGAAAGATGTAAGTTGTTTACAAGTATTTTTAATCTAAATTTATTACATAAATTATCGTACCGTTGCGAACGCGGAAGGTTTACTGTTTTGAAAAAAAGATTATCTCTTCCAAAAAAAGATTGCTGTCCCATTAATTCATAATTAATCTTATCAAGAGAGGACTTTCTTCGTATTACCATTATTTACTCTTTATAATTTTTTTAACCTCATTCAACAAAGAAACCATCTTATCAACATCAATGCGCCCGGTATTAACATTGCGTGGACTAGGGTGATAACTTCCGACAAGAACCTTATTATCCGGCAATCGAAATTTCCCGCCATGTGAGAACTCATAATCTCTATTTTTTATGGGATAATTTTCCTTATAAAAAGTAAGACATGCATCAAAAGCGATTTTCCCC
>Ga0208747_1000308_pt1 | contig 14982 bp, 15 predicted proteins | sample Knorr_S7_td_AAIW_FD_185597 | JGI IMG/M metagenome (GOLD analysis project Ga0208747, IMG submission 185597) | Marine microbial communities from Southern Atlantic Ocean transect - Knorr_S7_td_AAIW_ad_750m_LV_A (SPAdes) (version 2) | ecosystem: Environmental > Aquatic > Marine > Oceanic | place...
TAAACGATCTGACCCTATTTGTTTTTTATTAACTTTAATTTTTAATAATTTTTCAATATTTAAGTCTTTTAGCTCTAAACAATTAATTTTGTAAAATTGTTTAATATATTTTTTAATTAAATAAAATGTATGTGGTACCACGCTACAAAATAAACATTTTACTATATTAAAATTTTTTAATTTAAGAAGTTTAAATTTATTTTTTAATTTAAAATTAGTTAAATTTTTAGAAGAAAAAATTATTTTTTTAATAATTTTATTATTAGAATTAATTAAACAGATTTTTGTTTCAGTATTTCCTATGTCACCAAGTAACAACATTTTATAAATTTTTAATAGTTTTTAAATTTGATTTTGAAAATTGATTAACAAAATTTTCATATAAAGATATTAATTCTAAAATAATTTTTTTTTTACTAACATTTATCTTTGTTAATTCTAAAATGCTTGTTGTTGGATAATTATTTATGGTTGGGTTTTTTATTAAGTTAATACCTACTCCTACAATAAAATAATTTGCATTAGCTTTTGTTATAGTTTCTTGAAGAATTCCACAAATCTTTTTTTTATTCACAAAAAGATCATTGGGAGGTTTAATTAAAATCTTATTTTCATAATAGTGTGACAATAATTTTTTAATTAATAGGCAATTTACTTTTGTTAATTGTTTTAAAGACAAATTAATTTTTTCTAAACTAAAAAATAGACTCACAAATAAATTACCTTTATACGAAATCCATTTTCTTCCAAACCTTCCTCGGCCTTTTTTTTGTTTATCGGCAACTATTACCCCAAATTTATTATTTGTTTTTTTAATTAATCTAATTGCAATATCATTTGTACTGTTAACATTTTTAAAATTAAATTTTTTAAATTTCATTAAATAATATTAATTCTGGATACTATCTCTACTAATCTACTTGGTATAATGAAATACGAAATAATTAATAGCGTTGTTAAAGATAAGGAAATTTTTAAACCCATATTGTAATCAGTGTCATATTTTTCTTTTTCTAGATCAAAATAAATAATTTTTATTATTCTTAAATAATAAAAAGCTGATATCACAGCAGATAATAATCCTATTATAGCTAAAAAATACATTGATTGCTCTATTACAGCAGTAAATATATAAAATTTTGCAAAAAATCCTGCCATTGGAGGAATTCCGGCCAATGAAAATAAAATAATCATCAATGACAAAGACAATAATGGATGATTTTTTGACAACCCTGACAGGTCTTCAATATTTTCATAATATTGGTCATTTCTTTTCATCATTAATAAACAAGAAAATAGCCCCAAATTCATTACAATATAAATTGAAATATATACGATCGAACTTTGTATACCCAAATTCGTTCCTACGGCAAGTCCTGCTAAGGCGTAACCCATATGGCCAATAGAACTATAAGCAACCAATCTTTTTAAATTCTTCTGTCCGATTGCAGCAACTGCACCAAAAACCATAGAAGCAATTGATAAAAATACTATAATTATTTGCCACTGATCAATCATGTTTAAAAAAGGCAAATATAAAAATCTTATAAAAACTGTTAGTGCTGCAATCTTGGGTACTATGGCAAAAAATAACGTTACTGATGTTGGTGAACCTTCGTATACATCTGGTGCCCACATATGAAAAGGAACAGCAGATATTTTAAACGCTAAACCTACCAGAATAAATATAAATCCAAAAGTTAAACCATATTGACTAGAATTCATGGTTTCAGAAATTATTATAAAATTTGTTGAACCTGAAAAACCATATATTAGAGAACAACCATAAAGCAATAAACCTGATGATAAAGCACTTAATATAAAATATTTTAATCCAGCTTCAGATGATTTTGTTTGGTCTCTGTTGAAAGAAGCTAAAACATATAAAGCAAGTGACTGTAGTTCAAGAGCAATAAAAAATACAATTAAATCATTAGAGCTAATCATTACTATCATTCCCAAAATTGAGCAAAGTATTAAAATTGGGTATTCCATTTGAAATATTTTAAATAATTTTAAATATTTAGGAGATATAATTAATACAAAAATTCCAGAACTCATTGTTAAAATTTTCATAAAGGATGATAAAAAATCAATTTTATAAGTTTCGTTAAATAAATTCACATTTGATTCCATAGGATAACTAAAAATTAAAGCTAAAGTAGTGATTAAAGAAACTATTGATAAATTATAAATTAAATTAGAGCTTTTTTTTTTAAACACACCTAAAACAAGTAAAAACAAAATTGATAATGAGATAAATATTTCAGGATATATAAAATTTAAATTATTCATTATTTTTTGAATTCCACAACACTTGCAGTTAAATTGTAATTATACATTTCTATTAAATTATTTACTGAAACTTCAACTGTATTTATTAATGGCTCTGGATAGAATCCAAAAAATACTGTAGGTATAACTAAACTCCACAGAATAAAAATTTCCGATTTATTTAAATCTGGCATTTTTAATAATTTTTTATTAATTAAATTTCCAAAGACAACTCTTTTATATAGCCAAAGCATATATGCAGCTGCTAGAATAACTCCTAAACTTGCAATTGCTGCAACTAAGAAGCTTTTTTGAAAAGCACCCACTAAAATTAAAAATTCACCAATAAAACCACTGGTTCCAGGTAAACCGATAGCAGCAAGCGTGAAAACCATAAAAACTATTGAAAATTTAGGCATAATTGAAACTACACCTCCATAAGTGCTTATCATTCTTGAGTGGCTTCTGTCATAAAGTACACCCACACATACAAATAATGCTGCAGAAACAAAACCATGACTAATCATTTGGATTATACTTCCTTCAATACCTTGTTGTGTTAATGTAAAAATACCAAGTGTGACAAATCCCATGTGTGCAACAGATGAATATGCAATTAATTTTTTCATATCATCTTGCATTAAAGCTACCAATGATATGAATACAATTGCAATCAAGCTTAGAAAATATATTAAAGGCGTAAAAAAATCAGAGGCATTTGGAAACAATCCTAAAGAAAATCTAATAAAACCATAACCTGCTAATTTAAGCAATATTGCAGCCAAAACTACAGATCCAGCTGTTGGAGCTTCAACGTGAGCATCTGGTAACCAAGTATGAACTGGCCACATTGGAGTTTTAACAGCAAAAGAACTAAAAAATGCAAGCCATAATAAATTTTGGTATTTTAAATCAATACCCAATTCATAAAGCTGAATAACATCAGTTGTACCAGCTGTCCAATATATTGTAATTATTGCTATCAACATTAAAATTGAACCTAAAAGAGTAAATAAGAAAAATTTAAATGCCGAATAAACTCTTCTTTCACCACCCCAAATACCAATAATTAAAAACATTGGTATTAAACCGCCTTCAAAAAATAAATAAAAAATTATTAGATCTAAAGAGCAAAACACACCTATCATTAAACTTTCCATTACCAATATAGCTATTAAAAATTCTTTCACTCTAGAAGTAATAGAATTGATTATAGAAATAATACATAGTGGAGTAATTAATGTAGTGAGTAAAATAAATAATATAGATATTCCGTCAATTCCAATTGTATAATTTACAAAACCTTTTAACCATTGTTTGTTTTCGATAAATTGAAATTCAGATGTAGAATTATCAAATAGATACCAAAGATAAATTGAAATTAAAAAATTTGCAAAAGATACAAACAGAGCAACATATTTGCTGTTCTGATAATTTTTTGAAGCATTATCTTTTATAAATAATACAAATAACGATCCAACTAAGGGCAATAAAATTAACGACGATAAAATTGGAAAATTCATTATATAATAATTAAATATGTAAGTAGAGCTGAAAAACCAAGCAACATAATAAATGCATATTGGTAAATATATCCACTCTGAAATTTGACCGCTCTAACTGAAAGTTTCTTTATCAAATTAGAAATTCCATCAGGCCCAAACCTGTCTATAGTCTTTAGGTCAATATTTTTCCAAAAGAAGATGCCAATTCTTTTAAATGTTCTAACAAATAAATATTCGTATAATTCATCAAAATACCATTTATTAATTAAAAAATTGTATAGTGGTTTATTTTCGTTTACCAACCAATTGGTAATATCTTTATTTTTAACAAATAAATAATATGCAATTGGTATAGACAAAACTACTATAACAGGAGTGAAATAAACTATCCATAAAGGTGGATGATCGGTGCTGATTGGTGATAAAAATTTAATAGAATCAGACCAAAAATTATTACTAGCATATTGTCCTATAAATAATTCCTTGAAGAAAAAACCTGCGAATATTGAACCTATTGCCAATACTATAAGTGGTACCAGCATAACATATGGGGATTCATGTATTGAATCTATTTTTAATTCTCTATTCTCATAAGTGCCGTGAAAAGTTTTGAATATTAAGCGCCAAGAATAAATTGCTGTCAACAATGCAGTAAATATTCCAATGGCAACAACATAATATCCAAGCGTATTACCTTTTAAATAAGCAAATTCAATTATTGCTTCTTTAGAATAAAAGCCAGAAAAGAATGGAAATCCTGTTAGTGCAAGTGTTCCAATTATCATTAATCCCCATGAGTATGGTAATTTTCTCCAAATACCCCCCATTTTTCTAATATCCTGTTCGTTGTTAAGGGAATGAATAACAGAACCAGCTCCTAAAAATAGTAAAGCTTTAAAAAAAGCATGCGTAAATAGGTGGAATATTGCAACATTATAGGCGCCTATCCCAGCTGCAAAAAACATGTAACCTAGTTGGCTACATGTTGAATAAGCAATAATTTTTTTTATATCATTTTGAACAAGTGCTACGGTCGCTGCAAAAAAAGCTGTTGTCATGCCAACAATACAAATAATATTCAAAGCAATTTGAGAATACTCAAAAATTGGAGAGCATCTTACAACTAAAAAGACTCCAGCTGTAACCATTGTTGCTGCATGTATTAAAGCAGATACGGGGGTAGGTCCTTCCATTGCATCCGGTAACCATGTATGAAGTAAAAATTGAGCTGATTTTCCCATAGCTCCCATAAATAAAAGTATGCAAATCAAATCAATAGATTTTAGATTTATGCCTAAAAAATAAATTTCTTGATCTAATGTTTTGGGTATAAGTAAAAAAACTTCATTATAATTAACCGTACCAAATAAATAAAAAATCAAAAATATTCCTAAAGCAAAACCAAAGTCACCTACTCTATTAACAATAAAAGCTTTTATTGCAGCAGCATTTGCAGAATCTTTTTTAAACCAAAAACCAATTAAAAAATAAGAACAAAGACCAACGCCTTCCCAACCAAAAAATAATTGTAAAAAATTATCAGAAGTAACTAAAGTTAACATTGCAAAAGTAAACAATGATAAATAAGCCATAAATCTTGGTTTGTGTGGATCATGAGACATGTAGCCAATTGAATAAATATGGACCAATGATGAAATTAAAGTAACTACTACTAACATCACTGATGATAAAGCATCAATTTTAATTGACCAGTTAACGTTTAAAGATCCAGAATTAATCCAAGAAGCAATTACTACATTGTTTTCGTAACCTTCATATATAACATTGTAAAATATAAATAATGACAAGATAGATGAAATTGAAACAAATAAACTTGTAACAATTTCAGAGTTCCTATCACCTATATATTTACCAAAAAAACCTGAAATTATAGAAGCTAACAAAGGAAGAAATAATAAAGTGAGTTCCATATTATCCTTTTAATTTATCTATCTCTTCAACCCTAATTGTTCCAGAGTTTCTGTAATAAACAACAATTATTGCTAATCCAATAGCCGCTTCGGCTGCTGCTACAGTTAGTATAAATAATGTAAAAATTTGCCCAGTTAAATCATTTAAAAAAATTGAAAAAGATACAAAATTTATATTAACAGCGAGCAGAATAAGTTCGATACTCATCAGAATTACAATTACATTTTTCCTGTTTAAAAAAATACCAACAATCCCAATTGTAAAAATAATTGCACCAAGAGTTAAATAATGTCCAAGGCCAATATCAATCATCAATTTTAACTCCTTTATTGCTTTCAACATCAATCAATTGAACTGCATCGACTCTTTCTCTTGAAATTTGATCAATATAACTTTGTCTCTTAAGGCCAGGTCTGTGCCTAAATGTGAGGACAATTGCACCAATCATTGCGACTAATAAAATCATGCCGCTTAACTGAAAAACGTGAATATAATCGGTATAAAGAACGCTTCCTATAGAATGAGTATTAGTAACATTCTGATCTACTAATAGGGACGCTGAAGTGACTAAATCAGGCTTGAATTTCCATCCACCTATAACAATTATTAATTCAAAAAAAATAATTAAACTAATGATTAGGCCCACTGGTATATGAGAAGAATTTTCATTTGAATTTATCAATGGGTTATTTTGTTGAGCTACATTTAACATCATAACTACAAATAAAAATAAAACAGCTACCGCTCCAACATAGACAATTAACATCATCATGCCTAAAAATTCAGCTCCAATCATAATAAATAAACAAGAAACACTTATAAAATCTAAAATTAAAAAGAAAACAGAATGAACTGTATTTTTTGAAACAGTTACCATTACAGCTGCAATAATTGCTACAAAAGAAAATATATAAAAAAATATTGAATGAGCTATCATAATTTTATCTGTAAGGATTATTTGATTTAATATTGGCGGCTAAAACATTCTCCCATCTATCACCATTATCTAAAAGTTTTTGTTTATTATAATAAAGCTCTTCTCGTGTTTCTGTAGAAAATTCAAAATTAGGTCCCTGAACAATGGCATCGACAGGACATGATTCCTCGCACAAGCCGCAGTAAATACATTTCATCATGTCTATATCGTATCTAGTTGTTTTACGACTACCATCATCTGCTTCAGTTGACTCTATAGTGATAGCTTGTGCTGGACATACAGCTTCACACAATTTACAAGCAATACATCTTTCTTCACCATTAGGATATCTTCGAAGTGCATGTTCGCCTCTGAATCTTGAGCTTATTTTTCCTTTTTCAAAAGGATAGTTAATTGTTTTTTTATTTTTAAAAACTTCTCTAAGAGCAATCATTAGACCACTTAAAAAGTCTATTAAAAAAATTGTTTTAAATATTCTCGAAATTTTCATAATTAATTTATTGGCAATAAGTCAAAATATAATAAATAGCTTGAAGTAAGAATTACCCAAGTTAATGACAGTGGTAAAAAAATCTTCCAGCCCAATTTCATTAACTGGTCATACCTATATCTAGGCACTATTGCTTTTACCAAAGAAAAAAGAATAAACAGAAATAATATTTTAAAAATTAGCCAAAGTGGGCTGGGTATTATACTAAATGGAAAAATATCTATTGGAGATAACCATCCTCCTAAAAACAATATGGAACCCATAGCACACATTAATAAAATATTTGCATATTCTCCTAACCAAAACATAGCATACATCATTCCAGAGTATTCCGTTTGATAACCTGCAACTAATTCAGCTTCTGCTTCAGGTAAATCAAAAGGAGGTCTGTTAGTCTCGGCTAATGCAGATATAAAAAATATAACAAACATAGGAAATAATGGTATTACAAACCAAATTTTTTCTTGTGCTAAAACAATATCGTTAAGGTTTAAGGATCCAACACACAATAAGACGTTTATAATAATTACTCCAATTGATACTTCATAAGAAACCATCTGTGCTGCAGATCTTATTGCTCCTAAAAATGGATATTTTGAATTAGATGCCCAGCCACCCATAATTATTCCGTAAACACTAAGAGATGAAACTGCAAATAAGTAAAGTATACCAACATTTATATTGGCTAATACTTGGGTTTCACTGAAAGGAATTACAGCCCAAGCTATTAATGCTAGTGTCATTGTAACAACAGGAGCTAAAATAAAGATAGTTTTATTAGAACTAGCTGGGATAATTATTTCTTTAAAAACATATTTTAATACATCAGCAAAAGATTGAAATAAACCAAAAGGTCCAACAACATTAGGTCCTCGTCTTTTTTGAACAAATGCCCAAACACGTCTATCTAGCCAGACAATCATTGCTACTGAAATTAATAAAGGTATTAACAGAAATAAAATTTTATACACTTCAGAAAAAACTATGCCTATATATTCGATCATAACTATCCTTCTGTACCAGTAGCTTTAAAATTTATTTTTTCTTTTCTGCAATAAAACATGGTTTTGGAAGCCCTAGCGATTGGGTTTGAATAATAATAATCGTTATCTTTAATCAAAATTTTTTCGCTAAAAAAGTTTAAATTCGTTTGCTCAGAATAATTTTTTGTTAAATTTTTTTCCTTATATAAATTTAAATAATTAAGCATGCTGCTTTCGAGTTCTTCTTTATTGTTAAATATTTTTTTATTATTTATAGTTTTAGTTAATTCATTGATTATTAACCAATCCTCTTTTGCTTCACCTGGTGGATAAGATGCTTTATAAGCTTTTTGTAATCTGCCTTCTAAATTAGTAAAATAACCATTTTGTTCTGTGTATGCGGCTCCTGGTAATATTAAATCAGCAATCTCTGCGCCTTTATCACCATGACTTCCTTGATAAATAATAAATTCATTTTGTTTATTAAATTCTAGATTATCTTGCCCTAACAAATAGATTAGTTCGTATTTATGGTTTTTTAAATCTTCTAAAACCTGATTTGATCCATCTATAGTTTTATAAAAACCCAAATCTAAGCTGCCAATAGTTGATGCGTTATCTGAAATTGTATTTAACGAATTCCAATTTTCTGAAATTTTTTTATTTTTAATTAAGTAAGTTTTAATAGACTCAAAAATATATTTGCTAGATTTTAGTGATAAAGAAGATTGTCCAAAAATTATTAATGGTTTTTTTGCTTCCTTAATTATTGACGAAATAGCATGTTGATCATTAATAATTTCTTTTATAATATCTGTTTTACCACCCAGTTTTGTGTATGGGTATGTTAAATCACCAACATCGTTTAAAGAGATAATCTTTGTTTTATTTTTTAAATAAGCTTTTCTTATTCTAGCATTTAATATGGTTGCTTCAAATTTTGGGTTTGTGCCTATTAAAAATATAAAATCACTTTCTTCAATTCCATTTATTGATGAATTAAATAAATAATTTTCTCTTTTTTTAGGATTTATATATACACAATCATTTCTAAATTCTAAATTCTTTGAATTTAAGTGCTTGTTAAAGAATTCTTTAAATATATAAAGTGTTTCCATGTTCACTAAATCACCAGAAATTCCACAAATTTTATTAGGTTCAATAGATTTAATTTTATCTTTAATTAATTCATAGGCTTCTTTCCAAGAGCATTTGCTAAATTTTCCTTTACGATTAATAAATGGTGAGTCCAAACGCTGATTTAACAAACCATCACAAGCATACCTGGTTTTATCAGAAATCCATTCTTCATTAATATCTTCATTAATTCTTGGCAAAACTCTTTTGACTTCCCATCCATAAGTATCAACTCTTATATTTGATCCAACGGCATCCATTACATCTATTGTTTCAGTTTTTTTAAGTTCCCATGGTCTAGCTTCAAAAACATATGGTTTTGAAGTTAAAGCACCAACTGGACACAAATCTATTACATTTGCAGATAATTCAGATTGCATAGATTTTTCTAAATATGTTGTAATTTGCATATCTTCACCTCTTCCAATAGCACCTAATTCTGGAACACCAGCAACTTCTGTTGCAAATCTAATACATCTTGTACAATGAATGCATCTTGTCATAACTGTCTTGATTAATGGGCCCATATTTTTTTCTGGGACAGCTCTTTTGTTTTCTTTATATCTTGATTTATCAATGCCATAAAACATAGACTGATCTTGTAAATCACATTCTCCTCCTTGATCACAAACTGGACAATCTAAAGGATGATTTGCTAATAAAAATTCCATTACACCTTTTCTTGCTTTTTCAACAAATGAAGTATTAGTTTTAACATTCATACCTTCTGCTGCGGGTGTAGCGCATGAAGCTATTGGTTTAGGTGATTTTTCTATTTCAACCAAACACATTCTACAATTGCCAGCAATTGATAATTTTTCGTGATAACAAAATTTAGGAATCTCAATACCAGCCTGTTCGCAGGCTTGAAGAACTGTTAAACCTTCTTCTACTTCAACATCCTTGCTGTTAATTTTTAATTTAAGCATTTTCTTTATCTAATAAGTGTTGATCAACTAAATAAGGAATATTTTTATTTTGATCTATAATTGGGCTAAAATTATTTCTTTTTTTAATTTCTTTTTTAAAATGTCTTAATAAACCTTGTACCGGCCATGCAGCTCCCTCTCCAAATGCACATATTGTATGATTTTCAATTTGCTTTGTAACATCCATTAACATGTCAACTTCATCTATTGATGCTTCACCCTTTGCCATCCTTTCAAGCATTCTCCACATCCATCCAGAACCTTCTCTACATGGTGTGCATTGACCACAACTTTCATGCTTATAGAATCTTGCAATTCTAGCCATGCATTTAATAATATCTTGATCTTTGTTTATTACGATTATTCCTGCTGTACCTAATCCACTTTTTTCTTGAATTAATGAATCAAAATCCATTGTAATTGTATCACATATTTTTTTTGGCAATAAAGGCATAGATGATCCACCTGGAATTACTGCTTTTAAATTTTCCCATCCTCCAATAACTCCACCTGCATGAGTTTCAATTAACATTTTTAATGGAATGCCCATTTCTTCTTCTACATTGCATGGATTATTAACATTTCCTGAAATACAAAAAATTTTAGTACCGGTATTTTTTGGTTTTCCTAATGAAGCAAACCATTTACCACTTTTTCTTAAAATTGTAGGTACTACCGCTATCGTTTCTACGTTATTAATTATTGTAGGACAACCATACAATCCAATTAAAGCTGGAAATGGTGGTTTTAATCTTGGTTGGCCTTTTTTACCTTCTAAACTTTCAAGCAAAGCTGTTTCTTCACCACATATGTAAGCACCCGCACCATAATGAATATAAATATCAAAGTCCCAACCCGTTCCTAAAGCATTTTTACCTATTAGATTTTTTTCATAAGCTTCATCAATTGCTACTTGAAGTTTTTTACCTTCGTTAAAATATTCACCTCTAATATAAATATAACAAATGTGGGCGTTGACAGCATACGAGGAAATTAAACATCCTTCTATTAATTTGTGGGGTTCAAATCTTAATATATCTCTGTCTTTGCATGTTCCAGGTTCAGACTCATCTGCGTTAATTACAAAATAATGAGGTCTTGAGGCAATTTCTTTTGGTGCAAACGACCATTTAAGACCAGTAGGAAAGCCTGCTCCACCTCTCCCTCTTAATTCTGAAGTTTTTATTTCATTAATTATCCAATCTCTTCCCTTGGCACATAGTTTTTTAGTATCAGACCAATCTCCTCTTGCTTTGGATGATGCAACATCTGAACCCATATCGTTGTAAAGATTTTTAAATATTCTATCTTTGTCTTTAAGCATTTGTTATATCCATTAATGTTTTTCTATTATTTTCTGGTTCAGAATTTAATCGACCTCGGTAAGATCCAGGTTTAGGATTTTCTCCATTTAAAATTTGATCTATAATTTTTAAAGTTTTTTCCTTATCTAGATCTTCATAATAATCATTATTTATCTGCATCATTGGAGCATTAACACAAGCACCCAAACATTCGACTTCCATCCATGAACAAGTTTTATCTTTTGATAATTCTTTCTCATTAGGTGATATTTTTTCTTTACAAGCTTCGACCAATTTATAAGCACCTCTAATCATGCATGGTGTTGTTGTACACACCTGAATAAAATGGTTACCAACAGGTGATAAATTATACATGGTATAAAATGTAGCAACTTCATATACCTTGATATAAGACATATCTAAAAACTTAGCTATGTACCTCATGGCAGCTAAAGGTATCCAATTATTGTTCTGACTTTGAACCAAATATAGCAATGCCATAACTGCACTTTGCTGTTTCCCTTTAGGATATTTTTTAATAATCTTATTTGCAGTTTCTAAACTTGTTGAAGTAAATTTGAAATTTTCTGGCTGTTCTTTTGAGATTTTTTTTACACTCATCTGTCAATTTCTCCAAAAACAAGATCGAGAGAACCTAATACAGCTGGAACATCAGCTAGCATATGGCCTTTAATCAAATAATCCATAGCTTGAAGATGTGAAAATCCTGGAGCTCTAATTTTACATTTATAAGGTTTACTTGAACCATCTGATATTAAATAAACACCAAATTCACCCTTGGGTGCTTCAACAGCTGTATAAATTTCATCTTTGTCTACACGATAACCTTCTGTAAATAATTTAAAATGATGAATTAATGCTTCCATTGACTCTTTTATATCTTTTTTTGATGGTGGGCTAATTTTTCCGTCTAGAGATTTAATTGGTCCTTTTGGCATAGAAGAAAGGCATTGTTTGATAATTTTTACACTCTCTCTCATTTCTTCAATTCGGCATAGGTATCTATCATAACAGTCACCATTTTTTCCAATAGGAATCTTAAAATTAAATCGATCGTAACATTCATATGGTTGTGATTTTCTAAGATCCCAAGGCACTCCAGATCCTCTAAGCATTACTCCAGAAAAAGAATAATCTAAAGCGTCTTCTTTTGTAACTATTCCTATATCAACATTTCTTTGTTTAAAAATTCTATTATCGGTTAATAAAGTTTCAAGATCATTTATAATTTTTGGGAATGTTTCACAAAATTTTGCAATATCACGATCTAAGTTTCTTGGAAGATCTTGATGCACTCCACCAGCTCTAAAATAATTTGCATGAAGTCTTGATCCTGAAACACGTTCATAAAATGTCATTAGAGTTTCTCTTTCTTCAAAACCCCATAATGAAGGAGTTAATGCACCAACGTCTAATGCTTGTGTTGTAATATTTAAAATGTGACTCAAAAGTCTTCCTATCTCGCAAAACATAACTCTTATAAATTGTGCTCGAATAGGAACTTCAATTTTTAAAATTTTTTCTATTGCAAGAGCAAATGCATGCTCTTGATTCATTGGAGCAACATAATCTAATCTATCGAAGTATGGAACTGCTTGCATATAAGTTTTGTTTTCAATTAATTTTTCAGTTCCTCTGTGAAGCAATCCTATATGTGGATCAGCTTTTTCTACAACCTCACCATCTAGTTCTAATATCAACCTTAATACACCGTGAGCAGCAGGATGTTGGGGTCCGAAATTAAGTTTCAAAGTTTTTGTTTCTTTAGGCATTATTTTTTCGTCTGCTCTTTAATGTATTTTGTACCTTCCCAAGGGCTTTCAAAATCAAAATTTCTATAATTTTGTTCAAGTTTAACAGATTCATAAATAACTTTCTTTTCATCTTCGCTGTAACGAACTTCGTTATGTCCGGTTAAAGGAAAATCTTTTCTAAGAGGATAACCTTCAAAACCATAATCTGTTAATATTCTTCTTAAATCAGGATGATCTTTAAATTTAATCCCATACATGTCAAAAACTTCTCTCTCCATCCAATTAGCAGCTGGAAAAATTTTAGTTAATGAAGAAACAACTTCATTTTCATTGATAAAATAATTAAGTATAATTCTTTGATTAATTTCATGACTTAAAAACAAATAAACAATCTTAAATCTTTTTGGATTTTCAAGGTAATCAACTGCTGTAATATCAATTAATTGTCTAAATTTAGTATCTTTATTAGTTTTAAGAAATAAGATTACATCCAATAAATCTTCGTTATCGATAGTCAGGTATAATTGGCCATGTTTAATTTTTGACTCATTGATTTTTGCAGTGAGTTCGGAATTAATTTTCTTTTCTAGACTTACTAGACTAGTCATTAATTTTTATCTTTCTAATGAACCGTGGTTTCTAATTTTTTTTTGTAACTGTAGAATTCCATAAAGTAATGCTTCAGCAGATGGTGGGCATCCTGGTACATAAATATCCACGGGCACAATTCTATCACAACCCCTAACTACAGAATAAGAATAGTGGTAATAACCTCCACCATTAGCACAACTACCCATAGATATAACATATCTAGGTTCGGGCATTTGATCATAAACTTTTCTTAAAGCTGGTGCCATTTTATTAGTTAAAGTACCAGCGACTATCATTACATCGGATTGTCTTGGTGATCCTCTTGGTGCTGCCCCAAATCTTTCAAGATCATATCTGGGCATTGAAGTTTGCATCATTTCTATAGCACAACAAGCAAGACCAAAAGTCATCCAATGTAAAGATCCTGCTCTTGCCCAATTAATTAAATTATCAAAACTTGTTGTAATAAAACCATTATCAGTAAAATCTTCTGCTAATTTTTTAAATTCATCTGGGATTTGATTCTGTTTTTCATGTAAGTTCATTTATTATTCCCAATCTAAAGCTCCTTTTTTCCATTCATAAATGAAACCAACTGTTAAAATAAACAAAAATATCATCATGGAACAAAATCCAAGGATACCAATATTGCCTAATGAAATGGCCCACGGAAAAAGAAATGCAATTTCTAAATCAAATATAATAAATAAAATTGCAACTAAATAAAATCTAACATCAAATTCCATTCTTGAATCATTAAAAGGTTCAAAACCACATTCATAAACTGATAGTTTTTCAGGATCTGGTTTTTTTGGTGAAAAAATAAAGTTTATAACAATAAAGGCTACACTTAAACCTAAAGCAATTATTAGAAACAAAATTATTGACAGATAATCTTTTAAAAAATCTGATAACATATATAATTCTATATATAAGCTTTTTAACTAAAATAAAGGTGAGTTAAAGTCACATTTTCCATAACAATTTAAAGATTTGAAAAGATTTATCGATCAAATGGCGGGAGTGAAGGGACTCGAACCCTCGACCTATCGCGTGACAGGCGATCGCTCTAACCAACTGAGCTACACCCCCCCGTATTTTGGTGGGCAGTAAAGGACTCGAACC
>Ga0208747_1000324_pt1 | contig 14690 bp, 16 predicted proteins | sample Knorr_S7_td_AAIW_FD_185597 | JGI IMG/M metagenome (GOLD analysis project Ga0208747, IMG submission 185597) | Marine microbial communities from Southern Atlantic Ocean transect - Knorr_S7_td_AAIW_ad_750m_LV_A (SPAdes) (version 2) | ecosystem: Environmental > Aquatic > Marine > Oceanic | place...
AAATTTTATCAACTCATCATTAGAATCTAATTTACCTCTGTGAGATAATCCTCTAGCCCATGCAAAAATAGAAGCAATTGGATTTGTGGATGTTTCTTTACCTTGCTGATGCATTCTAAAGTGTCTTGTTACTGTTCCATGAGCAGCTTCAGATTCCATAATTTTTCCATCAGGGCCTAATAAAACACTTGTCATTAAACCCAAAGATCCATAACCTTGAGCTATAGTATCTGATTGAACATCTCCATCATAGTTTTTACATGCCCAAATATAATTTCCATTCCATTTCATCGCGCAGGCTACCATATCATCAATTAATCTATGTTCATAAGTTAGGTTTTCATTTTCAAATTTTTTTTTAAATTCTTTTTCAAATATTTCTTGAAAAATTTCCTTAAACCTTCCATCATAAATTTTTAATATTGTATTTTTTGTTGATAAATAAACTGGCCATTTTTTTAATAAACCATAATTTAAACAAGAACGAGCAAAGTCTTCTATTGATTTATCCAGGTTGTACATTGATAAAGCTACGCCTGGACCAGGAAAATTACAAACTTCATATTTTTTTTCATCTTTACCATTTTCAGAGGTCCATTTAATTTCCAATTTACCTTTGCCAGGAACTTTAAAATCAGTTGCTCTATATTGATCGCCAAAAGCATGTCTTCCAATAATAATTGGATGTGTCCAAGAAGGGACTAATTTAGGAACATTTTTACAAATTATTGGTTCTCTAAATACGGTACCTCCAATAATATTTCTTATAGTTCCGTTAGGAGAGCGCCACATTTTCTTTAATTTGAACTCTTTAACTCTTAATTCATCAGGAGTGATTGTGGCACACTTAATTCCCACACCAAATTTTTTAATGGCATTGGCACTATCAATTGTAATTTGATCTGAAGTTTTGTCTCTATTTTTCAAACCTAAATCAAAATATTCAATTTTTAAATCTAAGTAAGGAAGAATAAGTTTTTTTTTGATAAAATCCCAAATCACTCTAGTCATTTCGTCACCATCAAGCTCAACAACTGGGTTCTTGACACTAATTTTAGACATTATATAAATTTCATCTTATTAATTAAATTTATTGGGTTTTATACATAATAACCTAAAATTATCAAATAAACGATTATGATAGATAGAATTTTTCCAAAAATACATTCTGAAGGATATAAATTTATAGTTATTTCAGTTTTTATAACTCTTGTTTTGCTGTTCTTTTCAAAATTTTTAGGTTTTGTTGGACTTATAATAACTATTTGGGTTTATTATTTTTTTAGAGATCCAGAAAGGATATCAATTAATGATGAAGATTTTTTAGTAAGTCCAGCTGATGGTCTGATCACACAAATCAGTGAAGTTGAAGGACCAATTGAGTTAAATTTAAATAGTAAAAAGTTCACTAGAGTAAGTATATTTATGAATCCATTTAATTGTCATATAAATAGAACGCCTTGCGCAGGAAAAATATCTGATATTTATTATAAACCAGGTAAATTTTTAAATGCATCACTAGATAAAGCAAGCGAGGAAAATGAAAGAAATTATATAAAAATTATAAACAACAAAGGTGAAGAAATTATTATTGTGCAAATAGCAGGTATGATAGCAAGAAGAATCGTATGCGAATGTTATAAGGACCAGGTTATGAATCAAGGAGATAGAGTTGGAATGATAAGATTTGGAAGCAGAGTGGATATTTATTATCAAAATTTTAAAACACTTGTAAAAGAAAACCAGACAACAATAGCTGGAGAAACATTGATAGCTAAAATTTAATAATGAATATAAATTTGCATAATAAAATTAAAATTGTTCCTGAAAAAAAAGCTCGAGCTTTATTACCAAATATCCTTACCATTATTGGAGTATGTATTGGACTTAGCTCTATAAAATTTGCTTTGGATGCGAAATTTGAATTATCTATAATTGCAATTACCCTCGCAGCAATAATAGATGGCTTAGATGGAAGGGTAGCTAGATTAATTAAAGCTACATCTAAAGTAGGCAAAGAATTAGATTCACTTACAGATGTGATTAGCTTTGGTGTTGCACCAGCTTTTATAATGTACTTTTGGCATGCAAATCAAATGGGAAAACTGGGTTGGTTTTTATCACTTACTTATGTTGTCTGTGTTGCGTTAAGATTAGCAAGATTTAATATTTCTTCTAATCAAAACTCATCATGGAAAGATAACTTTTTTGAAGGTGTCCCATCTCCAGCGGGTGCAATGTTACTTTTGTTACCTTTAATTTTGGATAGAAGTGATTTTTATTCTATTGATATATATAAATCTCAAATAGTATCTGCAATGTTTATAATTATTCCTTTATTAATGGTTAGCAAAATTCCTACTTATGCATTAAAAAAAATTGTTATACCTAGAAAAGCAACTCGTCTTTTACTATTTGGTATAGCAATATATTTTGGGTTGCTTATTATTTTTACTTTCCAAGTTTTATTTATTTCAGGGGTAATATACATATTACTGATACCAATCAGCGCCTTTCATTACAAAAAAATATTTAACAAACATAAAAATTCAGATTATATCGAAGATGAAGATGAAGATGAAGAGGATATGTTATAAATGAAATCAAATGCAATAGTAACTCTTGCAGATTCAAATTATTTCGAATTACTAATTGAACTTATTTCATCAATAAAAAATTTTAATCAAAGTAAAAATATTTCTATTTGTGTATTAGATGCAGGATTAAGCAGTGATCAAGTTAGTATTTTAAAAGAAAAGGTTGACGAAGTTAAAAAAGCCAATTGGGATATTGAGGTTTCTAAACTTAAAGCAATAGGCAAAGAATGGCTTAAAAGCCAAGTTTCAAGAGCATTTTTGCCTGAGTATTTTCCAAATTATGACAAATATCTTTGGATTGATTGTGATGCATGGGTAAATGAATGGGAATGTATTGAACTATATTTTAAAGCATGTGAGAAGGGTAAACTAGGCATTACCCAAACAATTGGCCCTGGTTATAAAATTTTATCAAAGGTAAAATGGTTATTTGGAAAAGTAGCTTTAATTAAATCTCAAAATTTTAAACATGCAAAAAAATCTGGTTTTTCAAATAAAATTTCCAGAAAATTAGCCTTTGCTCCTCACATTAATATAGGTGTTTTTTCTTTAGAAAAAAATTCTCCTTGCTGGAAAGTTTGGCAAGATAATTTAAGATTTGCTCTTAAAAAAGGAAATATTTTTGGTTCAGAAGGTTTGGCAATAAATATTAGTGTTTATATAAATAATATTAAAACTGAATTTTTGCCATTAAAATGTAATTGGATAGCAAGCAATTTATTGCCAAAATATGATGAAATTAATGGAACTTTTGTAGAGCCTTATTTGCCCAACAATAAAATTGGCATTATGCATTTAGCTGCTGGTTTGTGGAAAAATAATAAGGATATGAGAATAGATAAAAATGTTGCTATAGATATTGAGACTCTAGATGGAAATATAATATCAAAAAGTTTGAGATTTGATTAGAGACAGTAATTGAAGAAAAATAAAATTTCAAAAAACTGGATTAGAAGACAGCATAGAGATATATACGTAAGAAGCGCAATTATGCGTGGCTATCGATCAAGATCAGCTTTTAAATTAATAGAAATTGATAAAAAATTTAAGATTTTTTACAATAAAAAAACTTTTTTGGATTTAGGATCTTTTCCAGGGAGCTGGTCGCAAGTTGCTAGTGAAAAAATTAAAAATGGGAAAATTTTATCTGTTGACCTCAAACAAATGGATCCCATAAATAACACCAATTTTATCTTGGGTAATTTTACTGAAACTAAAATAAAGAAAGACATTTCTAATTATTTTGAAAATAAAATTGATATTATTGTCTCTGATATGGCTCAAAATACCACAGGTAATAAAAATATGGATTCTTTAATTACAGGAGAATTATGTTTAGATGCTTTAAATTTTACTAAAGATATTATTAATAAAAATGGTTTTTTTGTTTCTAAAATCTTTATGGGTTCTAATTTTAAAGAAATTATTGGTAAAGCTAGAAATATATTTAAGGATGTAAAAATATTTAAGCCTAAATCAAGTAGAAAAGAATCAAAAGAAAATTACATTATTTGTAAAAATCTTAAGTAATATGCTTTTAATTATTAAAGAATCATATATACAATCTTATGGGCACTATAAAAGAAGCACTTACATTCGATGATGTTACTTTGGTGCCAAAGTATTCTGAGATTTTGCCGTCTGAAGTTGATACTAAAACTAATTTATCAAAAAATTTAAGCTTAAAGATTCCACTTTTATCTTCAGCTATGGATACTGTTACAGAGTCTAAGATGGCTATAGCGATTGCAAAAGCAGGTGGTATTGGGGTTATTCACAGAAATATTGATATTAATAAGCAAATTATAGAAATTAAAAAAGTTAAATCTAAAAATTTTATAGTTGGAGCTGCAATTGGAGCCGGCCCTAATGAAATGAAAAGAGCTGATGCTATATTAAAAGAAAAAGTTAATTTAATTGTTGTTGATACAGCTCATGGCCATAGTAAAAAAGTTGCAGAAATAATAAAAATAATAAAAAAATATAAATCAAATCAAATAACACTTTGTGCTGGAAATATTGCTACAGCTGAAGCTGCAAAGTTTTTAACAAATCTTGGAGTTGATATAATAAAGGTTGGCATAGGACCTGGTTCGATTTGTACGACAAGGTTAGTTGCGGGCATTGGTGTTCCACAATTGAGTGCAATTTTGGATGTCAAAAAAGGGGTTAAAAACAAAAAAGTTTCAATTATTTCTGATGGAGGAATAAAATTTTCAGGTGATATAGTAAAAGCATTAGCAGCAGGAGCAGATGCTGTTATGATAGGTTCTTTGTTTGCAGGAACAGTAGAAGCACCCGGTAGATTAATTAAAAAAAAGGGACAGTTATATAAAAAATTTCGTGGAATGGGCTCAGTTGGGGCAATGAATAAAGGGTCAGCAGATCGATACTTTCAAAAAAAATATAAAGATACATCAAAATATGTTCCAGAAGGTGTTGAGGGTTTAGTAAAATTTAAAGGTAGTGTAGAAGATATAATTTATCAATTAATCGGGGGTTTGAAGTCTTCAATGGGGTATTTAGGTTCAAAAAAAATTATTAATTTAAAAAATAAACCAAATTTTGTAAAAATTACTAAAGCAGGTTTTTATGAGAGCATGGTTCATAATATAGATGAAGTTAAACATGAAAGTAAAATCTAATGATTAAATTTTTTTATTTAATTTTATTTGCAGTTTTTTTGGTTAATTCAAATGCTTCAGTTAATGCAAAAGAAAATTTTTTTGATAAAGCAATAAAACTTTATAATAATAAAAATTATGAAGATTCAAAATTTTTATTACAAAGGAATATTGTATTTAATCCAAAAGATCATTTATCATATCTATATTTAGCTAAAATTTATAAAGAAGAAAAAAATGATAAGGAATTAAAAAAAAATCTAGACACAACTCTATTGTTAAATCCAAAAAATGAAGAAGCGCTGTATATGTTAATTGAATTAAATATTGAAAAATCAAATTTTTCTAAAGTTAAAGAACTAAACGAAACTTTTTTACTTGTATGTTTGAAGCTTTGCAGTAAAAAAATAATAATAGCTGAAAAGATTAAAGATCTTGAGCCGAAAAATGAGTCTCAGCAGTAATCTTGAAACTGTCCTAGTCGTTGATTTTGGTTCACAGTTTACTCAATTGATTGCAAGACGTGTACGAGAAACAGGAATTTATTCAGAGATTATTAAACACAATAATTTATATAAATTTATAAGATTAAAGAACGTTAAAGGAATCATATTCTCTGGTGGTCCGCTTAATGTGAATAATAAGTTAATAAAAATAAAGAAGAAAATATATAATTTAGATATACCAATTCTGGGAATATGTTTTGGACATCAAATTATTTCAAAATCTTTAGGTGGCAAAGTTAAGGAGTCTAAATTTAGAGAATTTGGCAATGCATTAATTAAAGAAAAAAGTAAAAGTATTTTAACTAAAAACTTTTTTAATAAGAAAAAGATTAATAATGTTTGGATGAGTCATGCAGACGTTGTGTATAAATTACCAAAAGATTTTAAAATAATTGCATCAAGTAAAAATTCCAAATATGCAATAATTGAAAATACAAAAAAAAAAATATATGGGGTTCAATTTCATCCAGAGGTAAGTCACACTACAAAAGGTTTAAATATCATTAATAATTTTGTTTACTCTATTTGTAAAATCAAAAAAAATTGGTCAATCAAGGATCAAAAGAAAACATTAATTAAGGAAATTAAACAAGAGGTAGGAAATCACAAAGTATTATGTGCTATATCTGGAGGTGTGGACAGCAGTGTAGTTGCAAAATTAATTCATCAATCAATAAAAAATAATTTAATTTGTATTTTTGTAAATACAGGATTACTTCGAAAATATGAAGAAATTGATGTTGTAAATACATTTAAAAAGAAATTTAAAATTAATCTAATATATGTAGACGCCAAAAAATTATTTTTAAGTAAATTAAAAAACATAAATGATCCTGAAAAAAAAAGAAAAGTTATTGGAAATTTGTTTATTAAAGTTTTTGAAAAAAAATCAAAATTATTTAAAAATATAAAATATTTGGCACAAGGAACGCTCTATCCTGATTTAATAGAGAGCAAATCAGTTACTGGCAGCCCAACTTCTAAAATAAAATCACATCATAATGTAGGAGGACTTCCTAAAAAAATGAAATTTAAACTTATAGAACCGCTTAAATATTTGTTTAAGGATGAGGTTAGGAAATTAGGCGCAGAACTTTCTCTTTCTAAAAATGTTATTTTTAGACATCCATTTCCAGGACCTGGTTTAGCAATAAGAATTCCTGGAAATGTTACTGAAGAAAAAGTGAGAATATTAAAAGAAGCCGATTATCTGTTTATTAACCATTTAAAATTGAATAAATTATATGATAAAATTTGGCAGGCTTACGCTGCTCTAATGCCTGTAAAAACCGTTGGTGTAATGGGTGATAATAGAACTTACGAATACATGTGTTTACTTCGAGCCATAACCTCAGAAGATGGCATGACAGCGGATTTTTTTAATTTTGATAAGAAATTTTTACAATCAATTTCTAATAAAATTATAAATAATGTTAAAGGTATTAATAGAGTAGTTTTAGATGTTACATCAAAACCACCAAGCACTATAGAATTAGAATGATTAATTCCAAAATAAAAAAAATTTTAAGTAAAAAAAACAAAAGTAAAATTGTTTGTTTAACTGCTTATTCAAAAAATATGGCAGAAATTTTAGACAAACATTGTGATATTATTTTAGTAGGAGATTCTTTAGGATCAGTACTTTATGGCATGAAATCTACTAGAGAAGTAAGCCTAAATATGATGATTAATCATACAAAAAGTGTGAAGCAAGGAGTTAAAAAAAGTCTATTAGTTGTAGATATGCCTTACAAAACATATCAAAATAAAAATCAAGCGTTAAAAAATGTAAAAAAGGTAATTGAATCTACCAAATGTGATGCAGTTAAACTTGAGGGTGGGAAAAAAATTATTAATATAATTAAACATTTAACCAAGAACAAAATTGCTGTTATGGGTCATCTAGGCTTGTTACCACAAACTCAAAAAGGAAAGTTTAGATACAAAGGTAAATCAGTGATTGAAAGAAAAAGAATTTATGAAGACTCCATATTGCTTTCAACAGCAGGTGTATTTTGCATCGTATTAGAGTGTGTAGAAAGCAACTTATCAAAAATGATTACGAACAATATTAAGATTCCTACTATTGGAATAGGGTCATCAAAATATTGTGATGGACAAGTTTTAGTCACTGATGATTTAATAGGTTTAAATACAGTTAAATTAAGATTTGTTAAAAAATATGTAAATTTAAAAAAAATTATAAATAGATCAATTATTAACTTTAAGAAAGATATACTTAAAAAAAAATTTCCTTCAAAAAAACACTCTTTTTAAAATTAAAAATATTTTTTAAAGGTTTCATTAATGCTTAAAACTTCTAGATCAACCAACCCGCCAATAATTAATTGTATAGCAACAATTAAAATAATAAATAGACCTACATACCCAATCCATTTATGTTTTTGAATATAATTAGCAAAATAGGTTGCTATAGCGCCAATTAATACAACAGATAAAAATAAACCAAAAATTAATAATCCAAAATAATCTTTAGCGGCACCAACTACGCCTATCACATTATCAAAGCTTAGCGTGATATCAGCAAATAGTACTTTATAAATACTGTTTATATAAGATGGTTCTTTTGATGCTTTCGTTGGAGATCTTATTTTTTTTGACTGAAATAAATCTTGTCTTAAATCATTTACAATCCAAATTAGTAATAAACCTCCTAAAATTTTTATATAAGGAAATCCGAACAGATAGGTTGCAGAGAGTGCAAAAAGAATTCGAAATACAAACGCCGCTAATACTCCCCACATTATAATTTGTTTTCTGTTTTTTGGGGCAAAATTTGCAGCTATCAAACCAATTATTATGGCATTATCAGCGGCCATAACAATATCAATAAAGATAATTTGGATTAGTATTATAGTTTGTTCAATCAACTTATTTTCTATAAATTAGTTTTGATTAATTAAATTTTTAAGTTCAGAATATTCTTCACAATTACATGTTTCTAAAACTTTAAGTCTTTCTTTAGCTTTATCTACTCTATTTGTTGCAATATATAGTTCTCCTAAATATTCATTAATTCCTACATGTTTGGGATCTATTTTTAATCCTTCTAAATAAAATTTTTCAGCATCCTCAAAGTTTCCAGTTTTTCTTAACGCAAACCCTAAATAATTGAGTGTATCAGGTTTTCCAGGTTCTATTTGATTTGATTGCTCAAGATATTTAATTGCTCTAAGGTATTTTTTTTTTGCTTTTTCTATTTTATCTTTTTTTTCCAATTTTTTTCCCTGCTTAATTAATAAAGCACCTTTATTATAAAGTTTTTCATATTTTGATACCTTATCTTCTGAGCTTGTTCCGGCAGTAAAAGAATTACTTGTAAAAATAAATAAACTTACAAGTGTTGATAGTAAAAGTTTTTTATATTTCATAATTTATTTTAATTAAATTTCCTCATTTTATTTAGTGCTTTAAGTTCTAATTTATTATTTATTAGTTCTAATTTTATAATTTTAGCAGTGTTCAACGCACTGACACCATCACCATGTATGCACACAGAATCTATCTCACAAGGTATTTGTTTACCGGAATAACAATTGATTACCTGGTTTTCTACCATTTTAATAATATGTTTTTTTGCTATTTCTGGATCTGTAATTAGTGCATTTGGCTTTGATCTAGAAACTAAATTTCCATCATCTTCATAATTTCTATCCGCAAATATTTCGGAAGCAACTTTTAAATTTTGTTTTTTACCTGCTTTTACCATTTCTGATCCCGTTGGAACCAAGAAAATTAGATCTTTATCAATTTCATATATGCTTTTTGCAATTGTGTTTGCTAATTCAAAATTCTCACATGCCATATTGTTAAGAGCACCATGAGGCTTAATATGTGTTACCTTTTCATCATATTTATTACAAATATTTTGTAAAATATTATATTGATTGATAATAAGTTCATTTATTTCTTTTGGTTTTAAATTAAGTCTTTTTCTTCCAAAGTTTTCAGGGTCATTAAATGATGGATGAGCACCTATACTTACTTTATTATTTTTTGAAATCTTTACTGTATCATTCATGGTGTCTTCATCACCCGCGTGATATCCACAGGCTATATTTGCAGAGTTAACTATGCTTAATAATATAGGGTCATTCTTTATTGAGTGATGCTTTGATTTTTCACCTAAGTCGCAATTAATGTTAATTTCCATTTTTTGAAAGTATAATATTAATATAACAAATAATGATAAAAAAAGTAATAAATTTAGGTGACACGGCTTTACACTGTGATTTTGGAGATATTGTTAATAAAGAAACAAATTCTAAAGTAATTAACCTTTTTAGATATTTAACTGATGAAATTCAAAAAAAAAAAATAGAAGGAATTATAAACCTAACACCATCATATAATAAATTAATAATTAGTTACGATTTAAAAATAACCAATTATCAAAAATTAAAAACTTTTTTAGATAATATTAATTATAAAGATATTAATTTTCCTTCAAAAAATAAAGTAATTGAAATTCCAGTTTGTTATGAAGAACCTTTTTGTTTGGATTTAAAACACATAAGCAAAAAATTAAAAATATCGAATGAGGAATTTATAAATAAACATCTTTCAGGAGATTATTTTGTATATATGACTGGTTTTATCGCTGGTATGCCATTTTTTGGAGATCTATCCAAAGATTTATATTTAAATAGATTAAAAACTCCCAGAGTAAGAGTTCCCGCAGGATCAGTGGGAATAGTTGAGCAGTTTTGTAATATTTATACTTTCGAAAGTCCAGGTGGTTGGAATATTATTGGAAAAACTCCTCTAAAAATATTTGATAAAAATAACTATCTGGAACCAGCAATGTTATCACCTGGAGATCAAATAAAAATAATTAGAATTTCGTTAAAGGAGTTTGAAAAATTAAATGTCAAATAATTGTTATTTAGAAATAATTAGACCAGGAATTAATTCAACTTTTCAAGATAAAGGAAGATTTGGCCTACATCATTTTGGAATACCAGTTAGTGGTGCTATGGATTATAGATCATATTTAATTTCGAATGCGCTCGTTAAAAATGATTTTAAAGTAGGGGTATTAGAATTTGCTTATCAAGGACCTTTGATAAAACTTCATAATGGAAATGCTAGTTTTTGTATTACTGGAAATGTTATTTTTAAAATAATAAAAAAAAATAAAGATATTATAGAAGGGGTTTGTAATAAAAATTATTTTATTGAGGATCAAGATCAAATAGATATTCTTACAACAAAAAAATCCGTTTTTGGGTATTTGTCTTTTGAAGGAGGTTTTGTTTTAGAAAAAACTTGGAATAGTATTTCAACGAATACTAAAGCTAAAATTGGATCAAATGATGGTGACAAATTAAATAGTGGAGATAAAATTTTTCTTAAGAAGAATAATATCGAAAACTTTAAAGCCAGATATTTAAAAATTGATTACAAAGAAGATAATGAAATTAGAGTTTTAATAGGACCTAATTATGATTATTTTTCAAAAGATTCTCAAGATAGATTTTTTAAAGAAGATTTTTTAATTACAAATTTAACTGATCGAATGGGAATGAGATTAAAAGGTTTTGGTTTAGAAAATATTAAAAGTAGTAATATTAGATCAGAAGGCATTGTTAAAGGAGTTATTCAAGTACCACCAGATGGCCATCCAATTATCATGTTATCTGATTATGGAACTATTGGAGGTTATCCTAAGATTGCTAACGTAGCATCTGTAGATTATGACAAATTAGCACAGAAAATTCCAAATACAAAAATCAAATTTAAGTGTATAGACCTATTAGAAGCGGAAAAATTATATAAAAATTATCAACAAGACATTACTAAAATTATTAACGATATTTAAATTATAAAATGAATCTAGTGAAAAAAATACCAGGTCCAATTTTAGTTTTTTTTGGCGCTGTATGTTTAAGTTTTGGAGGTCCAATTGTAAAATCATTTGAGGGTGCCAATTTATGGCAAATTCTGTTTTGGAGACAATTTTTTTTCTCCATTATTGTAGTTCTATATCTACTCTTTAGTTATAAAAAAAATTTTTTTAAATCATTTTATAATTCTGGTCTTCCTGGTTTTATAGGAGGATTATTTTTATCAGTTGGTTTTGCGGCATATGTGTTTTCTATGTATACCACCACTGTTGCGAACACTAATTTTATAATTACTACAGAGACAATTTTTTTAGCATTGTTTGGATATTTTTTTTTAAAAGAAAAAATTAATTTAATAACTTTTATTTCAATTATTTTAGGAATGTCAGGTGTTTTATTAATTGTTGGAAGCTCTCTATCTATTCAGTCTAGTGAACAATTTCTTGGTAATATTGTAGCATTTATAATGCCGATCTCTTTTGCAGTATTAATTATGATAGTAAGAAGATATCCAAGTGTGGATATGGTTCCTGCTCAATTTACCGCAGGTGTTGCAGCTGCATTTATTGGTTTTCTCATTGCTGGAAAACTATCAATTTCTTCCCATGATCTCTTTTTGGCATTTCTTGCAGGTTTTTTTCAAATTGGATTTGGTTTTATTTTAATTACCATTGGATCACAAACTACTCCTGCTGCTGTAGTTGGTGTTTTAATGTTAACAGAATCTGTATTTGGGCCTTTTTGGGCCTGGCTATTTGTAAATGAGGTAGTACCATCAATTGTGCTTGTAGGTGGTGGTATTATTATTTTTTCAATTTTATTACAATCATTTTACGGTAAAAAACCTATATAACTTTACCATTTGATATTAGCTTAAAAAATTAATACTTAATAATTTTTAAACCTTTACTTAAAATTCTAAAATAAAGCCAATAAGGGATAATTCTTAATATTTTTAAAGAATATGTGAATAGTTTAGGAAAATGTATTTCAAAACTACTTTTTTTGGTTAATCCTATAAACATTTGTTCAGCTGCAAATTCAGGTGATTTAATCATTGGCATTGGAAAATTATTTTGGTCGGTTAAAGGAGTTTTTATAAAGCCAGGTGACACAAGTGAAACTCTTATATTATATTTTTTAAGATCAAAATTTAGAGTTTCTGCTAAAGATGTTAGGGCAGACTTTGATGCACAATATCCAGCAGCGGCGGGCAAACCTCTGTAACTAGCCACAGAGGAAACAATTGAAATATGTCCACTTTTTTTATTTATAAAGTAATCTTTTGCTGCGTTTATAGTATTTAATGTTCCAAAAAAATTAACTTCCATAATTCTTCTAATACTCTGAATATTAATTTTTCTTTCTGACTTTGGATCATGAATTCCAGAACAAAAAACGCATAAGTCAATATTTTTTAATTTTGAAATTATATCATTAAAAACAATTTTAACTTTTTCATTATCAGTTACGTCTAAAGGAAATGAATGTATATTGACATATTCTTTATTTAGCTCTTGTAGTAGATTTTCCCTTCTGGCAGAAGCTGCAATTTGCCAGCCTTCAGTTGCAAATTTTATAGCTAAAGCTTTTCCAATCCCACTACTTGCACCTGTGATCCAAACTTTTTTATTCATTAGATTAATTTAAACCTCTTTTAATGAGAATGTAATAATTAATATGCGACAAAATTTACCTAGATTAAAAATTTTTATGCATTATATGAAGCGTATGTTTCCCTATAAGGATAGTTCAATAGTAGCATGATAAACACTTTATCTAAAAAAATTTCTTATCTAATATTTTTTCTTTTTTTTGGATTTTGCATGTCTGCTTGGGGTGGATTTATATCAAATTTTTATAAAGAGCCCTGGTATTCGACAATTACCAAACCTTCATTCAATCCGCCTGATTGGATTTTTGCTCCAATTTGGATGACATTATATTTGTCAATAAGTATTGCTATATGGCTAATATGGCTTAGCCCTAAGAAATCAGAAAAAATTTTTTATATTTATTTTATTCATTTGATTGTTAATGCGTCTTGGAGTGTAGCTTTTTTTGCACTTCACCAAATACTTGCATCTCTGATAATAATTGGCTTAATTATTTTTTTTGTATTGTGGTTAATGAAACTATATTACCCTGTGAATAAAATTAGCGCCTTACTAATGATCCCTTATCTTTTATGGCTTAGTTTTGCTTTTATTTTAAATTTCAATATTTTTACCCTTAATTAAATTGTGATATATCTCCTTAAGAAAGGGGATTCATGGATGATGTTGTAATAGTTGGTGGTGGAATAATTGGAGCTTCCACAGCTTTTTTTCTGTCAAAGGAAGGTAGAAAAGTTAGAGTTTTTGAACGTGACCCCACTTACAAAAAAGCCTCTTTTCCTTTGTCTTTAGGAGGATTTAGAAGACAATTTTTTCAAAAAGAAAACATATTACTAGGAAAATTTGCTAAGGAGTTTATTTTTCAATTACCCGATTTATTAAAAACAAAAAAAAATGGGAAGCCAACAGTGAGTATGGTTCCTAATGGCTATCTTTTATTGTTTGGCCCCGAACATGCAAAGGAACAATACGAAGCTTTAAAAAATCATAAGGCGTGTGATGCAGAAACAAAAAACGTGAAAGCGGAAGAGTTGCAGAATTTTTTTCCTTGGATTAACACAGATGGTTTAGAAACAGCAACGTTTACGGATAATAAAGTTGAAGGATGGATTGACCCACATATGTTTCATGCTGCACTGAAAAATAAAGCAATTGAGTTAGGAGCTAGCTTTGAAAAGAAAGATATTAAAAGTATCAATGAGATTAATGCAGATACGATTGTTTCTGCAGCCGGATGTTGGACAAAAGAGTTGTTGAAGGATATTCCTGTTGTTCCACAAAAACATACAGTTTTTAGAGTAAAATGCCCAAAACATATACCTGAAATGCCTTTAACCGGAGATTTACCTAGCGGAGTTTATTGGAGACCAGAAGGCAAAGAATATCTTGCAGGATCTCCAAATTCCAAATTTGATGCCCCAGATTTAGAACCCGAGTGGAATGATTTTGAAGAATTAGTTTGGCCAGCTTTAGCAAATAG
>Ga0208747_1000328_pt1 | contig 14597 bp, 9 predicted proteins | sample Knorr_S7_td_AAIW_FD_185597 | JGI IMG/M metagenome (GOLD analysis project Ga0208747, IMG submission 185597) | Marine microbial communities from Southern Atlantic Ocean transect - Knorr_S7_td_AAIW_ad_750m_LV_A (SPAdes) (version 2) | ecosystem: Environmental > Aquatic > Marine > Oceanic | place...
AGATGCTCGCCGGTGGTCAGGTCTCACTTGCGGTCGGTCTGTCTGCCGCCTTGATTGCGCTGTTCCTCGGCACGCTGATCGGAGTACTCGCGGGATTCGTCAAGTCCCTGGATGGGCCGCTGATGCGTTTGACGGATGTATTTCTTTCGCTGCCGCTTCTGCCGCTCCTGCTGGTGAGTATCATGTTATTTCGTGACCCCTTACGGGCCCTTTTCGGGCCTGAAAAAGGTATTTTTCTTCTAATTGTGGTCATCATCGGTGTGACGAGTTGGATGCACACCGCCCGAATCGTTCGAGGGGATGTTTTAAGCATCAAAGAGCGCGAATTTGTGACCGCCGCACACAGTATCGGCACCCGTCGCCACCGCATCGTGTTTCGCCACATACTTCCCAATATCCTGAGCCCGATTATGGTCTCAGCCACCCTGGGTATTGCGAATGCCATCATCACGGAATCTGCCCTGTCCTTTCTGGGGCTGGGATTCCCGCCTGATTTTCCAACCTGGGGTCGACTTCTCTTTGATGGCACGAACTTTATTCAGATCACGCCATCGCGCGTCATCTGGCCGGGCGTCTTTATTGCGCTGACCGTACTCAGCGTTAACTACATCGGTGACGGACTGCGCGATGCACTGGATCCCCGTCTCCGAGGCAGGTAAATCAGCACAGTATTAAAACTTGCAATACGACTTGCTTCGATGTTGCTCATATTTACGAGAAGCATTGTTAGGAAACTTGATGTTATCGATGCCACATCTTCATGCCACAGCCTGACCATCCTGAACTTACTCTTGAGAAACTTCGGCAGACTGCCAGTCGAATCGAAAAATACGTAAATCTCACCCCGATCCATCGCTGGCAGGATCCCTGGGTGATAGACCAAGTTGGAGACGGTGAGCTCTATTTAAAGCTCGAATTCTTACAACAAACAGGCAGTTTCAAAGCCCGCGGCGCGCTCAACAATACACTGACGAGAGTTAAAGCCGACCGCAACCAAGGAGTGACTGCGGTCAGTGCAGGTAACCATGCGATTGCGGTAGCTTACGCGGCGAAAACACTTGGAATATCGGCTAAGGTGCTGATGCATCGCAAAGCGAATCCCTTTCGTATATCGAAATGCCAACATTACGGGGCCGAAGTTGTACTGGTAGATGACATCACCCGAGCTTTTGCGCTCCTCGAAGAAATCGCAGAGAGTGAAGATCGCATCATCATTCATCCTTTCGACAGCGCACCAACGCTACAAGGCACAGGCACTCTCGGCGTTGAAATTGGCGACGCTTTACTCAATCTTGACACAATACTGGTTGCCGTCGGCGGTGGCGGATTGATTGGCGGGGTTGCCAGCGCCTTGAAGCAGCTGCAACCCACAATCGAAGTGATTGGAGTGGAGGCCGTAGGCGCTGCAGGATTAACAAAAAGTCTGGAACTTGGGCAGCCGCTAGAAACGGTAACCGTAAACACTATCGCTGACAGCCTTGGAGCGCCACTTCACTGCGAAATGAGTTTTAAGGTATGTCAGCAAGTCATCGACCAGATGGTATTGGTAACGGACGATCAAATGTGCCAAGCCATGGCCCGTGTTTATGATGGACTCAAGTTCGCCCTTGAGCCGGCCGGCGCTGCGGTAATTGCCGCCCTCGCGGGGCCACTGCAAGGCACTTTGAAAGGCAAACGGATTGCCGCCATTCTATGCGGCAGCAATATTGATGAGGCGAACTGGATGGAATTTCTACTGCGAGGTCGGAACCTTAACAGGTGACTGACTTGAATTTGTTGATCGAATAAATGGTTTCTCGAAACCAATGTTTAAGACATAACTGACTCAACTGCTTTTCTAATTCGGTCGAGCGCTTGTTCCAGGATGGATCGAGGGCAAGCCAAATTAAGTCGGATAAAGCCTGCGCCTTCAGGTCCAAAAATATGCCCGTCATCTAGATACACCCGTGCGTCTTTCATCATCAGTTGACTAAGTGCATTCTCATCAAGTCCTAGGTTACGGCAATCAATCCAAGCGAGATACGTCGCTTGTGGAGGAATGACCCGAAGCGCGGGAATATACTTTTCAATATAGGAAGCAAGAAACTCATGGTTATTTGCAATGTATTGAATGACTTCCTCTAGCCACGGTTCACCCGCCTCATAGGCTGCCTGTGTCGCAGCCAGACCAAGCGGACTCAAACCCCATAGTCCGGTGTTTCGAATCTCTTTTTTCATACTCGTCCTGATTTCTGGATCGCGGATAATCAGGTTTGAGGTCTTGAGTCCAGCCAGATTGAACGTCTTGCTGGCCGCAGTGCAAACGATACTTTTTTCCGTTTCTTCTGAATCTAATAGACCGTATGACGTCAAGTGATGACCCGGCAAAATCAGATCACCATGAATTTCATCAGAGACCACCATGACGTCATGGTGGTGACAGATTTCAGCAAATCTCGAAAGTTCATCTTTCGACCAAACCCGACCCACAGGATTATGGGGATTACAAAGAATCGCAAGTTTGACATTCGAAGCTTTCGCCTTGGTTTCCAGATCATCAAAATTTATCTGGTAATGGTCGCCGTCCAATTCGAGCGGATTGCAAACCACCTGTCGATCGTTATTGATTATGGCGAAAGAAAAAGGGTGGTACACCGGTCGCTGAATCAAAACCCCATCACCGGGCTCAGTAAACTGTCGGACAATCAAATGCAGCGCAGGCACAATTCCGACCGTCGGCACGATCCAGTCCTGATCAACAAACCATCCATGACGCCGTTGTACCCAATCCGCCACTGCAGACAGATAACCTGGTGTTTTGCCGGCATAGCCATAAATGCCACTTTCGACTCGATGCTGAAGTGCAGCGATGATGGGCTCGGCCACGCGAAAATCCATATCGGCCACCCACATCGGCAGCACGCGATCCTCACCGAGATCAGGGTCGGTGCGGTCCCAAGGTTGGGGCTCGCCGTCCCGCACAATGAACTCCCATTTCAAGGAGCCCAGCCCTCTATGATCCCATTCAGCATCAAAATCTATTGCCATTCTCTTATTGTTCCCGTTGCGGTTACGTTCATCTGGGCCAATCCTGCCCTAAATCTTCTATGCTCAAAGACTGCCGGGCGGGCAGTCTATCGATTGTCAACAAATTTCGATAGTCGTTACGGCCAAAACTGATTTGGGAATTGGATACTATGCCCACGTTGGGCGAATCGATTGTAGTCTCAGAATCGTACACAAAAGATGGCCACAGACTATCAACATAACGACGAATCGCACCTAGCTCAGATGCGAGGCCACGCCCGCACTATGTTTGCGGATGCCGTCGCGGCAGCTGATCCACGCGCTGCGGTTGTGAGGACACTCCATAAACAACCGAATTCATCCCAAATTCAGAGCACCGCGAAACCCCAGAGCTTCCAACTGCAGGAATTCTCTCGGCGCAAAGTACGGGTTGTAGCATTCGGCAAGGCCGCGATAACCATGACCGAAGGGGCTCTCGAGTGTGTTCCTGAAGACCTCCTAATCGAGACGCCTGTGGCTGTCACAAGTTATGAGAATGTCATCCAACACGGCAAAATACAGATACTCGGTGCTGGCCATCCGATACCAAATGCAGACGGTCTAAAGGCAGCCAGAAAGATTGCAAAAACTGTTCGTGCCGCAAAAGCAGATGAACTGATTCTTGCCTTAATCAGCGGCGGCGCATCCGCGCTTCTGCCCATGCCGCCACCATCAATCACACTTGAGGACAAACGCAACGCCACTCAATTGCTTCTCACGAGCGGCGCAGACATTCACGAGATCAATACCGTTCGAAAGCATCTTTCCGAATTAAAGGGCGGAGGTCTGGCTCGCCTTGCCTACCCTGCTGCTCTTCAGGTGCTGATCCTTTCAGATGTTCTAGATAACGACCCCGGCACTATTGCGAGCGGACCGACCGCTGGAGATCTCACAACATTTTCCGATGCGAAGGGTGTCTTTCTTCGACGTGGCATATGGGAACAGATTCCAAACTCTATACAAGCCCACCTTGACCGTGGCTGCGACGGCTTGATTGATGAAACAACTTTGCCAGAGGATGAAATCTTCCGAGATGTCTCTAACACCATCGTCGGCAGTAATCTAATAAGTCTGGATTCGATCTGTCAGAGCGCAAAATCGGCAGGGTACGATGTCCAGATCGTGAGCAAGGCATTGATGGGAGAAGCAAGATCCGTTGCTGAAAAATTTCTAATGCGCGCCTCAGCCCCCATTGAGCGCCCAACGGCCTTTGTCGCCGGTGGAGAAACTACGGTAACCGTTCGTGGTTCGGGTCTCGGTGGGCGCAATCAGGAAATGGCACTGACTTTTGCCATTGACGCTGATTCGCGTTTCAATAATCTCAGCTGGGTTTTCCTGAGCGGCGGTACGGATGGAATCGATGGACCAACCGATGCCGCGGGCGGACTCGTTGATCCTGGCACCATCGCCCGAATTCATAATGCCGGATACGATCCCAGGTTACTCCTTGATAACAATGACGCCTATCATGCACTAGATCACGCCGGTGATCTTCTCGTGACCGGCGCGACCGGTACCAACGTAGCAGATCTGCAAATTCTACTCATCCACCCTGGATAAGCCCACCATGACAACTCCAATCTTTCACAACTTTATCGAAGCACCAACCCATGTAGCGCCATTTAGCCACGCGGTCGAATGCGATGGCTGGATCCAGTTGACTGGACAAATGCCGACCGACCCGAATGACGATGGTCAACCATTGGCGACGGGTATAGAACTCCAGACCCGCAGAGTCATGGACAACCTCGTCATCGTATTGCAAGGATTGGGGCTTAACCTCAAACACGTGCTGTCATGTCGTGTTTATCTGACCAAATTTGAGCGGGATTACGAAACGATGAATAAGGTTTACCAATCGTATTTTTCCCTGGGCAGGTTACCTGCCCGAACGTGCGTAGGCGTCACCGCCCTGGCGCGAGATGCTCTGGTGGAGGTTGATATGGTTGCGAAAAGGCCTTCTGGGTAACACGAATCTGACACCTAACTGCTGCAGTTCTCGAATTCCCTAGAAGGCAGAACCAACTCACGCAGATGATCCAGGCCGACCGGTCCAGAACCCAAAACCCGCCCATGAAAGGCCTTTAAGGTAAACCAATCCTGCTGCTCGGCTTCAGCACGAAGATCCAGAATGCGTTGTTCGCCTATTTTGTAGGTAATGGCCTGTGCAGGAAATCCGAGATATCGCGTCACTTCAGATTCAGCGTAGACCGGATCCAGTAGAGCGTAATCCGTAAGAAGTGCCACTGCCGTCTCGAAGGACCATGATTCACCCGGGTGAAACGACGCATCTAAAGGGATTGGGAGATCAAGGTGCATACCGATATCGATAACTACTCGACATGCCCGCATCATCTGGCTGGTCAGAAGACCGAAAAGATATTCAGGGCGATCCAAAAATCCGAGTTCACCCATCAGTCGCTCGGCATATAGAGCCCATCCTTCCCCGTAGCCTTCGTTCCATATGGCCAGCCGATGCGCTCGGGTCAGCCGATCACCGAGACAAAGTTGCACGCCGCACTGCAGATGATGACCAGGAAATCCCTCATGATATCCAGTCGTGATTTCATCAAACAGCGGATAGCTGGGGCTTTCTTGTTTGACGTACCACACCGTGCCTTTTCGCGAAAAATCCTCCGACGGGGGGTTGTAGTACGCGCCCAACGCACCACCTGATGGCGCGAAAAACACTTGGACTTGGCGTATCTCAGGGGGAATATCGAAAACCTTACTATCTAATTGTGACAACGCATGTCGTTGTCGCTCGCGCATGACTTCAAGAAACGCTTCCCTAGATCCAACCACGTAGCGCGAATCCGTTTTTAATAGTGAAGCAACTTCGGGTATCTGGAGCGTCGGGTCGATCTTACGGCCAATATCTCGCATCTCTTCAAGTGTTTGCCGTACTTCTTCCCAACCCCATCGATATGTCGTTTCGAGATCGATATCTGCCCCGAGATATCGCCGTGCTTCGAACTGGTAACGTTCAAGCCCCACAGCATCCTTTACGACCGCACTTGAAAGATATTTAGTCTCCAGGTAATCCCCAAGATGACGGTACGCCATTTTCGCGTCGTCTATGCCTGCCGCGATGCGATCCATTAACGCGCTGGCAACACCCACATCGCTCGCCTGTCGTGGTAAATCGTTAAAAAAAGATTGTTCCGAAGCGTGCTGGTTGCATTGCTTAAGGCATGCTTCCACCTGTCGCTTCGCAACTGACCGCTTGCTCGCTCGGCCCTCTTCTAGGCTTGCCATGTAACCGCGGAACGCTGTGCTAAGCCCTTCAAGACGAGCCGCAATGTAGGTCCATTGCATAGCAGTGTCCTTCGGCATTAAATCAAAGGTATCTCGAAGCACCTGGGGCGGTGATGCGATGTTGTTGAGATCCGAAAATGGATCTGACCGTGCGATACGCTCTCGCTCTAGCGATAAATGCTCACACAGCACCCGTCTTCCCAGCGCTTCCCAGTGATCACCATTGACAGACAAGTCGTTCAGTCGATCATTAATGCCCTCTAGAAAAGACAAAGTGTCCTGCCAGCCAGCGGGGCTTAAGTCACCCCATCGATCATTGTGACCCTCGACCCCCATTTGGGTTGCCAGTACTGGCTGTAACCTGGCTATCCCCTCAACAAATTCATTGGCGAGCGCAAAAACGTTGGTCATCTGGACATCGGTGACGGAATGGGGGAATGACGCTTGAATTGAGCCTGCCCCGGCAACGTCACCTCGAGTAACTCAAGCCCGTCAGTCGAGTCAAAGAAGGCAAAGTTGAGCCCTGCGGGAATTACGAAGGCATCGGCTTCCCCGAGGCGCGCATCAGGTTGCCCTGCTGTATGAAGTGTCATGGCCCCTTTAAGCAAGAAAAAGAAACTAAGCTCTCCTTCGTAATTGTGAAGAAATACTTCAGACGGCTCGACCTGGCGTAGGACACGCACACAGGCGAAATTCGCCGATCCTGTGGATATGCTCGTCTCGCGACATTCGAACCCCGACAACCACGAGACATTCCAAGCTGCGTGTTTCGATTCGTGTCGAATAAATCGTTGACCACAAAACGATCGCTCCGGATTTAATTCTGGAGTTGGAAGAACAGACTCACCAGCTGTGTAAGTTTCATGTTCTGCCGGGCAAGTAATCTCGACCACCTCCAGTCCGGGCGCGCATTCCAGCACCTGATGACGTATCTGCGGTGGTTGCAGCACACAATCCCCTTCTTCCATTACAAACGATGGGCCTTGGTCTTCGTACACAACCCGCACCCACCCCTTGTAACAGTAGATCATCTGGAATTCGATGTTATGAAAGTGAGCATAGTCGGCCACCGGCCCGCCCTCTAAAATCTGAATGTGCGACGCGATGAGGCGCCCGCCCTGCCGTTCCGGAATCAGATCTCGATAGCGCATCCCTGCACGACCCTCCCGCCAGAGGGAATTATCAGCATGTCGACACAATGAAAACGATGGTGCCGGGAACAACCGACGCCCTTCCTCAGCCTGCTCGACAATCTCAATCTTCGTTCCATTCGGGGCCAAAAACTTGCGATCGCTTCCAACGACCGCCTCTGCATCCTTAAGGTAAAGACACAACGAACCGGGTGTGCCCGAAGCGTCGCGCTCGAGACGGATACGAAGACCGTACCCCCAAAGGACAGCCCGAGTCGGGTCATCTGCCGGGGAAATACTGACGAGATCGAAGCCAAGTCGGCCCACAAAAAAGTCGAGCGTCTCATTTAGCGAGTTACATGGCAACACCATTTCCGCAACGGATGCGTCGTTAAAATCGCTGTCTTTCAAGCTCAACCGATGACTCTCACTATTCTCTGACGCAACGGGATCAACTGCCACTATTCGCACCCCATAATCGCGGGAAAAAGGGGGGATTTATTACCCAGCTGGCAGCGAGTTGCAAATTGTCTCTCTTCATGAAGGCTTCGGTCATCCCCAAATAGAATATTCTGACGGTATAGTAACGTGAACACGCTTCGATCCGCGTTGACATAAGTGGCAACGAACCTAAAGGAGGTAGCTCTGACGGGCTGCCGGGAGGCATTTTTAGATGGCAAACACAACCGGTCCCTGGGCCGAACATTATCCAGAGGGCATTGAGTGGTCTGCCCCGCTCGATCAATGCCCATTACATCGCTACATCGAGTCATCGGCCAAGCAATTCGGTGACCGCCCAGCGGTCGACTTTCTCGACCGAAAAACAACCTATGCCGAACTTGAAGCCCTGGTCAATCGAGCTGCAAAGGGATTGCAAGCGCTGGGCGCCAGCAAAGGTACCCGCATCGGATTATGCCTGCCCAATACGCCCTACTCAGTGATCTTCTACTTCGCCATATTGAAAATTGGCGCAACCGTCGTCAATTTCAACCCGCTTTATGTGGAACGGGAAATTGCGTTCCAAATCGACGACAGTGAAACCGAGATCATGGTCACGATGGATCTTGAGGTGATCTATCCCAAGATCGCAGCCATGCTGACACAAGCCCCGAGTCTAAAAACGATCGTGGTCTGTCCCATGTCGCAGATTCTGCCACCAATTAAAGGTTTACTGTTTCGAGTCCTGAAGAAAAAGGACATCGCGACTGTGAGAGAGAACCAAGCGGTTACGTATCACCAACTGATGAATAATGATGGTCATCCGGAAAACGTAGATATTGATGTAGACGAAGACATCGCAGTGCTGCAGTACACCGGAGGCACCACGGGACAACCCAAAGGGGCCATGCTGACCCACTCCAATCTGTCAGCCAATGTATCGCAAGTGAAATTGTGGTTTCCCAACCTTGCGCCCGGCGAGGAGAAGGTGCTTGGTGTACTGCCCCTGTTCCACGTATTTGCAATGACCGGTGTCATGAATTTTGCGGTCGCCACAGGCGCCGAGATGATTCTGTTGCCCCGCTACGAACTTGAGCAGACATTGAAAACTATTAACAAGAAGGCTCCAACAGTGTTTCCCGCGGTGCCTACCATCTATACGAGCATCAACAACGCGCCGGATCTTTCGAAATACAATCTTTCCGCGATCCGTTATTGCATATCGGGTGGAGCCCCGCTGCCGCTCGAAGTAAAGAATCAGTTTGAACAGTTGACCGGCTGTCGACTGGTAGAGGGATATGGCCTCAGTGAATGTTCGCCGGTTGCGACTTGTAACGCGCTCCAAGGCGTCAACAAGGAAGGTTCGATTGGATTGCCGGTCCCTGGGACAGAACTTTCGATACACGATCTCGACGATCCGGAGCAGGTACTGGGGCCTAACGAAAGGGGCGAAGTCTGGATCAGTGGACCGCAAGTCATGAAGGGATACTGGCAACGCGAGGAAGAAACCCAACAAGCGTTACCTGGCGGCTGGTTGCGCACAGGAGATGCTGGATACATGGATGAGGAAGGCCACTTTTTCCTGGTAGACCGATTAAAAGACTTGATTTTGTGCTCTGGCTACAACGTCTATCCACGAAACATCGAAGAAGCGATTTATCTTCATTCGTCCGTCGCCGAAGTGACTGTCATTGGAATTGCCGACGAATATCGCGGAGAAGCACCAAAAGCATTCGTTAAGCTTAAGGAAGATGAAACGCTAAATGAGTTGGACCTAATCGAGTTTCTCGCTGACAAACTTTCGAAAATCGAGATGCCATCGATTATCGAGTTTCGATCCGAATTACCAAAAACTCTGATCGGTAAATTGTCTAAGAAGGAACTAGTTGCCGAGGAATTGGCCAAAATTAAGGACTCGAACGCCTAACAAACAGCAAGCCAATCGAGCAGCTAATCCCCAGTAAAGGGGTTGCGATTGTGAACTTCCGAGTCCATCCGATTCAACCGATGTGTAAACAAAAGGAGAGTTGATTTATGAAAAACGTGGTGATTGCCGGTTACACCCGCACGCCGTTCCACTTCGCACACAAAGGTGAACTGGTGCGAGTCCGTCCGGATGATCTTGCGGCGACTGCAGTCAAGGGCCTGGTCGAGAGAACCGGCGTAGACCCTGATGACATCGAGGATCTTATCCTCGGCTGCGCCTTTCCCGAGGCTGAACAAGGGTTCAATATGGCCCGCTTGGTCGTGCTTCTTGCCGGTCTACCAATAACTGTTGCGGGCACGACCATTAATCGCTTCTGTGGTTCATCCATGCAGTCGATTCACTTTGCTGCCGGTGCCATTCAGATGAATGCTGGGGAAGTCTTTATCTGCGCGGGTGTCGAATCGATGAGCCGCGTGCGCATAGGGGGCTTCAACCCCATGCCGAACCCAGTGCTGTATGGACATATGCCAGGAGCGTACATGTCGATGGGTGAGACCGCTGAGAATGTTGGCCGCAAGTACCAAATTACCCGCACCGAACAGGAAGAGTTTGCAGTGGCAAGCCAGGAAAAGGCGGCAGCGGCGCAAACGAACGGCCGACTGGACGGCGAAATTGTACCCATCGAGATGAATGGCTCGAGCGTCGACCAGGATGGCTGCCTGCGACCCGGCACCACTCTGGATGCCCTGGCCGAGTTGAAACTGGCCTTTGATGAGAGCGGTACGGTCACCGCGGGTACGTCCTCCCCTCTCACTGACGGCGCCGCCGCTGTGCTCGTCTGTTCAGAAGACTATGCCAAGAAACACAACCTTACGCCCATGGTAAAAATTTGCAGTACAGCCGTTGCCGGCTGTGCGCCAGAAACAATGGGCTTGGGACCAATTTTTGCCTCACAAAAAGCCCTCTCTAGGGCCGGCATCGACGCCAAAGTACTAGACGTCGTGGAAATTAATGAGGCGTTCGCCACGCAGTCCATTGCCTCGGTTCGCGATCTCAATCTCGATCCGACGCGAATCAACATAGATGGGGGCGCCATTGCTATCGGACACCCCCTTGGCGCCACGGGTGCGCGCATCACGGGCAAGGCTGCAGAAATACTCGTCCGCGAGGGCGGCCAATTTGCTCTATCGACCCAATGCATTGGTGGTGGCCAGGGGATCGCCACGGTCATGGAGGCGATCTGAACGTGGCCGAAATCAAACGGGTAGCGGTCATCGGTGCCGGCGTGATGGGGGCCGGTATCGCTGCTCAAGTGGCCAACGCCGGGATACCCGTCTCGCTGCTTGACGTCGTTCCAGAGGGTGCAACAGTGCGCAATGTAATCGCTGAAACCGCCATCAAAAAAATGCTTAAGACCAACCCGGCGCCGTTAATGCACACTAGGAACGCCAAAAGAATCACACCGGGCAACATCGAAGATGATCTAAGCGTAACGGCAGACTGCGATCTTATCATCGAGGCAGTGGTTGAGAATCTTGAGATCAAACAGGATCTCTACCAACGCCTCGAACGAGCTCGGAAAAAAAACTCGATCGTCACATCTAACACTTCAACCATTCCGCTGTCACATCTGATCGCTGAACTCCCCACTTCCTTTGCCCGTGATTTTGCAATCACGCATTTTTTTAACCCACCGCGGTACATGCGTTTACTCGAGCTCGTTGCCGGAACGGACACCCGTGTTGAGGTTGTTGAAACCTTACGAAAATTTGGTGATCAGCTGCTTGGAAAAACTGTGGTCGACTGTAAGGACACGCCAGGATTCATCGCCAATCGAATCGGTATCTTGTGGATGGAAAGTGCCGTTCGATTTGCGATCGAAGACGGACTGACTGTTGAAGAGGCCGATGCGATCGTTGGCCGACCGATGGGAATACCGAAGACCGGCATATTCGGGCTGATGGATCTGGTGGGTATTGACCTGCAACCTCACGTACAACGATCGATGCTGGCGCTGCTGCCCGGCAAAGATCTCTATCGAGACCTTTATCAACCCTCGGAACTCGTAGACCAAATGATTGCGGAAGGCCTTACCGGCCGCAAAGGCAAAGGCGGGTTCTACAGGCTGAATCAAAAAGACGGCAAGAGAGTGAAGGAAGCACTCGATCTTGAAACCATGACCTACCGAGCAACCATCAAACCGAATTTCGAGAGTATTGCCGCTGGAAAAAAGGGACTACGAGCACTGGTCGAACACTCGGATCGCGGTGGTCTATTCGCCTGGCGAGTGCTGTCCCACACGCTGAGCTATGCCGCTGCCCTAGTGCCGGAAATCGCCAACAGCATTCAAGCAGTCGATGAAGCCATGAGGAACGGCTATGCCTGGAAGTGGGGACCGTTTGAGATGATCGACCAACTCGGACCCGCCTGGTTCGCCGATCAGCTAGGCAAGAGCAATCTAGAAATACCCGCGCTCCTTTCGCAGGTCGGGGATCAAACCTTCTACCGCACTGACGATCACAATCGGCTGCAGTTCTTTGGCACTGACAGCACCTATCATAACGTTGAACGGCCGGACGGTGTGCTGTTGCTCTCTGACATCAAACGCAACACCAACCGAGTTGACGGGAACCGCTCTGCCAGCATTTGGGACATCGGTGACGGCGTGATGTGTCTTGAGTGCCACACCAAGATGAACAGTCTCGACGCCGGGGTTTTCGAGATCATCGATAAAGCAATCCAGCAGATTCCTTTCAAAGGGTTTCATGCGCTTGTCATATACAACGAAGGCGACAACTTTTCGGTGGGCGTCAACCTGGGTCTCGCCTTATTTGCAGCCAACATTGCAGCATGGTCCGAGATCACCAAGACAGTGCAGCAAGGTCAAAAGATCTATAAAGCCCTCAAATACGCGCCATTTCCCGTGGTTGCAGCCCCATCCGGTCTGGCACTTGGAGGTGGCTGCGAGCTGCTGCTGCACTGCGATGCTGTTCAGGCGCACGCAGAGACTTACGCGGGGCTGGTCGAAGTGGGTGTAGGGCTGGTGCCTGCCTGGGGCGGTTGCAAAGAATTGCTGCGCCGCTGGAGTCAGTGCTCGGAACACCCCAAAGGCCCGATGCCTGCCGTAACCAAGGTCTTCGAAACCATCGGCACCGCTATTGTGGCGAGATCAGCTCAGGAAGCAAAAGCCCACCTCTTCATCAATTCAGACGATGGCATCACGATGAATCGCGACCGCTTGCTGGCCGACGCCAAGGAACGAGCACTCGCCCTCGCCGAAAATTATTCAGCGCCAGACAAGCCAGAATTTCATCTTCCAGGCAAGACTGGTGAGGTTGCACTGACCATGGCCGTTGACGACCTGCACCGAACAGGAAAAGCCACTGCGCATGATGTGGTGGTCGGAAAGGCGCTCGCCCGCGTGCTCTCGGGCGGCGACACCGATATGACGGAAACGCTGAGTGAGGATCAGGTATTGAAACTCGAGAGAAAAGCAATCGTTGATCTCATGAAAACGACCGCCACCCTAGCTCGGATGGAACATATGCTCGAGACGGGCAAGCCGCTTCGAAACTAAGCGCTTAATTCATGACCACATACACCGCACCATTGCGGGACCTGCGATTCGTTTACGAGGAATTATTCGACGCGGGAGAAATCACGGCGCTCGAAGATTATCAAGAGGCGACACCTGACCTCGTTAATGCGATAGTTGAAGAAGGCGCAAAACTTTGTCAAAACGAGCTTTTCCCACTGAACCGTTCGGGGGATGAAGAAGGCTGTCACTTCGATAACGGCAACGTTCGAACGCCTGAAGGTTTTCGATCTGCTTATGCCGCATATCTAGAAGGCGGCTGGGGCGGACTCAGTTGCGCGCCCGAATTCGGCGGTCAAGGTATGCCCCATTCCGTAAACATTGCGCTCGAAGAGATGCTGTGTTCAGCCAATCTCTCATTTTCGACGTACCCGGGACTCACCCGGGGCGTCTACCGCGCGCTTCGCGCTTTCGGTAACGAAGCGATTAAACAGTTGTACTTACCGCGGCTGGTCAGCGGAAAATGGTCCGGCACCATGTGTCTGACCGAGTCTCATTGTGGCACAGATTTGGGTTTACTTCGCACGCGAGCCGAACCAACTAAAGAAGATACCTATCGCATCACGGGTACAAAGATTTTCATTACGGCAGGCGAGCATGACCTAACCGAGAACATTGTTCATCTGGTACTCGCCCGCCTGCCGGACGCACCGGCAGGGATTAAGGGGATCAGCCTTTTTCTGGTGCCGAAATTTGTGCCCGATGAGCAAGATGAGCCTGGCGATCGGAACTCGGTGACATGCGCATCCATTGAGCACAAGATGGGGATCAAGGCTTCGGCCACTTGCGTGATGAACTTCGAGGAAGCAACGGGCTGGCTCGTCGGACAGCCGCACAGGGGCATGCAGGCCATGTTCACAATGATGAACGATGCACGACTGGGTGTTGGCATGCAGGGCCTTGGAATTGCCGAGATCGCATATCAAGCCGCTGGCGCATACGCCAAGGAACGACTGCAGGGTCGGGCCATTACAGGAACAAAACAACCCGACAAGCCTGCAGACCCTTTGATCGTTCACCCAGACATCCGCCGCATTTTACTGACAATGCGGTCGTTTACGGAGGGAGCCCGCGCACTGACCTGCTGGATCGCCCGAAACCTCGATTTTCGAGATAAAGCAGAAACGAATGAAGGCCGCCAAGCCGCAGACGACTTCGTGCAGTTAATGACGCCGATTGTTAAGGCATTTCTCACCGACTACGG
>Ga0208747_1000332_pt1 | contig 14501 bp, 14 predicted proteins | sample Knorr_S7_td_AAIW_FD_185597 | JGI IMG/M metagenome (GOLD analysis project Ga0208747, IMG submission 185597) | Marine microbial communities from Southern Atlantic Ocean transect - Knorr_S7_td_AAIW_ad_750m_LV_A (SPAdes) (version 2) | ecosystem: Environmental > Aquatic > Marine > Oceanic | place...
CCCCAACCTGTCCCAAACCAGGACCAATATTAAAAAGGCAAGCTATAGAAGCAGATACTGAAGTTGTCAAATCTATACCCATTAGGGATAAAAGAATACAGCCCAAAGCTGCAAAACCCATAAAAAAGCAAGTAAGAGCCACTACATTGGTCAAGTCATCAGGTTTGACCGGTTTACCCGCAACTTTTACATGAAAAATAGCGCGGGGATGGACGAGTTTTTTTAATTCTCTTCTAATGACTTTAAACAAAATCATAAAGCGGACCACCTTTAGAGACCCACTGGTGGAACCAGAGCAACCTCCAACCATCATAATGATCAACATGAAGATTCTGAGAAAATCTGGCCACACATTAAAATCATCTGTTATGAAACCGGAAGTGGTATTAATTGAAACAACATTAAATGCAGCTTTGCGGAACGCTTCGTCTAAAGGTAGATCGGGTTTGAAAGAAGCGAGACCCCAGGTTGCGAGCATAACTCCGACAATAATCATCGTTCCATAAAACCGCAACTCTGGGTTTTTAAAAACAACTGCAAAATTCCCGTTGACTAGTTGGTAGTGAAGGATAAAGCTAACGCCACCTAAAAACATAAATAGAATGGAAATGGATTCTACATAAGTGCTGTTAAAATAGCCTATGCTGGCGTTATGAGTTGAAAACCCGCCGGTAGCGACCGTGGAAAGACTGTGGCAAAGTGCATCAAAAAAACCTACTCCCCCCAGGTTAAGGAGGATGACTTCCAATACAGTCAACACGACATATGTTTTCCATAAGATTTTAGCAGTCTCTGCAAGTCGAGGTTGCATACGTTCTACGGTGACACCTCCAGGTACCTCAGCTTTGAACAAGTGAGTGCTACCAATTCCAAGGGCTGGGAAAATCGCCATAGACAAAAGGATGATTCCCATTCCTCCAAACCACTGGGTGAGATTTCTCCAAAATAGAATTCCACGGGGCAAAGAATCGATATCTGTAAAGATAGATGCACCTGTGGTAGTAAATCCACTCATGCTTTCAAAGAATGCATCTATAAAGTCTGGGCAGTTTCCGGAAAGATAGTAAGGAAACGCACCTACTAATGCGATGAATACCCAGGATAATGCTACAATTGCGAACCCTTCTCGATCGCGTAGTTTCTCAACACCTGATGGAAGAATCTTCCACAAAGAAAGACCGATCAAAAATGACACTACAAGAGTCAGAACAAATGCCTGGGAGTCGGCCATATAGCCGGGTAATGGAGGGTGGTCGTAGTAAAATGCAATACCAACAGGCAGAACCATTAAGCCTGAAAGAAGAAGGAGGAGAACCCCCACAACATTGAAAATGGCAAGGATGTTCATCAGAACCGGAAAAAGTGTCTTTTACGTCCGAAAAGTTTCTCGATTTTTTCAATTGCTGAGCTCAAAGCGACAACAATAACTGAATCGCCCTCTTGAACAATAATTGTTTCATCAGGGGCCAACATTTCCCCCTGGCGAAGAATTGCGCCAATCATTGCGTCTTCAGGGAAGTTTAAATCAGAGATCCTGTTTCCGGCAATCGTTGAATTAGCATCAACGACTAACTCCAGTACTTCAGCATCTTCTATCAACTTGAAAACAGAAATAACTCCCCCTTTACGTACATGCTTCAAAATAGTACTGACCGCGATCAGGCGAGGATTGATCGTAATGTCCATACCGATTGAATCGACAATAGGCAAGTACTCAGGGTCATTAGTAATGACCACTGCGCGTCGCGCACCATATTTTTTTGCTAAGAGAGATGCAAGGATATTATTTTCATCGTCGTCAGAAAGTGCCATAAAAAAATCGACATCTTTCATATTTATTTCGTTGAACAAATCTAGATCCGTTCCTGTCCCCTGATGGACCAAGGTCTTTGAAAGTTCCTCTGCAGCTTTATGGGCAGCTTCACGAGATGGTTCAATAATGCACACGTTTTTGACGATTTCTTCCAATGCCTTAGCTAGATTGATCGATACTGGGTTAGCAGAATAGATGACTATTTTCTCGACCGCATCGACGGTTTTGTTCAACATGGGCAAAAGAAACGGTAGGGACTCTTTGTTTACTAAAATATAGATTCGGTCACCCGTTTGCAGAATGTCTTCTGGCTTTGGGATAATGAGTTTCCCTTCGCGGACGATGGCCACGATTATTATCAAGTCGAAATCAGAAATGCTTACGAGTTCCTTAATGCTTTTCCCTGTCAGTGGGGCATTTTCAGGCAAATCAAACTCGCGCAATAAAACCTTTCCCTGTGCAAACTCCGCAACATTTACCGCACCCGGTGTTTGTAGAATTTTAAGAATCGTATCAATAATGATTTCTCCAGGATTGATCGCCTGGTCAAGAAACAGTTCTTTTGGTGAAAAGATTTGCCCTGAACCCGTGAACTCCATACTGCGAAGTCTTGCAAATCGCTTTGGAACTTGAAATTTAGAAGCGAGGAAACACACCATCAAGTTGATCTCGTCTTTATTGGTGACTGCAATCACCATTTCCATGTCACGAATTCCGGCTTTTACAAGAATGCTGGGCATGCATGCATTACCGCAGACCGACATTACATCCAATGTGTCCGAGATGCGGCGAATTTTTTCGGCGTCTCCGTCTATGATAGAAATATCATGACCTTCTTCGGAGAGTTGCTCAGCCAAGTTATTGCCGACAATGCCAGCCCCAGCTATCAAAATTTTCATAAGAAATAAAAATTATTTAAAGGAACACCGGAACTTGGTTTTAATTCCGGTTGACTAAAACAGTAAGGTTGCATGAGGACAGGGCTGTCCTATAGTGGCTATTTGTTCTTGTTAAGGAAGTTCAAAAACTCAGAATCTTCCGAGAGAAGAATGGTGGTGTCTGTCTTTAAAGATTTTTTGTAAGCTTCCATGGAACGAATGAAGTTGTAGAATTTGGGATCCTTGCTGAAGGATTCAGCATAAATCTTTGTTGATTGCCCGTCCCCTTCACCTCTAATAGTTTGTTCCTGCTTGTACGCCTCGGCAATAAGGATTGTTTTTTCTTTATCTGTCTGAGCTCGAATTTTGGTGGACTCTTCTTTCCCTTCTGAACGGTATTCCATTGCAATCCGTTGTCGTTCAGTACGCATTCGGTTGTAAATCGAGTTGGCGATTTCTGGTGGCAGGTCAATTCGCTTCATCCGAACTTCGTCCATTTGGATCCCATATTCTGCTGCTTTTTTATTCGCCTCTTTCGTCACCTTCTCCATGATGGCTCCTCTAGTTTCGGTTACAACCTCATGGAGATCATGGGTACCAATTTCGACCCGAAGTTCCGAGTATACGATATCGTCCAGTCGAGCACGGGCACCGTTTTCTGTGCGCACTGTTTCTAGAAATTTCAATGGGTCAGTAATGCGATACAAAGAAAAATTATCAATCAATAGATTTTTCTTATCGCGTGTAAGGACTTCGGTAGGTGGTGAGTCGTTATCCAGAAGTTGCTTGGAAAAATAGCGGATTTTTTGAATAACAGGGATCTTAAAATATAACCCGGGTTCTGTGATTATTTGTTTCGGTTTTGATAACTCAAGTACGACAGCTGATTGAGTCAGGTGTACTGTAAACATTGAGGTTGATATCAGCGATACTACCAGCACCAAGCCTATAATAAGTCCGTTTTGTTTCATAAGTTAGTTGGTTATTTCCCGGTTACGTCGGCAAGTGCTCCCGGTCTTAACGGAAGAATTGGGAGGACACCTTGCTTATTATTACCCATCACAAATTTCTGCATAGAAGGTAGGACCTCTTCCATGGTTTCTAAGTAAATTCGTTTACGAGTAATTTTAGGGGCTTTTTTATATTCATTATATTGCAGAATGAAGCGCTGGCTGTCACCAGTTGCCATGCTAATTTTTTCTTCGCGGTATGCTTCGGACGCTCTGACAATTTGAGCCGCTTGTCCCCGGGCTTCAGGAATTACAGCATTGCGGTAACCCTGTGCTTCATTAATCATCCGTTCTTTATCCTCACGTGCAGAGACAACGTCTTTAAAGGCTGAAGCCACTTGCTCGGGTGGGTGAACGTCTTGCAACTGTATGGTGACAATTTGAACACCTGATTTATGTTTATTCAAAAGTGTCTGGATTTGTTCTTGGGCAGTTATTTGTATCGCTGATTTACCTGTTGTTAGAGCCTCGTCAATTTTTCGACTGCCCACTATTCCGCGAACTACGGTTTCAGAAACATTTCTGACCAGTTTGTGAACGCGTCGCACATTAAACAGATAGGCTACCGAATCCATAACTTTATATTGAACGACGAGATTGATATCTATTATGTTTTGATCGCCGGTGAGCATGAGAGCTTCAGCGGGAACTTTTTGTAAGCCTCCTCCTTGAGTGGTACGGAAGCCTACCTCAGCTCGTCTGATTTTTCTAACTTTCGGCGTGCTTGCATGTTCTATCGGAGAAGGAAACTTGAAATGCATCCCAGGTTGAGTAATACGAGAGAATTCTCCGAAGGTTACAACGACTCCCTCCTCGTCTGGCTCTACAAAATAAAATGTTCCCGGAATAATCCAGACCATTAGCAACAGTCCACCAACAAGCCAAAGCATAGACGGTTTAAATTTCGGGATTTGGATTTGAGGGATGTCAAAAGGTGGTTTATCCTGAGAGCCGCCCCCCTGACTTCCGCCGCCTCTATTTCCGGATTTTCCCGGTTCGTGTAAATCGTCCCAAGGCATCTTTAATTCCCAATATTTATTAAGTACAAGATCAATTTTTCCACGCTAACAAACTGCCTGCTTAATGTCAATATACCGCAAACCATTAATCACATAACCCGCGTAGTATCGAAACAGGTTTTGAATATAAATGGTTTAGGGTTTGGCTAGCCTGAAATAGCGTTTGGAATAATTTCTAGTTCTTGCGAAAGGTTTAAGGTGACTTTCTGATGGAAGAACGGGTTCTAAATTAATTTTTAAATATATCGGTTAATTACAATGCATCACAGCGCTCATTTCATCAGTTTTAATATGATTTAAAATATTTTTCATCAGTACTTCAAGAGAGCATTAGCGTTGAATTTGTTACCATGTTAAATAATGGTTTACTTTTAAAGGGCTCGAGCATAAGATTTGGCCATGATTAAAGTTGAGTTTTGCTCAAAACTTCAGACAAAAGAAAGACCCGTCGCGTTTCAGGTTTGTGATCGACGATACAGGATAAAAGAGATTGTGGATCGGTGGTACGGTGTCGGAGAGGTTTTTTTTAAAGTGGAGGCCGATGACGACAACATTTACCTTCTAAAATATGAAGAAGGACAAGGTTGCTGGGATCTTATTTTTTATCAGAATCCCGTTTTGGTAGAAGGTCACGCAGTAGATGAAAAGGTCGGTTTGATTGAACAACTAAGATTTAAAAGGTTCACTGGTCAAACAGACAGGATTCCTCCCTACCTGCATTAGTAACCCTCCCCTCTAGATTGATTTTCTAATTTGTTCCCTTCGGTTTTACACCTTCATTTTTTGGTAATACTTATAGGAGGTCGTTCCAAGTGGAGTTGACTGAACAGGCCATACAGGCATACGCCGGACAAAGGCGTAAGATGATAGAAGAACAAATATCGGGGCGCGGTATCAAGGACCTTTCGGTGATAGAGGTGCTAAGCCGGGTACCCAGGCATCTATTTGTTAATTCTTCACTTCAGCATAGGGCCTATGGGGATTGTCCGTTGCCTATTGGTGAAAATCAGACAATCTCACAACCATACATTGTCGCATTAATGACGGAGGTTTTGCAGCTTAAGGAGGGTGAACGGGTTTTGGAAATTGGGACAGGGTCAGGCTACCAGACGGCTATTCTGGCTGAGTTGGCTTCACAGGTATTTACTATTGAAAGAATCAAGCCCCTTGTCCAAAAAACCAAAGAATTGCTTGAAGGACTAAGTTATAAAAATATTGTTTTTAAAACATTTGACGGTACCTATGGTTGGCGCGATCAATCGCCATTCGATGCGATTCTTGTTTCAGCGGCAACGCCAAGCATTCCCACCGCATTGATTGAACAGTTGGCGGATAAAGGTCGTTTAGTAGCACCCGTAGGGGAAAGAGAATCACAAGATCTTATTGTTCTCAATAAGAATGGTGACCAGATGGTGAGACGAAAAATAGGAAATTGTAAGTTTGTTCCGCTCATCGGTAAATTTGCTTGGTCCGAAGAAAAATGATTTCATTGCGTAATGGTCAAGTGGAGAAAGAAAAGTTTATGAAGGGTCACTCCGCAAATGTTTATCGTCGAGGTATTTTTCTAAACGTGAGTATTAAATTGCTTTTTGGGAGAGGGGGTATTCTATGTTTTCACGAATAATAAAAGAAGGAAAATTTGTTTTAAGCTCGGGAGTTAAGTCGAACTACAATTACGATTACTCTCTATTATCCGATACCATGAATGAAGCCTATTGTAGTTTGCTAAGACAAAAGCTAGAGACTTGGCAGACAAAGCATGGGAAGTTTGATGTGATTGTTGGTTGCGAAACAGAGGGAATACGAATTGGGTATGCATTGTCAAAACTAATTAATCTTCCTTTTTACATAATGCCTAAGAAAAGTACTGACTTTGCAGAAGTTGCTATCCCTCCCTACCCAGCAGATACCCACTGGTTAATTGTTGATGACATCGTTACTACTGGCTCAACCTTTATGAGAGCGGTCAATTTTCTGGATATAGAAGAAAAGCCTGAAAGCATTACATACGCCTGTATGATCAAAAGGAAGCTAGAAAACATGGATTACTCCGAAGTACAGGGTGACCCAGACAAGGAGCAGTTTCATGTCCGTGACGAGCGATTCGATTTTATTGATAAAAGGCTTGTTCCCTTATATTCAGAGTAGGTTGGACCGATCTAGGATAGGAATGGAAACCTTGTCAGTGTTGTTGTCGCTCACTTAAACAAGCGGATGTATAGTTCTTAGAAATGTGAACTTTAGTTCAAACTTTCTTGACATTAACTAAACAATCTTTATAAGATCCCCCCAGCAGTCTTTTTGCATCAACCTTCGCTTTCAAACAACTTACCCTAGCCGTCAAAGATATTGCCCCCCATGTTTGGGGAATTTTCTAACACTCTATCAAATATAATTTGTTGACTTATGAAATGTATTTCGTGTATTATATTTCCTCTATTTTAGGAGCGCAAGTTAATCTTTAGAAATAACTCATATTTCTAATCGGACCGGGTTATGAAAGAAGCAAAAACAGCCAGCCCATCTTGGACTTTTTTAACGAATCATGCGCACGTTCTGTTGTGCTTGGCCAAAAACCCGTCTGAACGAATGCGGGACATTGCAGTGGAAGTTGGAATCACAGAGCGAGCAGTTCAACACATTATCGTTAAGCTGGAAGCTGACGGATATTTGGAGCACATTCGTGATGGAAGGAGGAACGTGTACAAAGTTTTCACTAGTAAGCACCTGCGACATTCTATTGAGAAACATCGAAAAGTGCATGATCTGATCCGGCTAATTAAAAAATGACTAGAAGTAAATCATAAAGTCCGTATGTAACCACCCTTGATGAGGTGCAAGCAAACTTAACCAATAAGCTAATCTTGCGGAATACTAGAATTTCATAATGGGAATAAAAGATACGGAAAATTAAAGTGAACTGAGCGAAGCGTTCTTATTTTCAAGGCTAAATAAGATAAAGACCTCTATGCACGAGGTAAATCTTTCTACATGAATACTATTTTAATGAAACCCATTTCCCCACAGGATCGTGACCAGATTCGGCAAATTGTATTGGACGCTAGTGAGCCAATTGCTCCGTTTTGGCCCATGCGTTCCATGGTCGCGCAGAATCCCCTTCATGGATTGGAATATCTACCGTTTGATCAGGCTGTTCGAAAAGGCAAGGACCTCCTTGGCGGGAATGGGTATCTCGCGAATGAGGAGTATCGCCAATTTTACCGAAATGGCCGTATTACCAAAGAAAGTTTTAAGCGGGCTTTTTCTAGGGTTGGGCCTCGTTCAGATGGTCAAGCTTCTATTGAAGTTGGGAGTCGAAAGATTTCCTCAAAAGATATTTGGCAATTAAACTTACTTTTTGGCTTCGAGGAATTGCCACTACCCCTCCTGGAGTGGGAGTTAAGCGGTGGTGGAGCTACAAAACAGTTTCGGCAAAACCTTCCCGAAGAATCTAAGAAAAAAATTATTGAACAAACCATCAAAGAATCTGAGCAGTATCGAGAGTGCCCAGAAGAGGTCTACCTGACTGAATTATGGAAAAGTGTGTTAACCACTTTCGAGTTGTCTGATTTTCAGGCTTCATCTCAAATATATGAGGATTCGCATTCGCAAACATCTGCAACCATTTCCTTGCCGCTTCAACGGACCATCAGCGATTGGGTTGATGATTTGACTGAGGGTGGAGTGGTTGACCAAATCAATAATCAACTCATCAAATGGGTGACGGCGTTTCTCGACGAAGGATTAGCCGGCTGGGAAATGCCCGGTCGAGAAGAAGGTTTCTACCAAGTATGGCGGAACCTAGCACAGAAAGATTTCTCGGGGCAGCTTCTCGGGGTTACAGGTTTCGCCCAAAAAGTTCATAGCCTTCCTACATCTCCAGAGGACGCGATCCGCTCCAGCTTGCACCAACTCGAAATCCCTCAAGAACAATGGAAAGATTATCTCTCAAGGCAACTATCATTATTACCAGGCTGGACACGATACATACGGTGGCTTGGGGAACACCCGATATACGGGGAACATCCAATATACCATGCGCAACGCAAACATCCGATTGACACGACAGAATATTTGGCCGTGCGATTATTCTATGAAGTGGAGTTGACCCGTATTCAGTGCAAAAAAGAATGGGGAGTTGATGGGACGGTTTCTACCCTGACTGCATATTGGAATGATCGATCCGAAGAATACCACCAGCAAATTGGGCATGGAGGGCAATCTGGGGATCCAATCAAACAGATGAAATGTCAACATGCATGGCGAATATTCCATTTGGCACAGTTCCTTGAGTTATCTCTAGGAGAAATTAATGCCCTCTCGCTTACTGATGCCAAGATGTTGTTGCAATGGTTAGATCACTTTCCTACTGAACAACATGGACGGGTATGGATTGAGGCGTACGAAGATTCCTTTCGAGAAAAGATACTGAGAAATATTTCAGCGCATCGCGGAACGGTACTAGAATTGGACACTCGGCCCCTTGCACAACTAGCCTTTTGTATCGACGTACGTTCTGAATCATTTCGTCGCCATATTGAAGCTCAAGGTTCCTATGAAACATTTGGGTTTGCAGGGTTTTTTGGCATTCCCATTAGCCATCAAGCTTTTGATAGTGATCAACGTGCCTCTTTATGCCCGGTGTTATTGACTCCTGACCATGCGGTTACGGAAACACCTCGGCTGGGAGAAGGAGCGGCGTTAGAAAAATATTCTTCTGGTACTCGCTGGCACCAACTGGGACGTCATCTTTTTCACGATCTAAAGCATCATCCTATTGGGTCGATGATGATGATTGATGTATTGGGATTCTTTTTTAGTCTGGGGTTGGTGGGTAAGACCTTATTCCAAAAAACATTTCGTGCAATGACCTCTACTATCCAGAGTGGGTTGACGCATAGGGTTCCAACCCAGATCTCAATTTCCACGCCATCTAATCCTCAAAACCCCAGGATCGGAGAAGTGAATGCCGAAGGGATTCCTGACGGGCTTTCTCAGGGATTTTCTCTTTCAGACCGGGCGACATTTATCGAAAATGGTTTGCGCGCTATGGGACTCACCAAAAATTTTGCGCGGTTAGTGTGTCTTTGTGGCCATGGGAGTGAGACGGACAATAATCCCTATTATGGGGCTTTGGATTGCGGGGCTTGCGGAGGGGCACCGGGCGATGCAAATGCTCGAGTTTTTGCCGCGATGGCAAATGAACCTGAAGTTCGTCGCATTCTCAAGGAAAAAGAATTGCTGATTCCCGATGATACCTGGTTTCTTCCAGGGAAACATAATACGACGACGGATCGGGTTGAGTTTTACGATTTAGAAGAATTGCCTGATACGCATAAAAAAGATTTGCAGGCGTTGAACAAGGATCTCGAAGAAGCCGGAGCGAAGCAGGCTCTTGAGCGATGCCGTCGCATTCCCAGTGCTCCGACTGAAATTTCTCCAGAGCAGGCTTTTGCTCATGTAGACGGGCGCAGTTGCGATTGGGCGAATACTCGACCAGAATGGGGATTAGCGGGCAATGCCGCGTTTCTCATTGGAAGGAGAAAACTGAGCCAAGGGTTAGATTTAGGTGGTCGGGTTTTCTTGCATTCTTATGATCCGATAGCTGATCCTCAAGGTGCCATCCTTGAAAAAATCATGACCGCGCCATTAATTGTCGGCCAGTGGATTAGTACTGGTTATTATTTCCCTTCAGTTGACCCATGGACTTATGGGAGTGGAAGTAAGGTGTTACACAATGTTGTTGGGGGTGTTGGGATGATGCTGGGAAGCCAAAGTGATTTGCAAATGGGATTCCCCTTACAGACAGTCAATAACGGTGACACACATTATCATGAGCCGATGCGACTCTTAGCTATCATCGAACAGACACCGGGTGTACTTTCATCTGTCATTCAAAAACACTCGATCCTTCAACAGTTGTTTCACAATCAATGGCTTAATCTTGTGGCCTTGGATCCCCATAGGTTTGAGTTTCATCGGTACAATCCGGATGCGACGTGGGAAACGCTTCATGTTTCCTAGTTAGACGTGCATTGAAGATAGGCGCTTGGACTGTTGCAAGTATAGAGATGTTTCATTTTAAGTCTCTGGCTGATTTTTTATAGAGTAAATCGAGTAATACTTAAACTATGTAGTCAAACCCGTATCTAATAATTTTATGGCAATTCGATCTAGACCAATATCACCAAAATTTCTTTTTTTAAAAGCTATGGTACTGTTTGTGTTTTGGATTTTATTGTCTGCCAGCTTTGAATGGATTCATCTTAGTTTGGGCCTTGTTTTTTCCTTCGCCGTGGCCTGGGGTAACGCTGGCCACTCATCTTTTGTTCCGAAATTTCGTTTATGGTCCAGAATCCTTCTTTATTTTCCATGGCTTTTTTATAAAATCGTTCAAAGCAGCCTTCATTTGTCCAAGCTTATTTTGCATCCCGCGCTTCCCATTGCTCCTCAGTTGATTTCTGTGGAATCAAAACTGAATCATCACGCAGCTATTGTTCTTCTTGGTAACTCCATTACGTTAACCCCTGGAACGATTACAGCCGAGGTTGACCGTAATAAGCTCATTGTTCACGCGTTGGATCAGCCTTTAAGCGAAGGTGTTAAAAATAAGCAAATCGAATCGAAAATTGCTGAAATTTTTAGGGACCAAGAGCCTGATTTATGAAAATTTTTCTTCTCTACGTTTTGGTGTTGCTGGCTATTCTCCTTGGCGTTTATCTGTACCGTGTCCTACAGGGTCCCACAATTTTTGATCGTGTGTTGGGTCTCAATGGCATTTCCACCAAGGCAATTATTTTGCTTATTGTCATGGGAATTTATTTTGAACGAGTCGATATGTTTGTAGATATCTCGACTGGGTATGCGCTGCTAAATTTAGTCGGAGCGCTTGCTGTAGCCAAATATTTAGAACGGAAGGGAGTTCCTTAGCATGGGCATACTTTCCATAATTTTTATAGTAGCGGGATTATTTTTTCTGATTGTTGCCGCGATTGGCGTGATTCGATTGCCCGATGTGTTTAGTCGTTCACACGCCGTATCATTAACAGACTCCTTAGGGGCCTTTTTGATGTTAGTTGGAATCGCCTTGCATGAGGGACTGGATACAAACATGCTGAAAATTCTAGTGGTGTTAGCCTTGCTGTATATTATAAACCCGGTCATTGCACATGCCACGGTTCGCGCGGCTCTCCGGTCTGGTTTAAAACCTTGGGAAAAGGAAAACTCATGATCGTTTCATATGAAATTCCTTTACTCCTTCTTGTGCTGGTTACTGCCGGCGGTGCCATCTTGGTTAAAGATTTGATGAGTGCCGTTTTGCTCTTGGGCTCTTATAGTTTTTTCCTGTCGTTGGTATGGGCATGGCTAGGAGCTGTGGATGTCGCCTTCGTGGAAGCTGTCATAGGAGCAGGTTTAGCGACGGTCCTGTTTCTATTAACTCTATTCGGTACTAATCCCAAAGACACTCGGCTTCGACGCCCTCCTCCTTCTCTGGCAACATTAATTATTTTCCCTATCTTAGGATTTCTTTTGCTCTATGCCGCAAGCGATCTCCCTGTATATTTGGACCCGAATTCTCCGGCAAGCGTTCATATTTCGCCGACCTATCTCGAGCAGAGCTATCAGGATACCCACACTCCGAATGTTGTGACTTCTGTACTGATGGACTATCGATCTCTTGATACGATGGTCGAAACTTTGGTGATTTTTGCGTCGGGCATTGCTTGTGCTTTACTGCTCAGGAGACATACATAATGCTACGCCCACACGACAGCATTATCGTACAGACCTTAGGGCGCTTTCTGATCCCGGTAGTCCAAATTTTTGGTTTGTATGTGTTATTTTTTGGGCAATACGGACCAGGGGGAGGCTTTGTTGGTGGGGTGATTCTAGGCACGGGGATGATCTTATCGGTTTTGATTTTTGGTCATGACGCTTCCCGGAGTCAATTGGCCAACAAGGTTTTACATGTTGATGGGGTCGGGATGCTGATCTACGCGGGAGTAGGTGGCTTGTGTATGATTGGAGGTGGAGAGTTTCTCAATTATACGAATTTGGAAATTCCAGGTTTGGAAACTGCTTCTCGAAGGTCTTTGGGCATCGTACTCACTCAAATCGGTGTGGCTGTAGATGTTGCGGTAACAGTCGTTTCTATTGTATTCAGCTTGTCTGCTGAAGAGATTGTCGAGGATTCAGCAAATGGTTGATGCATTTTTCGCAGTTTTTCAGCGACCCAACTTTTTAGCATTTGTCATTATTTTTCTGTGGGGCTTTTATGTCATGGTCACGCGATACAATCTCGTAAAGAAACTTATCGGGATGTATTTGGTGCAAACCAGCGTGATTTTTTTCCTGGTTTCTATTAGTGCGAAGAAAGACGCGACGGTTCCCGTGCTCTTGTCAACCACAGATCCGGTGCAAGCGGCCAGTTACGCGAATCCGTTACCTCATGTCTTGACGCTAACCGCTATTGTGGTTAGCGTGGCGACCTTGGGCGTGGGATTAGCCCTGTGCGCGGCGATCTATCGAAAATATGGAAGCCTTGACGAACAAGAAATTCTCGAAAAAATAGATGGAAGCCTTGACGAACAAGAAATTCTCGAAAAAATAGAATGAGTCATCAGCTTCCTGCAATCTTATTCCTTCTCCCATTGTTTGCCGCTATTTCCATGCCAGTGGTTTGTCTAAAGCACCGTCATTGGAGCAAGTCAATTTCTTTGACAATTCTCGCGGCTATGGTGCTGGTCTCTATTTTGAATCTCCATAACGTCGTTAATCATGGGGAAGTGCGGTATGTGTTTAGTGGATGGACGGCGCCTCTAGGAATTGAGTGGGTGGCTGATGGATTAGCAAGTGTCATCTTAGTATTATTGAGTGTCTTGGGTTTGCTGGGCGTGGTGTTTACTGGGCCAACTTCCCCAAAGGCTCTAGGCGGCCGAATCGTTCATTATTACACGTTGATTTTGTTATTTTTTTCCGCTTTGACCGGAATTGTTTTCGCTAGGGATCTTTTCAATATTTTCGTATTTTTAGAAGTTGCAGCTATCTCAAGTTACGCGCTTATTGGTGTCGCTGGCGGAAGAGCGTTGTTTGCAGCCTTTCGCTATCTTATATTGGGAACCATTGGTGCGTCCATTTATCTTTTAGGAGTAAGTTATCTCTATGCGGTGACTGGCACACTGAATATGGCTGATATGGCAGACAAACTTCCTTTTTTATTAGGCTCTAAAGCTCTAGTGGGTGGACTGCTTTTTATATTTATTGGCTTGGGGATCAAGATGGCCTTAGTCCCGTTTCATTCTTGGATGCCCGAGGCCTATGCCTATGCCCCTGATTCCGTTTCCCCTATCATGGCTTCACTCCTCACCAAAATAGTACTATTGGCATGGGTCAGAATAATCTATTGGGTCTTAAGTGCGTCAATTGTTATCTTTGATATTCCAATTTTGCAGCTGGTGGCAGTTCTTGGAGCATTAGCGGCGGTCATAGGCGCAAGCCTGGCCTTGGCCCAGCGGGATATTAAAATGATGTTCGCTTATGGAGGGATTTCGCACATCGGCATCATTCTCATTGGAATTGGTCAAGGCAACCAAACTGGGTTTGTTGGAGGAATTTTTTATTTATTGAATGACGCCGTTATGCAAGCGGCTTTGTTTTTTATCGCAGGCGTGGCGTTTTATCAGTATGGGGTCAGAACTATTGATGACTTAGGGCGTGTTGGGAAACAAGCCCCCTTGCTTACCGGGTCTTTAATTGTTGTAGCCTTAGGTATGATTGGCCT
>Ga0208747_1000333_pt1 | contig 14491 bp, 15 predicted proteins | sample Knorr_S7_td_AAIW_FD_185597 | JGI IMG/M metagenome (GOLD analysis project Ga0208747, IMG submission 185597) | Marine microbial communities from Southern Atlantic Ocean transect - Knorr_S7_td_AAIW_ad_750m_LV_A (SPAdes) (version 2) | ecosystem: Environmental > Aquatic > Marine > Oceanic | place...
CAGGAATAAACTTAGATTTAGCCCATCGTCGATTACCATCTAAAATTAATGCAATATGAACAGGAGGATTTGATTTACTGATTTGATTCTTTAGATAATTTTCATAAAACCTGTAGACACCTGCATAACGTAAGAAATTAATAAACAAAAATAATCTTGCCTACTTACGTCGAGATCTAGGTAAGCGAATGTACCTTTGATAGAGAAATATTACGCTGATAAAAGATCCAGCAAGCCCGAAAATAAGGGATGCAATGAAAGTAAATGTATCGCCTGCACCAATAAGAAGTTTTGCAAATTGTTGAATTGGGAAGAATAGGAAAATCAATGTAAGTAATAATATTACTCCGCGAATAACACGTCGTTTTTTATTAATAATCCAATTAGATAATAAATCACCTGCGATGAATAATCCAAGGCCAATCCATAAAAGTAACAAAGATTCATCGGCAAAAACTCCAATTAATTCTGGCGCTGACGAAAGAAGATTAGAAGGGCTAGAAAATGCTTGATTGTCGGAAATTAACTGTGAAATGCCAGAAGCCCCTAAGAAAGTACCGATAATTAATACTAGGGAACCTGCGACAGACGAGAATAATCGGACATAAGACGTAAGTTCTAATTTAGGTAAAGATCTAGTGAGTCGATCTAAATCGAAACCACGAATGACAAAAGCCATACCAAGAATTGCCAGAGTTACAGTGATAGCTTGTTCAAGAAGATTGAATAATGCAAGAAATGCCCAAGAGAGAAATAATAAACCAGGTATACCTAATGCAAATTTTGAATATCGTTGATCGAAAATTAACATTTTCAGATATCTACCAAGAACAGCGTATGTTTCTTCGAGTGCTCCACTATGTTTGATAACAATTCTTTGAATTGAGTTGATTGAAATTATATCTTGAACTAATGGGATAATACTTGATTCGTCAGAATCGTCTGATACAAGAATTGCATCAACTATCTTTGTTTTATTTACAATTAATTGAATTTGTTTACGCATTTTTTCATCTGAATGAAACCCACCTGAATGATTACCAGTAACAATTGCAACTTCGCATTTACGTCCAGTGCGTGATAATTCATTATAGGTTTTAACAGCGGCAAAAATAGCATTAGCGTCTGCTTCTTCAGGATCACTAATAGCAAGTTTCATTCCAGCATTTTCACAGTTTTTGGAGCCAATAATGGGAGATTTAAGATTAGTTTTCTCACCTAAATCGTCATCTCTATCAATACATATGATAAGAATAGGAGTGTGTTTTGATGATTGTTTTTTTCTTCTAGAAATAGAAGTTTTTTTATTACGAGAGGTACTCATCATCATCATCGTAAGCTAATCTTAATTCCTCAAATGAAAGGGACTGTCCAGATTCAAGTTTTTCTTTAGCCTTGGATTTTTCTTTTTCAAGAATAACTTTCTTTTTCTTAAGAATTTCAGACTTGCTAAAAGATTTAAGTGATTTGAATATTTCAGTTCGTTGAGTTTTCAATAATTGTAATTCTTTAGAATTGGCTTTGAGTGTAGTTTCTAACTCTCGAATATCCTCATTAAAACCGTTCATTTCATTGAATAGCTGTTCACGTTGTTTAAACTTTGTATCAAAGACTGACTTTTTTTCACTAAGAGATGATTTTGTACTTTCTCGAGATTTGTCAAGTGTGTCTATATTAGTTCCTATTTGTTTAATTTTTTTGAATAATGCAGATAGTTCTTTACGAGCGTTGGTAGATTTTTTCCAAATGTTATATTTTTTTTGTAGTGTTTTAATACTTTCAATAAGCTGTTTTTCTTCTTGTCGTGATAATTGTGCAGTTTGAATTTTCCATTCGATTTCTTTTATTCGTTTTGATAGATTTTTGAAATTTTCTTTTTTATTAAATTTACGATCGGTTTTTGAGTTTTGGTCTTTACTTAAAGAATCATTCTGTTTAATGCCATCATTAGCGTCGTTAATTTGTGTCCAAATTTGTTTTTTTTCATTCAGTAATCCTTGTCTTTCTTTACGATAATTGCCTACTTCGCCATATAGTGGTTCTAAAGCTGCTTGATGTTCTCCTAATTGAGAAGTGATAGTATTAAGTTCATCACGCATATCGAGTCTTTTTTTATTCAGGGATTTGAGTTGAGTCACAAGATTTTTCCTTGAATCCAGTAAATCCTTGATTTTAGTAGTAATTACGTCGACATTTGTAGATTCTAATTCTGACAAGTAGTCTTTTGGTTATAATTGTCAAATAAATAATTTATGGATATTTTATATAATTTATTGAATATCTATAGAAAATAGGGAATAATTAGATGAATTCAAAGGTATGGGGGGTAACAGGAAGAACTGGTACAGGAAAAACCAAAGTAATCAATACATTACACTATAGATTGTCATCAGATAATATTTCTATGGGGGGTATATTGACAAGAGATATTCGAAAATACGGAAAAAGAACTGGAATAGAGATTATGAATATTTCAACAGGCATTACGTTTGAATTAGCAGATATAGATAGAAAAACAGGTCCAAGATTACAGAAATTTAGAATAAATATAGACAACATTGACAACTTGATTATTGATGAATTACATCAATCATCAGCAAAAGCAGAACTAATAATAATAGATATGATAGGGCCAATGGAGCTTTTTAGTAGTAAATTTTGTGATTTACTTCAGTCATTATTAAATGAAGATAAGAAAATACTATGTGCAATACAAACAAAATTTAATCATCCAATTATTAAAGAAATAAAAAAATCAGCAAATTTAGAACTTCATGATTTAAATAATAAACACAAGGTTGAAGTGATTGATAGCATATACAAAAGTATAATTGAAGAATTTGAATAATAAACTGGTATCAGGGGTAGACGAGGCAGGAAGGGGATCAATTATTGGTCCGTTAGTAATAGCGTGTGTTACCGCAGATAAAAAAATAATTAGAAAATTTTCAAAACTTGGTGTAAAAGATTCAAAAAAAGTCACGCCAAAGAATAGAGAAATTCTTTCAAAAATTATCATGGAGGAATCAGAACATGTTTCAATAACTAGATTATCCGAAAAGAAAATTGATAAAGCAGTAAGATTGAGAAAAGAATTTGCAAAAAAGAAGAATTATTACCCGGGTAATAAAATAATTGGATTAAATGAATTAGAAGCGAATTCAATTGCAAAGATGATGAATGAATTGAAATCAAGTTCAATTTATGTAGATTCATGTGATGTTAATCCAGAGAGATTTAAACAGAGAATAATTAATCGAATTGATACGAGAATGAAGATATATTCTAGGCATAAAGCAGATGAGAGATATATAATTGTTGCAGCGGCTTCAATAATTGCAAAATTCAATCGTGACAAAGAGATTCTAAAATTAGAAAGAATTCATGGAAATATAGGAAGCGGTTACCCTTCAGATCAAATTACTAGAAGATTTTTGCGAGAATGGATTATAAAGAATAAAGAAATGCCGGATTTTACAAGAAAATCTTGGAAAACATGGATCGATTTACAACCAAAAATTAAAAATTATTTATGATCATATATTATCGCATTGTTGCCATTATTAATGCATGATCTTTATCAAAAGGATGAAGGTCAATCATTTGATCAATATCAAAACCACTAGATTCTAATTTAGCCATTTCTTGTTCATAAATAAATTTTGGGGACTTTGTTGTATCAATGCTGCGCGATTTAATTACAAGAAGTAACTTTGAACCACTTGAAAGAAATTCTTTACAATTAGATATAGCAATATCAGTTTGATCAGGTTGAGATATATCACAATAAACGCTATCAATATTTCTAAAAATTGAAGTATAGCTATCAATATTATGAGCGTCAGCAATGATTGGAATTATATTATTACGGAAAGATACGACGTTATCAATAAAATCACGTGCTACACGAGAAGAAATTTCAACACAAAATAATAATCCGTCTTTACCAACGATATCAGAAACATGTGAAGGAGTAGTTCCTGTAGAAGAACCTAGATACAAGATTGTTGAACCGCTTGTGAAGGGAATATTTTTCATACCATTTATTATACAAGCGGCTAGTTTACTGCGGTATGGGTCCCAGATACGAAATTCATGGGTAGAAGATTTTTGGAGATGCTCCCCATATACACTATTGCCTGGAACATAGTTTTTTGTTGCAAGTTTTTCTTTTCCTGCAACTTCAATCCAATCTACATTATCAGGAAGATCTTCGTCGTTTTTCATTCATACTTCGCCTAAGTTTTTTATGTTTTTTCTTTGTAAAGTTATTTCTATTTGCTACAGGAGAAGCGTATTTTTCCTGAATTTCACGATAGCGTTCGTCAAGGCTATTTTCAATGTCTATTTCCTTAGTACCACGAAATGCATCAATTCGTGCAGCAATAGCAATCTTACTTGCCAAAGAACGTGCAATTTTTCCACGCTGGTGCTTAGGGCTAGAATGTACCATATCATGTTGGAAAATGATTCCATGTTTAGGAGGTCGACTTCCGCTTTTTAATGATCTAAACAGGGCTTTTTCAGCACCTAGAACTTGGATTGTACTTGAAGGCAATCTAGCAAGTTTCATCAAACCACCAGATTTTGCAATTAAACGAGCACCAACAGTAGGACCTGCAATTGCACTTAGATTAGGAGCAATATTATTCATTAAATTATTAATATAATTCAATACTTTATCACGTACCTTGACTTGATTTATTATATTTTCCGACAAGATAGAAATAATCGATAAATCTTTGGAATTAATACTTCCACCTTTCGAATTTTGAGCGGAACTAAAGATAGCATCAAGTTTTTTTTCAGAAAAACTAAAAGAACTTAGGTCTTTTTCAGTAATAGATGTTCTGTCTAGACCAAGAGATACAAATTTGAAATATACATTACTATCCTTGAGTAGGTTTTCGAGTTCAGGAAAGTGTAGGCCATACCATTCGTTAATACGAGCCATGAGAATATTAATAGCTTTATCAAGTTCGTCGAGAGAATTAATTCCTTCAATTATTTGCAAGTCTTCCTTTCCAGAAACATCACGAATTTGTTGTTTGGAATATTCAATAGAGAATTCCTGAAGAAAATTTCGGATTTCCTCTTCAGAGTTAAAGAAACCGGATTGAACAAATAATGAAAAGAGGTTTGAGGAATTAATTGTTTTATGAATAAAATTTTCATTCGGATAGAGTTTATGCAAGATTGTTAGTAATGATTGATCATTTACCTCAGAAGAATCAGATAATAGATCAGACTGACTTAGAAGAAATTCTTTAATGTTAGCGGCAATCATTCCTCGTTTGATCTCTAAATAGAGTGAAATTTCAGAACCAGGTTGAAATCTATGACTTTGAAGTACTTCATATTTATCATTGATAATAATCATACCTGCTTCAGTGAGAATGAGTTTATTGGCCAAGATATTGAAAATAGTCAATAACCATTCTTAAAGTTTCTCAATAACACTGAAAATAACATCACATTTTTAAATGTCGAATAACTATGATTGGATATGCCAACTCACGGTTCATTGACAAAAGCAGGTAAAGTTAGAGGTCAAACACCTAAAGTCGAAGGTAAAGTAAGAACAAGTAGGAATCCTAGAGTAAAATCAAAACGATCATTCAGAACAAGAATTATACTCAATAGAACTGTTGGTCAAAAATGGGACAAAGTCGTTCGTAGACGATAAACGAACATATTTATCAATTCTGAGAGTATAACGTATATTTTATTAATCTATTTTTATAATTGAGAAGATGTAAAGATGAATAAACAAATCTTAGTAATTGGCGTGGTTATAACATTATTCGGAGCATATTTGTTTTCTTTGAGTTCAGTAACAGTATTATCAGAATTTGACGTAATTCCAGTTAATTCTTTCATGACATACTATGCAGATGTAGAAACACTTCCTCTACCTATGGCCAATTATCAACTTGAATTATTAAATACCAACCAAGGGCCAGAGTTTAGAGATGGTATTCAGACAAGGGGAGATATTATAGATTTGTATGTATTTGATGATGAGAATTACGGCATTTTCAAGGGATGTGGAGGACAAAGAGGAGGAGACGAAAGTTGTACTGATTGGGAACCAATAGTCCAGAAATTAGAATTGACAGGAACATTTAGAAGAGTGTTACCAGAAATGGAAAAAATAACAGTTGTTGTTTGGAATCATAACATGGAGGAAACTGTAGAGAATTCTATATCTATAAGACTTGAATCAAATTACAGCGGTATTGCAAACATTCTAGTCATAATTGGATTATTGGTGTTTTATATCGGAGCTAGTAGAAAAGAGGAAAAAATTGTAAATAAGAGAAGAAAAGAAAGAAAGGAATAATGATTAATAATTGAGTACAATAGGAAGAGGAACCTGGATAGATAAATTAACCAATGATATTATAAAGAGAGAAATTCAATTAGAACGTTCTACAGAAATAATTAATGTTGAAAGTGGACTAGGAGCATCAGGAATTCCTCATATAGGAAGTTTAGGAGATGCAGTACGAGCATATGGAGTAAAAATTGCACTAGAAGACAACGGGTATAAATCAAAACTGATAGCGTATTCAGATGATATGGATGGTCTTAGAAAAGTTCCAGAGGGTTTTCCAGATAGGCTTCAAGAAGAGCTAGGGAAACCCGTATCATCAATTGACGATCCATTTGGATGTCATACATCCTATGGTCAACACATGAGTTCTTTGTTACTTGACGGATTAGATAAATTAAGTATTGATTATAGTTTTAAGAGTGCAACAAAAATTTACAAAGAGGGAATATTGAAGAACCAGACAAGTAAGATACTAAGAGATTCAGAGATAATTGGAAAGAAGATAGCAGAAATAACTGGACAAACAAAATTCGAAAAATTATTACCGTATTATCCAATATGCGGTAATTGTAATAAGATATATGTGACAATTCCAACTGAATTCGACAATGAGAGAGACATAATACATTATAGATGTAATGACGTTGAGATTGGAGGAAATTTAATCAAGGGTTGTGGCCATGAGGGTGAAACAAGGTTATCAGAAGGGAAAGGAAAGCTAGGTTGGAAAGTTGAATTTGCTGCAAGATGGTCTGCTCTGGACATAAGATTTGAAGCTTATGGAAAAGATATAGAAGATTCTGTAAAGATTAATGATTGGGTATCAGGAAATATTCTCAATCATGTTCATCCATTTCATATCAGATATGAGATGTTTTTAGATAAATCAGGCAAGAAGATATCTAAATCAATAGGAAATGTTTTAACACCGCAGAAATGGCTCGAGTATGGAACTCCTTCATCGTTGTTATTATTAATGTTCAAAAGAATTTCAGGAGCAAGATCATTATCCGTAGAAGATATTCCAACTTACGTGGATGAAGTGGACGTAGTAGAGGATATATATTTCAATAAGACTATGTCCGAGAATAAAGACAAGACTATTAGAATGAAGGGATTATATGAATATGTCAATCATTTAAACCCGCCAAAAAAAGAATCAATTCACCTTCCATATAGACTATTAGTAGAATTAGCGGAGATAGCACCTGAAGATAATTCTATCGAGTATATATCAAAGAAACTGGTCGAATATCAATATGTGAAGGAAATTGACGATAACATATTACATAGGATTAAATTAGGAATAAATTGGGCGCGAGATTTTAAAACTGATACGATTGGAAATGTGGAAGTGTTAGATGAACATAAGAAACCATTATTAGAAATTGTTACGTTATTAGAGAAAAATTCCGATCCTGATGTTATTCAAAGTGAAATATTTGAGATAGCAAAATCAAATGACATGAAACCAAGGATATTATTTCAACTAATATACCAAATACTTCTAGGTAGTAATAAAGGCCCACGGCTTGGAAAATATATAATAGATGCTGATAAATCTAAAATAATTAAGAAAATTAAGTCCACAATAGAGTAATGGTTTAATTTATGAGAAATTATAAGCAAAGTGATTGAAATTGGTAAGAGCGCAAAATTCCAGTAATGCATTGAATAATAGACTATCTGCACATGCAAATTATGCGAAATTCGAAATAAATGACTGGATAATTCCGAAATTAGAAATTAAAGAAGATGACCAAGTATTAGACATAGCATGTGGAAATGGAAAACAACTAATTCCAATAAGTGAAACAATTAATGAAAATGGATCAGTCACAGGATTAGACATATCAAAAGATCTTCTAGATGAAATTGAATCAAATGTAGAAAGAGATAATGTATTTTTAAAAAATGGAAGTATGGAAGACATAGGTAATGAATTCAAAAATGCTCAATTTGATTTAATTTTATGTTGTTTTGGTTTATATTATTCAAAAGATTATAAAAAAACAATTAAAGACATATATGATAAGTTAAAAGAAGGAGGCAGATGTTTTGTTTGTGGGCCAATCAAGAGAAATAACAAAGAATTAACTGATATACATGAAACTTTTGAGAAGCTTCCTGAAGAATATAACATGCACAATAATTTTATGGAGTCAAAAGCTTTGCCATATTTTGAAACACTATTTGGGGAAGTAAAAATAGATATTTTTGAAAATCCTGTCACGTTTCCTAGTAAAGATGAATTATTAAGATACTGGAAATCTTATACATTGTTTGAAAAGGAAGAACAGAATAAATTTGAGAAAGTAATCGAAGACATATTCGCAAAAGAAAATAAGTTTATAACAAAAAAAGTAGTAATGGGAATATCAGCTAGGAAATGACAATAAATTACAAGAACAAGAAATTATTAGTTATTGCCCCTCATCCTGATGATGAAGTCCTTGGATGTGGAGGTTTAATTTCAAAGGTTAAAGCAGGGGGTGGAAAAGTTCATGTTTTATGTTTTACAGTGGGAAATATCAAACAATATGGAGGAACTAGTAACTCCGAGAAAAGAATACTAGAAATGAATAAAGTAATGAGATATCTGAAGGTAGATTCATTTGATTTAGCATGGGCAGGTGACGAATATCACCTTAAACTCGACAAAGTTCCACAAAAGGATTTGATAAACACTATTGAGAAAGGTGAGGTTTCATTATCAACAGTAAAACCAGACATAGTGGCAATTCCTTTCATAGGTTCAACAAATCAGGATCATGTTGCTGTTGCCAAAGCTAGTTTTACAGCATGTAGACCTGTTAGAAATAATGAAAAAGATATTACAAAAATGGTATTATCATATGAACAACCTGAAACAAATTGGACTAGAAAAAGATTTCATCCTAATTTTTATGTTGATATATCAAAAGAATTGAAAAAGAAAATCAAGGCATTATCTTTGTATTCATCTCAAGTAAGAAGTAAGAACCATCCCAGAACACCAAGAGTAATTGAGAATATAGCAGAACTTAGAGGTACCGAGATAGGTGTAAAATATGCTGAAGCATATGAATGTCATAGATTGATAATTTAATTAGAAAAGAATTTATTATGTATGAAGAAGTAGAGTAATAAAATGAAAATATTAGTTACAGGTTCTTCAGGTTTTTATGGTTCGCATTTAATTGATTTATTATTAAAGGAAACCGATGCAGAAATATATGGAGTAGACAATCTACACAGATTAGAAGATTTTCCAGTAGATCCATTTGAGATAATTGAAGACAAAGAGAAATTTAATGAGAGGTTTGTAAATTGGGAGATGGATTACAGAGACTTAAAATCGGAAAAAATTGATGAGGCAGGAATTGACACGATAATTCATCTGGCCGCATTAGTATCAATTCCAGAATCAATGCAGAAGCCAATGGAATATTTTGAATCAAATGAAAAAGGAACATTTAGTCTGTGTCAAGAATTATTAAAAACTAAAAGTAAACCATTTTTAATTTATGCATCTTCACCAGAAGTATATGGCAATCCTATATATACTCCAATGGATACGGACCATCCTTGTCGTCCTAGAAGTTTTTATGCGGCAACAAAATTGGCGGCAGAAAAACAATGCATGGTATTACATGAATGGTATAAATATCCAGTTTCAGTAATTAGAAATTTCAATACGTATGGTGAAAATCAGAGTAATTCATATAGAGGATATGCAGCAGTAGTACCAGAATTTGCAACTAGAGCAATAAAAAATGAGAATATCAAGATTCATGGAAATGGGAAACAAACTAGAGATTTGATGTATGTAAAAGACGCAGTAGAAGCATACGTAAGAGTAATGAAAGAAAGAGAAAAGACGCAAGGAGAAGTATTCAATATAGGAACAGGTATTCAAACAAGCGTATTAGATCTTGCAAAGAAGATTATGGACATATCAGGTTCTTCGTCTGAACTAGTTTATGAATCAGGAAGGGCGGCAGATCTAGAAAGATTAGAAGCTGACTGTAGTAAAACAGAGAAATTGTTAAAATGGAAACCAGTATATAGTATCGATAAAGGTTTAGACATAACAATTTCATGGTTTAAAAAATTATTAGAATAAACAAACAGCAATATTGGTAGATGTTATAAAGAATATCTGTAAATAATCTATATTGAACAATAATCAAGTAACAATTCTGAATGATGCAGCTTGGGTAGGTTATGAATTAGCAAATGGACTTAGAGAGGTAAATATGGATGTTAAATATTTACCGAGAAATTATGCAGGTCCGAATGTAAATACGAATGCACTATACTCAGTGTATGGGAAAATTATAAATCCTTTTGTAAATGCGATTAAAGCGAAAGGGATAATACACGTGAATTATGCATTACAAGATGCATTTTTTGTACGATTAATTAAGAAAGAAATTAATGTATTGCACTGTCATGGAACAGATTTATTTGGATTGTATGATGAAGAGTTTAAAAAAAATAGTAAAGACTTGACAAGATGGAGTAAAATTATTGAAGGAAATTTGAAATATGCGAATTCAGTGATTGTATCAACACCAGAAATGTTGAAATTAGCAAAAACAATTAGACAAGATGCAGAGTATTTACCTAATCCAATAGATACAACTAGATTTTGTCCGAAGGTAAAACAGAATGCTCAATTAAAAGCAATCGGATTTAATTCATGGTATGAAAGAGTGCCAAAGTATTTAATTGAACTTTTGGAAAAAAATGGTATTAAAGTAGACATACATGACAGAAGACCATTTTCATATCTAAAATTACATGAAAATTTGAAGGAATATGACATATATATTGATAGAATATTTACGAAAGGAGTATCGTCATACAGTAAAACATGTTTAGAAGCCATGGCCTGTGGTCTGGTAACTATAGATTACAGACATAAAGACAATGTAAATGACCGAGTAATTGAATTGTTAGATGAAATTGAAAGAAAAAAGGAATCAGAAGAAAATAGACAATTCATAATTGATAATCATGATAGGAAGAAAGTAATTAAGAAACTATTAAACATATATAGAAAACAAGTAGAATGATTATGAAAATAGCAATAATACATTATGATATATCTATGCAGACTGGTGCGCAAAGATTAGTGTTAGGAATGGGAGATTCATTAAAGAAACTAGGTCATGAAGTTGCTTATTTTACTGCTATTTACGATGAGGAAAAGGCTTTTGAAGAGTTTAGAAAAGAAAATGTCATAGTTAGTAATGGAAAACTAGATTATTTTGGAAAATTTAGAGCAATAACTGCATACCGAGAAAGTAAGGAGATGATGAAAGCTGGAATTGATGAATTTAAACCTGATTTATTTGTGTTTAGTTCGAATTATTATCTGGCAGATAAATACAAACCATCAATAATATATTGTCACCATCCAGAACAATTATTAGTTAAAAAAAGTGATTTAATCAGAAGATTATTACATTTTCCAATAGATCGAGCAGAGAATAAAGGATTCAAAGAAACAGATTCAATATTATGCAATTCCGATTTTACAAAAAGTGCAATACATGAGAAATTTAACAGAAATAGTACAATTATCTTTCCAGGAGTTGATATAAATAAATTCACACTGAATGAAACAAATAATAAATACATTTTGACAGTAAATAGAATTGTTCCAAATAAGAATCTTACATTCTCAATAGAATTGATTAAAAAGATGAAGAAAAGAGACAACAAGATAAAATTAATCATTATCGGAGTAAAACAACAAGGATTTGAATGGCATTTAGATGAATTAAATAAGAAAATTAAAGAATTAGATTTAATCGATAATATAGAGATTCATACAAATGTAACAGATTCAGAATTAGTGAACTCATACAAGAATTGTAGTGTATTTTTATATACGCCCAAAGAAGAACACTTCGGGATTGCACCAATTGAAGCAATGGCATGTGGAAAACCTGTAATTGCATTCAATACAGGCGGGCCAAAAGAAACTATAATCAACGATATAACTGGATACTTGTTACAAGATGATTTAGATAAATGGGAGAATAAGATATTTGATCTGTTAGAAGATAATCAAAAGAGAATAAAAATGGGCGTATCGGCGAGAAATAGAGCAGTGGAGGAATTTAGTTGGGATGCATTTATGAGAAAGATCAAGGAAAATTTAGAACATATACAAATTAGTTAAACCAGATTTGAATCAATTTGTAAAGAACTATTAGGAAATACTACTGCATCAGTATCATTTCCATGTTGTTTTTGTAATTCACGAATGAGTAAATCCCAATTATTGAAAATTTTAACTTTCTCTGAATAATGATCATAGATATAATTTTGATTAATTGTAGGACAATAGAATATAAGATTTCGATTTTGAAGTGGACCGCCAAATGTTCCATGTTTATCTCTACGAACATGGTGAATCATTCCTTTACCTACTAATCCATGTTCGCCAATTCCTTCAGATGCAGATGTGATTACGACAATTGTACCGCCTTTTCGGACAATTTCTTTATCTGAATCTCGAGAACCCCATACATTGAGTGAATTTAATGCAAGTAAGAACCATGTGTCACGAGGAAAGGCATTGAAAACTCCAACGTCTATGTTGTACGGAACATTTGTGGAATAAACTTCAATAGCTTTCTTTGAGGCAGTGTTGAATACATCAACAGGATTTCCTGAATATATAGAAGCAGTATCGCCAAGAGAATTAGAAATAGTGTTAACAATAAAATCCAATCCAGCCATATTTGCTGCCTCTTCTATGTCCGCTCTTCTGCTATTGTTCTCAACTTGTCCAATTCTACCTTGAAGAGATTTATTGACAGGTTTATGATTTATGTCAATAGATTCGATGCCTGCAAGACCAGGTAATACGATTTTTCCTCCACCACTAAAACCAGCATATGGATGTGGCATTAGAGTTCCAATTCCAATTTTAAGATCTGCTTGAAGGTATAAATTATCTATGTATACAGGAGTACCAGCAGATGTTTCTCCTAGATATTTATTGTTTTGATAAGCGCTATGGCAATATATTTTATATTTAGAAACGATTTTTGTTCCTAGTTTCTTACACAATTCATCGTGAGTTAGAGATCTATGAGTTCCTGTACTGATAATGAAATAGATATTTTCGTCAGATAGGCCAGACTGATGAAGTTCATCTAAAATAAAAGGGATAATTCTGAAGGCTTGAGTAGGTTTAGTTAAATCATCGACTGCAATACAAACAGATTTTTTTTGTTTAGCAAGAACAGATAATTTTTCTGAATTAATCGGATTGGAAATTGAAGACGAGATATCTTCGTCAGAGATTGCTGATGCGTCGTTCATTTGAGAGATATTAATATTCCAAGATTCAGGAAAAGTCAGATTTAATGATTCATTACCATACCAAGATTTCCAAGGTACAGAAATAGAATTAATTTCCTTAATATGTGACCAATCAAAGTCTTTCATTAGTAGTTCAGTGAATCTGAGATCAAGATTTTCATCAATATTTAGTGAACGTTCAGGAGGCATAATATATGCATGACTCTTAGTTCCTTTGAGCGATTTTGAATTTATGAGAATATCACGTTTAGTAGCATAAATTGATCCGTTTCTTATATACACAGGAGGAAGGGATTGTCTAGGCATATTTTCTACAGTTTCATCTGCATAATCTACTAATTCATCATTAACAATTTTTTTCATTCGATGTGGATGTATGGCACCAACATCGACAACACTAATAACAGAATCATAATCAGATTCGAACAATTTGGTTATACAATAATCAATATCGTCTGCTGTACGTAAGGGAGTGGTAGGTTGTAGCATTACTACTGCATCATAAGTAATATTTTCTTTTTTCTCAAGTTCCAATACTGCATGAGTAAGAACGTCAATAGCTAATGAATCGTCTTTTGCCAATGAATCAGGACGAATAAATGGAACAGATGCGCCATAAGATTTAGAGATACGAATAATTTCATCGTCTTCTGAAGATACAATAAGATTAGACAGAGTTTTTGATTTTAATGCTTCAACAATTGTATAAGATATAAGAGGGCGATTCAAAATAGATTTAATATTTTTTCTAGGAATGGTTTTGGACCCTCCTCGAGCAGGAATAATACCAAGAATACGCTTATCAGCCATGAATTAACTTCCTTCCCA
>Ga0208747_1000343_pt1 | contig 14326 bp, 16 predicted proteins | sample Knorr_S7_td_AAIW_FD_185597 | JGI IMG/M metagenome (GOLD analysis project Ga0208747, IMG submission 185597) | Marine microbial communities from Southern Atlantic Ocean transect - Knorr_S7_td_AAIW_ad_750m_LV_A (SPAdes) (version 2) | ecosystem: Environmental > Aquatic > Marine > Oceanic | place...
TAAAATATTTCCTATCGGGATTGGGAATCTATATTCATCTTGTTCTGAAATTAATTCGAACAATTGCTTTCCAACTGCTTTTGATGCTGATTCCATTGTTGCAATTGTTATTGCATATGCTAATGAGCCACCAATTTTAGAATAATCCGCTGTTCCATCTACTGATTTTATTACTTCATCAATGAATTTTAAATCATCAGATTCATACCCAATAATTTTTTTTGAAATTTCATCCAAGAAACGAAGGGATTCTTCTGGTTGATCATTTGGAAAATTTACTGCTTCATATTTTCCAACACTTGCACCAGAGGGTGCACAACTTCTGCCTAGATATTGGTTATCAGAAACAACATCTACTTCAAGAGATTTACTTCCTCTACTATTGTAAATTAATCTACCATTAATTGATGTGATCTTAGCCAAGTTATTCTAACTCAGACTTGATTTCTAAATTCCTTTGGTGTATTGCCTCATAGAATGGAATCACTTGCTGAATCGTTTCTAATGTAGTTAATAACATTCTTCTACAACAATACCTTTCTATTCCCAACGAATCCAAAGTTTTAGCAGCATCTTCACCAGATTTGATTGTATTGTGAAACTCATCAAATTTGTCAGCGATAAGATTACCACATGTGAAACATCTGACTGGAATTAGCATATTTTTGGAAAACAATCAGATTATAAAAACCCTGCACGAAAACTAATTGCGGGCGTCGCCCAGCCTGGCCAAAGGCGCTAGCTTGAGGGGCTAGTCTCTTAGGAGTTCGTGGGTTCAAATCCCATCGCCCGCATAAATATGTCATTTTGAATTCATTTTTTTAAGAAATTCCTGTCTTCTAATCTCTTCAGTAAGAACAAGTCTTGTTTCTTCTACTAGCATCCTATTAACATCTAACTTTCTTCTTGATTCTTTTACAATTTTGTCAAAAGTTGCAAAGGGGTATAGCATCAAATACAAACTCTCCATAATATCAAATAATTTCTCGGCATTTTTTGAGTTTCCAATTCTGATCTGATCTATTACCTGTCTTTTCAATTCTCCAATACAATCAAGTAGACCAAGAATGTATGATTCAGCTGAAACTTTGAGTGTTTTGTATGAAGGAATATCTTTTCCTTCTATTATAGATAAAAGTGAAACAGCCTCAACTAGTTCTTGCTCAGGAGTTATGATATATCTATTGAGATTGCCATCAGTCTTTTGTTTTAATTTTACGAGTTGCTTTTTTGCAGTTTTTATTTTATTTTTTGCTGAAAGCAGATCATTTTTATGAATTGAGATAATTGCTTGACTACAATTGATGATCACCTGCCTATTATTTTTAATTAAAAACTCTCTTGACGAATTTGTTTTTTCCAATTCTTTAGAAATAAGAGGTAATGATGATTTGACGTTTTTTAGTCCCATTGCTTCTGTTTTTAATATTCTCAGTTAAAGGCATTTGCCAATACTCTTATTTTAGATATTTTTTTGTGAATTATGGAAATATCAGTAGATCAAATGTATCAAATTGAGAATAAAGGACACGATATGGGGTTTTTTAAAAAATTTATGATGGAAAACGCTGGTGCAGCATCGGTAAAACGATTAGCGGAAAAACTTGAAAATTTACAATCAAAACAAATTCTGATTTTTGTGGGATTGGGAAATAATGGTGGTGATGGTTTGGTCATGGCAAGACATCTTGCAGGTTATGATGCAAAAGTTACTGTAATGCTTCTTGGTACACCCGATAAAATCAAAACTGAAGAAAGTAATTGGAATTGGTCAATTTTAGAAAAAATGCCTTCTATACGACTACTAACTGGTAATTCTATACATTTTGATTTTAATCCTGATATTATAATAGATAGTATTTTGGGAACTGGTATTTCAGGAGATATAAAAGAACCATATGCATCTGCAATTAATTATATCAACGAAACTAACTCCTACAAATTTGCAGTTGATGTACCTTCCGGATTAGATCCTCAGACAGGGGATACTGCAAATATTTGTACTAAATGTGACATGACAGTGACATTCCATAAAATGAAAAAAGGAATTCCTAAAAGAAAGGATCTAACCGGTGAGATATTTGTTGAAAAAATTGGGATTCCTCCAGAGGCAGAAGATGGTGTTCTATGAAGGTGTATCAAATCCAAGTGGGTCCAATGCAGAATTTTTCATACATTGTTGAAGACGAATCTACACATGAGGCAATTGTGATTGATCCATCATGGGATTTGGAAAAGTTAACTGAAATTATCAGCGAACAAAACCTCAACCCCAAGTACATCGTTAATACTCATTGGCATGATGATCATACCAGAGGAAATGAGGAACTGGCAAAAGAGCTCAGTGTAAAGATTGTTCAACATAATGCATCACAACTAAAAAATGACTTGATAGTTTCAGATGGGGGTTCCATAAAATTTGGCTGTTCTGAACTTGCTGTATATCACACACCTGGACATTCTAAAGACAGCATTTGTCTTGTAGGTGATGGAAAAATTTTTTCAGGCGACACTTTGTTTGTAGGAAACTGTGGTCGTATTGATTTACCAGGAGGTAGTGCAAAGGAACTCTATCATAGCCTTTTTGATGTAATTGCAAATTTTACTGATAATTTGATTTTGTATCCAGGTCATGACTACGGTTCATCTCCAACATCAACTATAGGAAAGGAAAAACAGACAAATCCTGTAATGCAAAGAATATCTGAAGCAGAATTCATTCAACAGATGGGTGGTTAATTATATCTGATATCGAAATCCACTGTAATGAAGAAAAAGGGAAAAAATTCATAAAAGATGTAGAACAGAAGCGATTCCTTTTTTCATTTGTGCTTTCTTATACGGAGACATGTGAAATTCCTGGAATCACAGTAGCAGGGGCGAATACTGATTTTATTAAATTTACCCCACCTGCGGATGCAGAGTTCCTTCATTATGGATATTGTAAAAGTATCGATATAATTCCAATGACACCTGATGGAAAGCCAACACCTGCATTGTTGACTAAGGCATCTTTGGAATCAGCAAGTATTCCACAAGTAATTATTAATGCTGGAAGTAAAATTTCTCCAAAACTTCCATATTTTCAAACTGGTATACCTCATGGGAAAAATATAGCCATAGAACCAGCACTTGAGCAGTCTAATGTGGTGCAAGCTATTGACTATGGTAGAATACTTGGTAGAACACTTGCTTCATCTACTGACTGTCTCATAATTGGTGAAAGTGTTCCTGGTGGTACAACTACTGCACTTGCTGTTTTGAAAAGTTTGGGAATTGACGCACATGTGAGTTCAAGCATGCCAGAGAATCCACAATCATTAAAAAATGGAGTTGTTGAAAAAGCATTAGCACGTTCTGATTCTAAAGAACCATATGACGTGATAGCCAATGCGGGTGATCCTATGATACCATTCGTTGCGGGTATGCTAAGCACAGCATCTAAAATTACAAATGTAATTCTTGCGGGTGGGACTCAGATGGCTGCGGTTCTTGCCATAGGAAAATCGTTAGGATATGATCAAAATAAGGTTGCATTAGGAACTACGTCATACATAATTGATGATAAAAATGCAAATTTATTGGATACAGTAAAATCAATTTCTGACATTCCTGTATTGTCAATAGATCCAAAACTGAATGATTCGAAGTTTGATGGTTTGCGTGCTTATTCAAAAGGATTTGTAAAAGAAGGAGCTGGAGCTGGTGGCAGCATGATTTCTTCAATTCTTAAAACTGGTATATCATCAAAAAAATTATTAGAGTTGGTTGATAAAGAGTATACACGAATTACTACTTCACAGTAACTGATTTTGCTAAATTTCTTGGATAATCAGGATCTGTTTTCTTTTCTAATGCAGAGTAATATGACAGCAATTGAATTGGGACAATTTCAATTAAGGGATATAGCGCCTCATCAATTGAAGGTATATCAATCCAATAATCATAAACATTGCTTTTTTTGTCTGATATTCCAATAATTTTTGCACCTCTAGCTTTGATTTGGTTGGCACTGTTCAATGTATCATTATAAGTTGAATCATTTGGATTAATTATTATCACATATACATTTGAATCCATTAGAGCTAATGGACCATGTTTTAATTCACCTGCAGGTATTCCTTCAGCATGAATGTATGCAAGTTCCTTTAGTTTGAGTGCAGCTTCCTTAGCAATTGGAAGATGAATTCCTCTCCCAAGAACGTAAATATCTGATACATCTTTAAGATTTTTTGCTATTTCTTTTATTTTGGAATTATTTGATAGAATTTGTGAGATGGCTGACGAAACTTTTTCCCAGTCTGGGTTTATACAACCATTGCATAGTTGATCACAGATTTTGTATAATATAGATAATTGTGATGTAAAACTTTTTGTTGCTGCAACACCAATCTCCGGTCCACAGTTTAACCCAATTGCTAATGATGATTGTTGTGAAAGGGATGAATTTAGTAGATTCACAATAGATAATATCTTTGCATTTGATTCTTTAGCAATTTTTACTGCTTCTAACACATCAGCACTTTCACCACTTTGTGAGATTGTAATTAGTGTTGAATTAGGTTCAATTTCATTTGGTGAAAATGGTAATTCACTAGAAATTAATGTGTTTATTTTAATTTTTGCGAATTTTGACATGAGATATTTTGTTATTTCTGCAGCATTGTAACTTGTTCCACTTCCAGTAATGTACAAGTTTTTTGCCTGTTTGATGTTATCGACAAACTCTTCAATTTGATTATTATCCACAGCACGTAATATTGTGTCTGGCTGCTCTGAAATCTCCTTTAATGTATAATGAGCAAAATCTCCTTTGTAAACATCAGCAAATTCTTTTGAAACTTTTGTGACTTGATATTTTACTGATGTTCCATCAAAATCGAAAATATGTATTCCAGAACCATCCACAATTACAAAATCTTCATTATCAACGTAAATTGCATCATCTGTTTTTTCTATGAAACCCAAGACATCACTAGATATGTAATGACTATTTTTTCCAACTCCAACGATCAGAGGCTCATGGAATCTTGCTGCTGCAAGTGTACCATCTTCAAAAATCACAACAAAAGAATAATGCCCTTTTAATTGGTTGACTGTTTTCATAATAGACTGCTTAACATCCGCGGTTTCATCAAAATTCAGCTGAATTAAATTAGCAATTACTTCCGTGTCAGTCTCACTCTGAAATTTATATCCTTTATTCTGTAACTCAGATTTCAATTCTTCAAAGTTTTCAATAATTCCATTATGGGCAATGGCGATTTTTCCAGAATTACTTGAATGTGGATGGGCATTTTTTTCCGTGACTTTACCATGTGTTGCCCATCGTGTATGTCCAATACCAATATTTCCAGGAAGAGTATCAAGCATTATACTATTGTTTACCTCAACAACCTTTCCAACACCTTTTTTCAGTATAATTTTCTTTCCTGATTCTGTCGCAATTCCCACACTGTCGTAGCCTCTATACTCCATCTTTTGTAGTCCTTTAACAAGTATAGGTGCAGCAGACTCCAATCCGGAATAACCAATAATTGAACACATTTTAATTCTGAAGAAATTAGATATTGTTTGCTGATAAGCTTAACTTACGATTCGTTAGTTGATTCTTTATCACTTTCTTGTTTAGCAACGGGTTCTTCATTTTTAGATTGTTCATTAGTATTATCCTCCAAATTTTCTGTCTCGGAACTTCCTAAATCTGAACTTGGTTTTGTTAATGTTTGATTATATGATGATTCAGTAATCAAATGTATTTTTTCCTCTTCATCAGTTTTTACAGTATATGATGGAATTGTAATAATACTATCTCCTATCATTATATGTCCATGAACAATCGCTTGCCTTGCGTGATATGGTGTCTTAAAGTATAATTTTTTCTGTACAATAGTTTGTAAACGACGTGATAACAAATCAGTAACTTGTAGATTCAAAACATCATCTAATGTAGAGTCATTATTTACTAATCCAATTTTTGAAAGTGAGTTAATCAATATAGGTTCTTTTTCATCACGAATTTCCTGTCTTAGAGCAAGCAATATACGAGCTTGATGTCTCACTCGTGATAATTCAGTATTAGCTTTCCATAATTCTCGTTTAGTTTTTAGTCCAAATGTACCTAGAGTTTTTAATTCATCCATCATAAGATCATAATTCAATGGACGTTTTGGTTTTTTCCAAACTCTTCTTGGTGTTTTAGGATCTCCCATTTGTTTCGCCTATTTCTTTTCAGGTTTTGCAGATTCCTTTTTTTCTACAGTACCTTTACTTTCTGTTTTTGGTTTTTCGTCTTTTGTATCAGTTGCTGGCGTTTCAGCAGCACCTTCAGCAGTAGTTGCACCTTCAACAGCAGGAGCTCCAGCACCACCAGCTTGTGGTGGCATGATTTTACCTCCCTTAGCAACTCCGACAGCTCCTCCTTTTCTACCTGTACATCTCGTACGTTGACCTCTAACTTTTAATCCATACATATGTCGGTAACCCCTCCAACTTCCAACATCTTTTTCTCGTTCGATATCATTTCTGACAGTAAATGCAATATCAGATGTTACCAGATGTTTATTGACACCAGTCTCAAGATCTTTTCTTCTATTCAAAAACCAAGATGGAAAATCAGATGATAGTGGATCCTTTACAATTTTTTCAATAAGTTGAATAGAATCAGTTGATAAATGACCCATTCTTTGATTAGGATTAATTTTCAAAGTGTTTAGAATAGTATTAGCAAACATGTAACCTACACCCCTTATTTGTGTAAGCCCAACAATTATTTTTTTATCTCCAGGAATGTCATTTCCTAAAATCCTTACTATATGTTCATATTGCGTACTCAAGTATCAAGATTTTAAATATCCCCATTAAAAACCATGCTGAGATTTTTGATGCCAAATCCGATCATATTCATAGCATTATTATTTATCTATTCAATAGCAATAATATGGCAAATGACAGTTCATCTAACGATGACAATATTCTTGAATTATTATTTGAACCTGATAACGCTGAAATTTTGACACAATTAAGAAACGAGTCAAAAACAGCATTAGAACTAGAAAAATTTGTTGATAAGGTGAAGTTAGATCAAAGTCTTTCATTTCTCATAAAAAATGGGTTTGTAAAGAAAACTGAAAAAAATGAGGATATTTTGTATTCAGTCGATACTGATCACTTGTCTAAAGTATTAGAAAATCAAGAAAATTTCCAAAATATTGATAATGGTTTAGCTAAACTTGATAGTTTTCTTAACTGATTTTTTAAATATACAGAAAATTCATACAAAAATGTAATTTTTTTTTCACTCAATCTATAAATACTAACAAACTTTTTCTGATTATTAGGTATGAAAATTAGAGGAACTTTTTTGTTGATTATTTTGTCTTTTTCTATTATTTCATATTGTTTGATCGGTGTACCATCTGCATATTCTCAAGAAGTTCGAGATCAAACTCCAGCTCTTTCACTTAACATAAACTCTGAGACTTTTGATCTTGGTGACATAATTTTCATTTCTGGCACTGTAAAAGATTATGACAGTTCTAGTGATACCTTTAGTGCAGATGTAACAGTTCGTATTACAGACTCAAAAAATAACATTGCTGGAGTTGCTCAAATAAAACCAGAAACAGGTGGAGATTATAGTCATACTTTTGTTGCTGGTGGTCAAATGAGCAAGTCAGGCGAATATACAGTTACTGCTTTTTGGAATAATAATGTTGCAACTGCTACATTTGAACTGACTGGAATAAGTGGTTCTAATGTTTCAGCTCCAGCTCCAGCTCCAGCTCCAGTGCAGTCTAGTATGGATGATGAACCCATGATAGATGAGGAACCTTCCATGTCTGATACATCATCCCAACCTGCTTGTGGTCAGGGCACTGTTCTAAAAAATGGAGTTTGTATAGTTGAAGAAAAAAAGAGTGGTGGTGGATGTTTAATTGCTACGGCAACATTCGGTTCTGAAATGGCACCACAAGTTCAGTTCTTGCGAGAGATTCGTGACAACACTGTACTACAAACAGAATCTGGTGTTAGTTTCATGACTGGATTCAATCAGTTTTACTACTCATTCAGTCCAGTGATAGCTGATTATGAACGAGAGAATCCCGCATTCAAAGAATTAGTAAAATTAACAATAACTCCACTTCTGACATCATTAACAATTCTAAACTATGTTGATATTGACACTGAAGAGGAAATGTTAGGATATGGAATTGGAGTGATACTTCTTAACATAGGAATGTATTTCGTTGCACCTGCAGCAATCCTGTTTAAAATCAAAAATAGGAAATAATCTTTAGGTTATTATACCTTAAAAGATTCTAAACAGTATGAATGTAGAATTTGAAGAATTTAGCACTGTAGAAGAAATATTCACGTATATGGCTTCTATTGCTCCACCAATGAAAAATTATTTACCTATCAATTCTTACAAAGGCTATATTTGTTCTATAATACCATTGAGCCAATCAGGCGATGTAACATTTCTTATGGTTTTTACAAAGGGCTCGTTAGACAATGGAATTTTAGAATTTGACATCAATACTAATACTTACAAAAAAGTTGAATCAATGGAAAGAGCAGACAAAAACTATTTCATAGTTATGTCACCAAAAAGAAATACTATAGCTGATGCAGCAATAGAAAAATTATAATTTATTATTTTATGTAAGTAGAAGCAGTAACGGATCTACTTCTTGCGTATTTCTCGATGATCTCTTCAGGCGTTCTACCGTTGAACAAGTCCTTACACAATCCACGCAGATATCTCATTATTGCCCATGTTCCAGCTTTAATGAGACCATACATGAAAATCTTCATTGGGGGTCCATATGTTTTGTTTCTAAGAATAATTGGTATAATATCATTAATAACACGAAGGTTGTTTTCCCAACATTTCCAAAATAATGTGAATTGTGCCTCGTTGAGATTACCAAAATGCATTGAATTTTTTTCGCTGAAGTCTTGGTATAGTAGTGGAGCTACTAATCCTCTAAAATTAAATGCTCTAAAATCACGCATCATATCAATTGTATATTGTACTTGATCAGGAGTTTCATCTGGCCAGCCAATAATTATAGTGGCAGCTGGGAACCAATGGTTTTTGTTAAGTATTTGTGCTCCTTCTCTTACGACCCAACCCCATTCATCAGGAGAGAATGGTTTTGCTTTTATTCCCAAGTGTTTTTTTACCATATCAGGAGCAACTGTTTCAATCCCTAGATTTGTTGATATCCATCTTCCACTTTTATGCATATCATTAATTTCTGAAATATCCTTGATGAGCTTTGGATCAGCAACAACAGCTGAAAATGTCATGTGAGTTGTACCAACAAAATTAGCACCAAGATCTTTAAGTCCCTTCCATAACGTTGTAATTGCATCATAATTTGGTTGAAAATCTCTATTATCACAACCGTATAGCAACATCTCATCAGAATGTAACCAAACTGAATCAAATCCATAATCAAGATTAATCTTAGCCTCCCGTTGGAGTCTTTCAACCGGCAAATCCTTTTTGGATCTTTTATTTACATCACAAAAATCACATCCTCTACCACAACCTCTCATTGCTTCAATCAGTGAATTCACAGTAGGGGCAGTAATTTCTGGTATATTTTGTATATTTTTAACATAACAATGCATCAATTCTGGTGCATTTCCAGTTTCTAATTCGTGAAATAAATCTAAAGCAAGCTCATCTGCCTCACCAACAACTACAGTATCAATACCATGAACTTTCATTCTATCAGATTTTGCAAGTTCCCATGCTCCATTACCCCCAACAACAACCTTGAAATCATATTTTTTCTTTAATTGGATAATATTAGCACATAACTTTTTAAATTTCATCGCAACGTAAGAAAGTTTTTCTGGTGACATAGTAGTTGTAACTGGTGCCATTCCAAGGGGATCCATTACATTGATTCCCACTATCTTAGTATCAGCACCGATTGATTTTTCAATATAATCAGGATTCACAGTCATAATCTCATCTCTCTTGTAACCTTGTAGTAATGCACTTTCCACTCTTCTTAATCCAACTTGGGCAACTTTTGCTTCGCCAGTAATAGGATCAGTTTCAACTGGAGGACAAAAGACTTTGTCAAAAACCCATTCTGGAAGAACTTCATAAGGACCACATGCTATAAAACCATAAAGGAAGTTACCCCTATAATTGGTCATCAAACTACGATCTGCTGTAAGTACTATTCTTTTACCAGCCATTGTAAGCTTGACCTTGTCGATAGTATAAAATTTTTGCGACAATGCATCTAATATTGATCTAAAATTTAGTCATTAAAGGTGCCTTGAAAATAAAATGAAGGAAATTAGTGAGCCTAGACACAGTGAACCACACATAGGAGAATCCAGTGTAATTAGAGATTTTGTTTTTGGATTTGGAGATGGAATAAACACTTCACTTGGAATTGCTGCTGGTGTTGGAGGTGCGAACGTTGCCTCTGATATTATAATTTTGGCAGCGTTAGTAGGAATGTTTACTGGTGCAAAAGCTATGGCTGTACAAAATTATCTTGCTGTAAAATCTCATAGACAGTTATTAGAATCAGAAATAGCTAGGGAAAAGTGGGAGATAGAAAATAAAGCTGATGCTGAACGTCAAGAGATTGAGGATATTTACAAAGCAAAAGGGTTTACGGGAAATGATCTTGAAATGATCGTAAACAAAATTACTTCTGACAAAAAGGTCTGGCTAGATACAATGCTTAATGAAGAATTAAAATTGAATGTGGATGTTGTTGGAAGTCCATTAAAAAGCGCATTGATAATGTTTGTTTCTTTTTTGGTTGGCGGTATGCTTCCTATAATCCCATTCTTTTTTGGTAGTGGTTATAGTGCGCTTGCAATAGCAATAGGAATTAGTGTAACCGCTTCATTCATTGTTGGTGCCATAAAATCGCGAATGGCAGAAACTGGTATAATCAAGGGTGGTTTGGAAATGGCTGGTCTTGGAACTGGTGTTGCATTAATTGGATTCGGTATCGGCAGCGAACTTGCAAACTTGGGAATAATTAACATTTAGATTTATTTTTTATTCTGTTTGCTATATTTGCAGCAGCGGCACCAGCTCCAACACCATTATCTATATTGACTACAGTAAGACCGAGGGAACAACTTTGTAGCATGGATGCAAGGGCAGCAACTCCTTTTTCACCATATCCATATCCAATCGAGGTAGGTACTCCAATTACAGGTATATCAGCTATAGATGACACGATAGATGCTAATGCACCTTCCATCCCAGCTACTACTATTATAACGTCAACTTCTGATTCGATAAATTGTTTCATAACAGGAAAAATTCTATGTAATCCTGCAATGCCAACATCATAACTAGAAAGACAATCACAATTCATAGATTCACAAACAAGTCTAGCTTCTTCCCCTACACCAATATCTGATGTGCCAGCAGCAATTATTCCAACTTTGCCACCTAATTTTTTAATTTTATTTTTATAAATTAGCAGTGCAGTGGTATTTTTACCATTTTTGATTTTATATTTATTTTTCTTTGCAAATTCTAAAATTTTAGTATAATCTTTCTGTTTAATTCTAGAAATAAGAACTTCATTATTTTTAGTTAAAGTTTTTTTGATAATCTTTTTCAAATCTGGTAGTTCTTTTCTCTCAGCAAGAATGACCTCAGGTATTCCCTTTCTATTTCTTCTTCCGGTATCAATCTGAGCAATATTATCTATCTTTTCAATTGAATATAATGATAATAATTTTTTAGCTTTTGATGGTGAAATCTTTCCATCTTGTAATGACTGAAAAATTTGTTCTATATTCAATTATTTACCTTAAATTTGATTAGTTAAAAAAATGATCAGATATCAATCCCTGCTAGGGCACTTTTAACACTGTTTACTCCCTTATCGAACCATTCCTTTTCATCTTGGTTTAAATCAAGTTCATTGATTTTTTCTACACCATTCTTTCCTATTACTGCAGGAACACCAATTGTAACATCTGAATAACCATATTCTCCATCCAAGTATGTGGAAACTGGCATGACTTGTTTTTTATCTTTCACAACACTTTCAATCATAGAGGAGATTGCATTTCCAGGTGCATGAACCGTAGCTCCTTTTAGCTTTATTACTTCAGCCGCAACATTTTTTGTCAAAGTAAAAATCTCATCTAATTTTTCTTGAGAAAGTACTGTGGGTAAAGGTTTTCCAGATATCTGAGCGAATCTAGTTAATGGTAACATGTTTTCTCCATGTTCTCCTATTACTATTGCATCAATTTCCTTTCGTGAACAATTACTTGCTTCATGAATAAATTGTTTGAATCTTGACAAGTCTAGCATTCCACCCATTCCAAAAACTCTATTTTTTTCAAAACCTGAAGTTTTGAATGTTATATACGCCATTGGATCTAATGGATTAGTTACTGGAATTATCAATGAATTGTCTGCATATTTTTTTATATTTCCAACAACATCTTTTACTACTCCTGCATTGATCTTCAATAGATCCATTCTAGTCATTCCTGGTTTTCTTCCAGCACCAGCAACTACAACAACAATATCGGAACCTTTCATATCTTCATAATTGTTAGATCCTTTGATCTCAACATCTATTCCTTGTTCAGATAGTAGATGATTAAGATCCATAGCTTCTCCCTGTGGGAGCCCTTCTGCAATATCTAAAAGAAGAATCTGATCATCTAATTGCTTAATTGCAGAACACAGTGCAGCAGATCCACCAACTTTTCCCGCACCAATTATAGTTATCATAGAATGCACTCAGATTTTTAATAATTAAATCTATGCAGTAGATGGCTCTAAATAGAATTTATAAGCATTTCAAAGAATTTAGTTTTATGGTACTTGTTATCGATTCACAGATTGCTGGTATTTCCGGTGATATGCTACTTTGCAGTTTGGTAAATATGGGTGCAAATAGATCAAGGATCATAGATGGTATTCGTAATGCTGAATCATTATGTAAGGATGTTAAAGTAAAAAAAGTAGAGTTTGTAGAAGTGAAAAAAAATTCATTACAAGCAACTGTATTACTATTAGAAATAGATGATGACGTACATGAAAGAAAAGGCGTAGAGATAAAGGAAATAATTGAAAAATCTGCAGAAAAATTAACAATTTCTGAAAGTGCAAAAGCCTTTGCAATAAAATCAATTGAAACTCTCATACGCGCAGAATCAAAAATTCATGGTGAATCAGAGAATTCAGTGCACTTTCATGAGGCAGCAAGTTTTGATACGGTTGTAGATATCTTAGGATCTGCTATTGCTCTAGATGATTTGGGTTGTTTTGATGATGATATAGTTGGCACACCAGTGGCTATAGGTGGAGGTACAATGACCTTTTCTCATGGTACTAGCTCCAACCCTGCTTATGCAATTTTAGAAATATTCAGAGAATCAGGGATTATTACAGTAGGTGGAAATGTAAAGGATGAGCTGACAACTCCTACAGGAGCTAGCATGTTAGTTAATCTGGTTAAAGAATCCTCAGAGTTTTATCCACCTATGAAAATCCAATCTATTGGTTATGGTGCAGGCCAAAAAGATTTTGAAGGATTTTCAAACGTATTGAAAATAGTTAGAGGAATTGCATCAACTAAACTTCAACTTGATACGGTAAAAATACTTGAAACAAACGTTGATGATGTATCTGGCGAAGTACTTGGAAACATGATTGAAAAAATAATGGCCCATGGAGCAAAGGATGTCACAATATCTTCTGCAATCACAAAAAAGGGTCGACCTACAAATTTAGTATCTGTTATCTGTGATTCTGATACCATGAATTCTATTATGGATTTGTTGGTTACCGAAACTGGAACACTTGGTGTAAGAGTAAGAACTTCTGAGCGATATATCGTTCCTAGATCCGTTAAAACAATCTCTGTAAATATTCATGGACAGAGTTTTGATATAAGATATAAAACAAGAGATCTAAATAATGGCTCTCATTTCAAGATTGAATCTGATGATATCAAAGAAATTTCTGGCACTCTTAGTATTTCGTTTAAAGAGGCAGAAGAATTACTAAATCAAGAAATTAGGAAAAAACTATGAAAACACAACTTACTAAATTACTAAATTGGTTTGATGATAAAAAAAGTGTGCTTGTGGCACTTTCAGGTGGTGTTGATAGTGCTTTGGTTGCTTATTCCGCTTATGCAAACTTGGGCAAATCAGCAATAGCAGTAACTGCTGATTACAAGACACTTGGACAAGAAGAATTAGAATACGCAAAAAAAATATCTTCAGAGATTGGAATCAAGCATATAGTAATAGAATACAATGAGCTTGATAACGAAAGTTTTGTTAA
>Ga0208747_1000347_pt1 | contig 14182 bp, 14 predicted proteins | sample Knorr_S7_td_AAIW_FD_185597 | JGI IMG/M metagenome (GOLD analysis project Ga0208747, IMG submission 185597) | Marine microbial communities from Southern Atlantic Ocean transect - Knorr_S7_td_AAIW_ad_750m_LV_A (SPAdes) (version 2) | ecosystem: Environmental > Aquatic > Marine > Oceanic | place...
AATAAGCCCGGAACAACGGGTCCAACTCCTGTAGGTCAGAGAAGCTGCTCAACTCTGATAATTTGGCGTCCAACTGTTCGAGGGTGGAGTCTTGCAGAACATCTACGGCGTCCGGCGGGACCAACCACGAGCTGAGAGAAAGGCCTATGACCTGCTGGTATACATCGTCCTGGTATTCATCGAGGTCTTCGGCCATAGCCGCCAGCATATCTACCGATACCTCGGCGTCAATGGCGTCCCTGAGTTTTTTTTGGTCGGTAATCTGGGAGACTGTCAAGTTTGTCGGCAGCCCCAATTGTTCGGAGAGAGACTTGGTCAATGCCTCGGCATTAACCATTCGTTTCAGAAGTCCAGCCGTGACCTCCCACGGTCGGGGCGGACGGCCTTCAAGTTCTTCCAATTCTTTCCTGAGGCCTTCGAGGTGCTTGCCGCCTTCGATCTTTCGGGCCAGCGATCGCTCGTCCGCGGAGGTCAGCAGGCGGACCCGGCCAATCTCGCGCAGGTACATGCGGACGGGGTCGTCCAGCACTTCCACGGTCTCGGTCTCGGGTTCCCATTCGGGTTCGTCGTCGTCGTCAGTGGTACTGTCGGCAGGAGAAGTGGTCCCTTCCGTAGTGGTCGTCTCGGTGGCGTCGCCGTCTTTTTCAGCGGTCTGAGCGTGGTCCCACTCCGCTTCACTAGAGGGTGCCGTGAGCGCCGATGGTGCTCCGCGGGACATCCCTTCATTATCCGCGCCATCGTCGTCGCGAGCGGTGTCGACGTTGCGAATTATATCTAGTACTGGATTTGGAGAATCCGAATCGTCTTGCCGGGATTCTATAAAATCCTCTGGGGTCAGCTCACTACCGATGTCTCGTCTCTTGGCCATTACGCCTCCTCAGCCGGAGATTTCCTGGGCTTGGCCTCTCCGGAGGCCTTCGTTCTTTTTGAACTGTTGGTTCAATCGCAAGATATCGTCGTGTTCGCCATCCTCGATGTCGGGAGGCGACTCGGCGAATCGTATAACTTCTTCGGATTTTAGGGTTCTCAAATTACGCTCTTCCAGCCGGGAAACCACTTCTAAGAATGAGGCGACCCGTTTAGTCGCGTCCAACGCGATCAACGGCTTTTCCGATAACAAGTCCAATTGCCCTGTGACCGCATCGTCGCCGTTCCTTCTGACGACCGCCAATGTTTCATCTTTACCCATTCCTGGCCCCGCATCCAACCATCGCGTGAAGACCTCTTTGTTTTCGTGCCTCTGGAAGAATTCAGAGCGGAGACCGTCCGCAGCCTCCCGGAGGTCCGGAAAACCGAGGAGCAATTGCAGGCAGTGTTCCTCCATCGGGTCGTGGTCCAATCTAGCAAAGGGCGATGCTGTCGAAGCTGCAGGGCGTTGCTGTTCCGGTCTCCGGGCGCGCCTGGCCACCGACGGGCGGCTCAAAGCTGCCTTCACCGTGTCGATCGGGACATCGAGATTGTTAGCCAATAATTCAACGGCGTTCGCCTGTTGTATGCCGCTGCCTAGCAGGTGAATGAAGGGCGCCGCTTCGGCCACGCATTTCGCTTTGCCTTCCGGCGAGGTGGTATCGCCTTGACTCGTTATCGCATTGATTCGGAATGTTACAGCCGGTATCGCAGACTCAACCAATTTGGTCCAATCGCTGGGCGATCGATGAATCACCTCGTCCGGGTCCTGACCCGGCGGCATAACAATTATCCTAGGGTCGGCTTCCGCCGTGCTGCTCGATCCCTGGTTACTGACGGTCTTGGTCCGGAAATTGTCCAGAACCACGTCCAAGCTACGCAACGTGGCGGCCTGACCGGCGGCGTCCTGGTCCAGCGCCATGGTCATTTTCCCTGTCAGGCGTCGTATCTCATCAACCTGAAATTCGGTCAGCGCCGTTCCCATCTGGGCCACAACATTCTTGAACCCGGCCTGATGGGCCGCGATCGCGTCCATGTAACCTTCAACGATTACAGCGCCTTCTTTTCTTACATCGGTCCTTGCCCGGTCCATTCCGTACAGCAGGCGGCTCTTATCGAACAATACCCCTTGTGGTGAGTTCAGGTACTTGGGCTCTGAACCGTCCAGAGACCTGGCACCGAAGCCCACCAGATTGCCGTGGGCATCGCGGATAGGGAACATCAGCCGTCCCCGGAACAGGTCATGGTTTACGTTGTCGTCACCGGCTCTGACCACGCCTGCGCTGGCCAGTTCTTCTTGCGAATATCCCTCTCGCACCAGATGGTTCTTGAGCGATTCCCCGTCGGAAGGACTGAGTCCGATACCGAAGGCCTCGATCGCTTGTTTATCCAGTCCTCGTTGTTCCAGGTATTCTCTCGTGGACGATCCCTGGGCTGATGCCAGCGTCCGCTGGAAGTAGGCCCTGGTGTCTTCGTTGATCTTATGTGCTACTTGGTTCTGGGGGCTCTGTCCCCGCTGAGGGAGGGTGACTCCAACTTGCAGGGCCATCTGTCGCAGAGCTTCGCCGAATTCAAGGCCTTCGGCGCGCATCACGAATGAAAGAACGTCGCCGCCCGTGGCGCAGGCCCCGAAGCAACGCCAGGACTGCCGGTCAGGAAACACGTGGAATGAAGGCGTCTTTTCCTGATGGAAAGGACAGTTGGCTTTGTAGCTGTTACCGGACCGCTGCAATGGCACGCGTTGAGACACTACGTCAACGATATCCAACCGGGCCTTAACATCATCGACTGCGGTCACGCTGAGACCGCTTCGCCGGTGAGCCTGGCGCCCGCTGCCCGCCCGCCTGATTCTATGGATCGCTTCGTGGTTCCACCGCCCATCAACAGCATTGTCCGATAATCACGTTGTACGTTAAACGCAATTTCACTACTACATTTTATCATATTGAGCGCGCGTTTAACAGGCAATGAAGTAGGTTCAGTCACTTTGTTCGATGACTTCGAGCGTGGAACGGTTCAGGTCAAGCGGCCCGCAATATTCCGTCTGCGGTCCAACATCTCTTCCAATGAATCGGTGACGATGGCTTCCAGACGGGCCCCCGCCATCCGTTCCATGTCGCGGTCGAAGTCCAAGTCCCAGGCCAACACCCTGGCGCCCCGTAACTGGAATTTCCGGTGTAGTTTGGTGTTGTATGAGTCGTTGGCGGGGTCGTACCAGTCTGCCTGCACCAATGGGCTGAAGATGCGGGACCGTATCGGGAAAGGGTGACGGCGAGACCAGATGTATCCCCGGATGATCTTCGCTTCAATCTTTCGGAGTTCCCACAGTGCGATTGGATTGAAAGATGCCACCAGTGTGCTGTCCCAGCGACCATGACGCCGCACAACCTCCGCAACTTTGTGGGCGATGAGTCTCATGCCTTTCATGATGACCTTCATCTCCACATTGATCAGAAAATCAGCAGGCAACGATTCAAATACCTCGTCCAGCGTCGGTGGCCGCTCTCCTGCGAATTCAGAGGCAAACCAAGACCCGGCGTTTAGCGCCCGGACTTCATCTAGGGTTGAGTGGTTTACCGGACCATTTCCGTTAGACGTTCGCTCGAGGCGACGGTCGTGGAACACTACGAGCTGGTCGTCCTTGGTCAGGCGGACATCCAACTCAATCCCATCGGCGCCAAGTTCCAGGGCCTTCTGGAATGCCGAGATGGTGTTCTCCGGAGCGTTGGTCACGTCGCCACGGTGGGCGATGATCAGCGGTAAGGGTAGGAAACCGGGCGGAAAATCCCAGCGGGTGACCCGTTGAATGATACCCCCGGTCGCCAAGTTGAGGAATACGTCCACCATACTCAGGCCCTTCGATTGGCGTCAATGAAGCCAACTGAGGTTTGGGAGTAGAATGACCAAGTTATTCCGCATCACAGCAAATATACCAGCTACTGCACATACCTGGCTGAGAGTGGGCCCGCAATAGGGAGCAGATTGTCGCGATGAGGCAATTGTCAGGGGTTAGAGGGACGCTTTGGACGGTATTGCAGAACGCCGATTTCCGGCTCATCTGGTATGTCGGAAGCGTGGGCGAGTTTGGCCGCCGCATGGAGCTACTGGTCTTGAGTTGGTTGATTCTCCAACTGACCGACTCCTATTTCCAACTTGGCCTGGTCCTGGCGTTTAATAACCTTTCCCGGCCGATCATTTCCATGTTCACGGGCTACATCGCCGACCGTTTCCCCAGGGGCCGCATATTGATTGCGGGCCAACTGATCAATGTCCTGACAACAGCCATACTACTTTCGGTCATCGCCTACGACTTTGAGCTGATCGAAGCCTGGCACGTTTTCCTGGCAGTGTTTGTTCAAGGTCTCACAAAGGCCATCGAAGACCCGGCCCGCCGTACCGCCATTTTTGACATCGTCGGGCAGCGGCGGTTGGTCAACGCTCTGTCTCTGGACGTGATTAGCAACAATATCGGCAAGATGACGGGGCCAATCGTCGGCGGAATAATCTTGGGCGCCGCCGGATTCACGGAAGCCTATTTGTTTTTGCTGGTGATCCATCTGTCCAATCTCGCATTGATGGCCCGGCTTCGGATACCGGACTACCAAGGCCCAGCCCACATAGAGCCCGTCATACGTAGCTTGAAGGTCGCCGTAAGCTACGCCTGGCGCAGCCCTGTTTTGGTGGGGCTGTTTTACATCACCATCGTGATGAACGCCCTGGCATTTCCCGTCCAGCAATTCATCCCTGCCATCGGCCGGGATCACTTGGGGGTTGGTGTTACGTTGGTTGGGCTGTTGGTTGCCGCCGATGGTTTTGGGCAATTAGCGGGGGCAGGAATCATGGCCATCTCCCGTGACCTGCGCTATCACGGGCGAGTGTTCGTACTGGGTTCCACGGGAGTGCTCTTGATTGGAATCATATTTGTCTGGTCGCCTTGGTACGGATTAACGTTCGGGCTGTTGACGCTGAGTGGAGTTGCCCAGTCCGGTTTCTCAACCATGCAGAGCGCAGTGACCATGCTTGCCACTCCCCACGATATGCGAGGCCGAATGATGGGCCTGCTCAGTGTGTGCATCGGGGCTGGAACGCCTTTGGGGGCGATTGAAATGGGCGCGGTGGCATCCGCAGTTTCCATCCAATGGGCAATTTCCTTGAACGCATCGGCCGGGTTGTTGCTCCTGTTGCCCGCCATGTTCATCTCCCCCCTGCTCTGGAATCCTCTGGTCCAAGCCGAGTCGGAAGCGGCGGCGGATCCAGGCCCAGAACCGGACTCGAAACCGGCTCATAACCCATCTGGTGGAGACGCATAGGCAGAATGCATCTCTTGCCCGGTCGAATAGGAAGGGTTATATTCGGTTGCACTGGACCGACGACGAGCGGAGTTGGCCCAAAGAAATCCTGGAGTAGACATGCAGCGAATCGTAGATTGGCCGGCCCGGATGAAAGAGGTTGCCGATTTCGTTGGTCTTGATCAGGCGGAACTGGATGTTATCGAATCCACCCGAGATTTGGTTTCGGCTAGGGGCGAAGAAATCACGGCCGCAGTCTACGACCACTTTTTAAAATTTCCCGAAACTCGCCGATTTTTCCTGGAGGCGGGAGGCGAGGTTGACGAGCAAAAACTGGACCGGCGCAAGCACAGTCTGTTGCGCTGGCTGACCGGCTCTATCGGTTTCAAGATAGATCAAGACTACCCCATCAGGCTGTTGGCCACGGGCATCGTCCACAGCCATCCCCCATCCCACCGGGCCCACCTCGGTTCTATCCCCAGCCGTTTCATGGTCGGGTCCATGTCATACATTCAGACAGAGCTGGCCCGGATATTCCAAGAAGAAATCGAAGACCCGCGGGAAGTGATGCGGGCTTCGGTGGCCTGGAACAAATTGATGATGGTACAGCTTGATATCTTGCAGGCCGGCTATATCAATGAGACCCCAACGGAGGCAGACGGCGAAACGCCGGCGGCGCCTAACGAATAATCAATCAGGTATCTAGGAGAAAATCACATGGGTAAGGTGCTGGTGATCCAAGGCGCGGGCATGAATATGCGCGGAAAGGTCCAACTGGAGACCTTTGGTCCCATGACCCTGGAAGAGATGAACGAGCAGATCTTGGGTTATGCGGAAAGCCTGGGCATGGACATCGAGTTGATGCATTCGAATATCGAGGGCGAAGTGGTGAATGCTTTATACGACGCCCATGACCGGAATTTTGATGCCGCGCTGATAAACCCGGCCGGCTACACCACGACCACCGGACCAATAAAGGGAGCTATCTCTCAGGTGAAATTCCCGGTGATCGAAGTGCACGCTTCCAACCCGACCGCCAGGGGGACCGTCTCTCAGGTGCTTCCCGTCTGCAAGGGCGCGGTATACGGCTTTGGTGTCTATGGATATAAACTAGCCTTGGAAGCGGTCAAACAGATGGCCTAAAGGCCGATATCAAGGCCTAGTCACACCGATAACAGCGGCGCTTCTCGAAGACCTCGTCATGAACGCCCTTGGCGCCGATCAGATAATCGATGACCACCCGAAGCGTTTTGCTTTCATCAACTATGTCGTACTTGTCTTTCATGGACCGGATGAAGGCCATCTGGTCCGTTCCTAATTCAACCTCGAAAGTCTGTTTCGGGTTCGCCATTTTGCTGTCTCCTGAGGTTTAGACCGTCGCTAGAGTGCGGCATCTAGGACGGCTTGAGATATCTCCGCCAGCCGCGGCGTGTTGGTTGTCTCAGCACGGAACCCGTTGGTTATGTAAGCAAAAGCCAACCCCGAATCAGGATTGGCCCAGCCGACGGATGTTCCCGAACCGGCGTGTCCGAAAGTGCGTATATCTTCGTTGCCCGGGGATGCGGTGCGCGGGTCTCCGAGAGATAGGCCCAATGACCGTTTCACCTGCCGGTCTAGGCTGTGGTCCAGCCCCTCGGACTGCTGTTTGGTTACTGCCGCCACCGTCTCCGGCTTCAACATGGCCACGCCGTCCAACGTCCCGCCCGCGGCCATCATGGCGTAGAACCGGGCCAGTCCCCGGGCCGTGGCGATTCCACCGCCGGCGGGCAGTACTGCCGTATGGACCTCGGGTCTGTTATAGATCGTAACCTGGCTGGTACGGTCGCAATCTTCCATGGGGTATAGCTTGGCTACCCGGTCTTCCATGGATGGGTCGATGCCCAGGTGGAATTCTTCTATATTCTGTGGGCCGGTGATCTCTTCGCGAACGAATCGGTCGATGGGGCGTCCGTCGATTCTGCGGACGAGTTCGCCTACGACCCAACCGAAATTCCGGGGATGGTAGGCAATCACCCGGCCCGGCTTGTAGTCGAGAGGAATCTGCTCCATGGCTTCTACGGCTGCTTCCCAGTCGTGCCAACGGTCCCAGGTCATATGGCTGGGGGTGTCGGGAAAGCCCGATTCGTGGGTCATCACATGCTTGATGGTGACCTCTTCCTTCCCTTTCTGGGCGAATTCAGGCCAGTGAGCGGCAACCGTGTCGTCCCAATCAAACTTGCCCCGTTCCCAGAGGATGTGGAGGCAGGCTGACGTCACAGCCTTAGTTGAGGAATAGAGGACAAACATGGTGTCTTCGGCCACCGGTTTACCTGACTCTTGGTTGGCCAGACCGCTGTATAGGTCCAACACCGGCATGCCGTGCCGGTAGACCGCCAATGCCGCACCCGGGTGGACTCCGGTCTCGATCTGTTGATCAAATAGCTCTTCTACACGCCTGAGTCCCTTGGGGTCCATCTGAGCGATTTCCGCGGCTACCACCATTCAGTTGCGTCCTTTTGAATCCAAGTCGTTATGGGTTAGACGATGTTGACTTCGGCCCCGCCCAGTCCTTCAATCATTATGGAGGCCGTGTCTCCGGGTTTCACCGGCTTGGGAGACACGATACTACCGGTGATTATCACCATGCCGGCCGATAAACCCAAGCCTTGCTCTGCCAGTTTATTGGCCAACCAGGCAAGCGGTTCCAGCGGGTGGCCCATCACATCCGAACCGTGGCCATCGCCAACCATCTCGCCGTTGATGGTCATAGAACCGTAAGCGGCTTGAAGGTCCAAGTCCCGCCAACTGGCTACCGGGTCTCCCAGCACCACGCCGGCGTTGAAGATGTTGGCGGCGACTCCGGTTATGAACTGGACCTTCGGGTCCATCCCCGGCGTGCGCCGAATATCGACCACTTCGAAGGCCGTACAAAGAGAGTCCACCGCCTCTGAGACTCTTCCCCGGTCATAGGGCGCTCCAGCAGCGGAGAGGTCGGCGCCGAGCCGGACTCCAACTTCGCATTCTAGGGCCAATTGCACGTAATCGGCGGCCGTAAGGGTGGTTGGCGAATGGAGGATGTTGTCTTCTAGAATTAATCCCAGCACCGGGTCGCTTGCCCCCACCGTATTTTGGAGGGCCTCAGTGGTGTAGGCCAACTTGTAACCGGCGACGGCCCCTTGCTCTTCAGAGATGTGCCGTTGAAATTCCCGCTGGATCAGATACGCCTCGTCAAGATCGACGGGCATCAGCCGTTCGTCCAACGAATACAATTGACGGGTCCCGTATTGGCTTGCTAGTGCGTCGCCTGCCTGCTGGACCTTGATGTTTACCGACATCTAATCGTCTTCCTTATTTGGACTTGGTGCTTGGAGTTTAAGTATAGGGTTCGAGTTCTATCTCGTGCAGGGCGGGAACCACCTCGCTGCCCAGAAGCTCTAACGAGCGCATGACATCTGAGTGGGCGATGTTGCCATCGCTGCCGATAAGTATCAAATAACCGGGACTCAGCTTTTGGACTGTGTCTCTCAACTTGGAGATCACAGTCTCGGGGCTGCCCACTACTACGGCGTTCACGTCCTGCAGGTCTTGGTAGGTCATGGGAGGTCCCCCGCCACCTCCCAGCCGCCTGGCGGACATCTGGCTGGCCACTCGCGATTGGTAACCCGGCGGGTCTACGTGCTCCACCGGGCCGCGCATCCGGTGCTTCTGTGCCCAGAGAAAGCCCTTCCCGATCTCCTGGGCTTTTTCATCGGTGTCGGCCACCAAGGCCCTCACCTGGTACCCAAAATGCTTGGGCCCGGGGACGAAACCAACTTCCTTGGCCGTGTCGATGTAGACCTTTTTAAGTTCTTGGGTCAGTCCAATCAGCGCGCCCAGGTTCATGTAAGCGTACTGATGCTTGGCGGCCCAGATCACGCTTTCTGGACTGCTACCGCCGGGGAACCAGATGGGAGGGTGGGGTTTCTGCACCGGCAAGACCCAGGGGTTGACGACCCGTCGCTGGTAATACTGGCCTTCGAACCGGAACGGTCCGGGTTGAGTCCAGCATTTGATTATCAGGTCGTGGGCCTCTTCGAACCGGTCTCTGTTCTCAGTCGGCGAGATTCCGGCCTGCAGCGTTTCCACCGCTCCGCCCCGGACGAAACCCGAGATTAGGCGGCCTTCGGAATAGCAGTCAATCATGGCCAATTCTTCGGCCATGCGCACTGGGTCGTTAATGGGAATTATGTTTCCCAGGATTGCGATTCGGGCCTTTTTCGTCAGCTTACTGATAACTGCAGCGTCGATGTTGGCCGACGGCTTCATATTCCAATAGGCGGCGTGGTGCTCATTGGTCATGATGCCGTCTAGACCGGCCTCATCCGCCAACACATATTCTTCATGGTACTGGTTGTAGAGGGTGTGGGCTTTCTGGGGGTCGAAATAGGAGTTGGGGAAGCTCAGGCGCCCGGAGTCATATTTTTCCAGGTCTTCTTCTTTCACATGGATATACGGTTGCTGAGTGTGGAAGAAAACTTCAACTTGTTCTTTCATTTTAGCGTCACGTCCAGGCGCAGGCTCATACGGGCGCATCCAGCGGAACGGGGCCTAGTATAGCATCAAGACACAGGTGGGCCGAAGCTGAGGGACTAAGCGATTTCGATGCCAACGGGGCAGTGGTCGGACCCCATCACGTCGGCCAGAATGAACGCGTCGGTCAATCGCTCGGCGAACTCCTGGTCCACGAAGAAATAATCAATACGCCACCCAACGTTCCGGTCTCTGGCCCGGGTCATCTGGTCCCAGTAGGAGTAGTTGTCTGGATTTTGGTTGAATATCCGAAGGGTGTCTTTATAGCCCTTAGCCAGGAATTTGTCCATCCAGGCGCGCTCCTGAGGTAGAAACCCCGAGATCTTCACGTTCTCTTTGGGCCGGGCGAGGTCGATCTCTCTGTGGGCGGTATTTACATCGCCGCAAACCACCACGTGTTTGCCGCTCTGTCTGGTCTTCTCTGCATAGGCCAAGAACGCGTCGTAGAAATCCATCTTGTATTGGAGCCGCTCGGCCGACCGCTTACCGTTGGGGAAGTAGATGTTGAAGAGGACGAACTCCCCAAAGTCGGCGATGATGGTCCGCCCTTCGCTGTCGAACCGGTCACCAAAGCCGTACTGAACGCTCTCGGGCGCCTTCTTGGTATAGAGGCCAACGCCGCTATAGCCTTTCTTTTCCGGAGTGGAAAAGAACGAACTGTAACCCTCTATTGACCTGATTTCCTCCGGAAGCTGCTCTTCATGGGCTTTGGTCTCTTGAAGGCACATGATGTCTGGGTTTTCAACGTTGAACCAAACAAGGAATCCCTTCTTGTGGACTGCCCGGAGACCGTTTACGTTCCAGGATATAACCTTCATAAGACCAACTCCTTCCTTGCCCAACTGTTCCGGCGCTGTCTGCGACCGCCCCGTGGCAGGTCAATTACTGATCTAAGACGAACCGGAACTTTCCGGTTACCAACTAGTCAAAATGGGGTGACAATTCTTTGGCCACCCGCTCCATGGAGTCCATGGTCTCGGAATGGTCCCACCCTCCGAACCCGAAGTATAGGATAACCTCTTCGATGCCGGCGGCCTCGCAATCTTTCAATACCTTTATACAATCTTCAGGGCTGCCGGTGATTATGCTGCGGTCACCCAGATCGCCGGTGGTCATAGTCTGCATCCGCTCCACAATATCCACGAAGTAGCGTATATGAGGGGGAGCGGTTGCCCGGTCCGCGGGAAACGCCGGCAGAATGCCGTGGAAATAGTGGAGTAGCCTTTCTTTGGTCTCCACCGTCTCCCGTTCGTTCGATGTCACGTTTACGAAATATGAGCACATTGCCTTGCGCCCCACATGACCAGCGGCTTCAGATTCGTTCTTAAACTCTGTCACGGCGTTTTGCAAACTGCCGAACATCATTGCAGCGGCAAATGGCGCGAATATGACGTCGAACCCGGACCGGGCGGCATGACGCAGAGTCGGTTCGCTGAAACAGGCCACGTAGATAGGCGGATAGGGTTGTTGGACCGGGCGGGGCAGCACCGTGATCTCCGGATAACTGTAATGCAAGCCCTCATGCGACGATGTCTCGAGGCTCCAGGCCTTTTTGATCACCTCAAGACCTTCAAAGAAGATCTCCTGACTCTCGGCGAAGTCCACCCCAAACGCGATGTACTCCCGGGCATCGTAGCCCCGTCCAACCGAGAGTTGGGCTCGTCCTTCACTCAGGAGGTCTAGGAGGGCAAATTCTTCAGCCACTTTCAGCGGGTGTTGGACCGGTAACAGAACGGTTGCCGGACCCAATTTCACCCGTTTGGTCTTCGCCGCCACGTTGGCCAAGAAAACCGGCGCCGACGGCAGCACACCGAACAGGCCAAAATGGTGCTCTGGGACCCAAACCGAGTTCAGCCCAATATCCTCAGCATGGAGACATTGGGCCATTACCTCTTCCAGCAACCGGCTGGGGTCCTTGCGGTCTAAGCCGTATGCCGGCGGGTTGTCGGTTAATGTGAAATAGCCGAGTTTCATAGTCCATCTCTAGCACCGGTTTGAGAACAGGTGCCCAGGTTGGCCCGATTATATCTGTTGACGCCTACCCGTCAACCAGCGGTGTCCTGCGGGTCGCCGACGGTTTTTTGCCAGTAGCGCTATGCTATTATTGCGCCCTCAAATGCTAGCCTCAATTTAGGAAATAAACCCAATGACCAAGACGGGACAGGATCATCTGGACAGCTTGCGTGACGGCCGTAGCGTTTACCTTGACGGCGAACTCGTTGGAGACGTTGTCGACCACCCTGCCTACTGCAATGCCATCAGGTCTACCGCGGCCCTTTACGACTTCCAGGCGGCCCCAGAGAACCAGGAATTGATGACCTTTGAGTCTCCTACCGGAGCTCGGGTGAACCGTTCCTGGCAGATGCCCGAGTCCTATGCGGAACTTGTTCAGCGCCGCCTTGCCCTAGAGGCCTGGGCGGAACAGACAAACGGGTTTTTAGGACGGTCTCCCGACCATGTGGCCTCGTCATTGTGCGGCATGATGATGCGCCTGGACCTGTTCGAAGCCCACGGTGAAAAACGAGCAAAAGCATTGGAAGAATACTTCGAGTACGTTCGGGACCACGACCAGTTCGTTACCTACGTGGTAGTTAGCCCCCAAGCGGACCGCTCTAAAGGCGTAGGAGGGCAGGCTGACGAATTCCTGGTTGCCGGCATCTGCGATGAGGATTCCCAGGGCATCACCGTAAAGGGGGCCAAGATGCTAGGCACGAGCTGCATCATGGCCAACGAAGTGCTGCTAGGCACGATCCAGCCCATGCAACCCGGCGAGGAGAAATACGCGTTCTCTGCAGCCATCCCTCTGGGCTCCAAGGGAGTAAAGCTACTATCAAGAAAATCGTACGAGGCTTCAGCCGTCTCTGAATTCGACAATCCTCTGTCGTACCGGTTCGACGAGAACGATGCGGTGGTCTACTTCGATGAGGTTAAGGTGCCCTGGGAGAGGGTATTCGTCCACCGTGACCCGGCAATGTGCCGCACCCAATACCACGAGACCCCGGCCCACGTTTTCCACAACTATCAGGCCCAGGTCCGGTTGATGGTTAAGCTGAGGTTCCTGGTGGGTGTTGCTCGCAAAATCGCCGAGACAACCAACATCATCACCATCCCTCAAGTCGTCGAAAGTTTAGGAAGCTTGGCGGGAATGGCAGGTCTGATCGAAGGGATGGTCCATGGAATGGAGGCCAAGGGTTCGTTCGTCGGAAAATACTACGTCCCCGACCGGCACCTGATGTATGCCTCCCAGGTGCAGGCACAGCAGATGTACCCGGAGGTGATTCAGGCGATACGGCAATTGACTGGCGGCGGGGTGATAATGCTGCCCTCAGGGGCCGTCGATTTCGCTGGAGAAGAGACGGCTGGCCTGATCGAGAAAACCCAGCAGTCGCCCGTGGTGAACGCTAAAGACCGGGTCAAGATATACAAATTGGCTTGGGACGCCATCGGCTCGGAGTTTGGCTCCCGGCACACCCAATACGAGATGTTTTATGCCGGGGCCCAGTTTGCCGTTCGCAACCATTCGTTCCGGACCTATGACTGGGGGAAGGCCACCGGCATGGTGGAACGCTTCATGGACAGCTACGACCTGCCGGAATAGAGTTTTAGGCGGCTTTTTACGCCTTTACTTACCGTACCTTAGGAATTTGTTGAGGATCCGATGGCTGCTGCGATTGTTCAGACCTTGTCAGCGAATCCAGTGACACTAAAAGGCTTGGCTAAGAACTCTACCCGGATCAACCCACCCGCCCGGTTTAACAAATCTTTCTGAGGCATTCCTGACGTGAAAAGGACTTGGATGTCGGGACGGGTCTGCAGCAAGGCTTTAGCTAATTCGATCCCGCCCATGTAGAGCATTGAAACATCAATGAGCAAGATATAGATTTGGCGATCAAGTTGGCTGTTCGCCAAATCGAGTGCCTCGCGCCCATTTACTGCAACCAGAACCTCTTACAGGTTCCGGCGTTGGATCGTTAGGAAAAATTCAAGCAACGCTTCGTCGTCTTCCGCCAACAATACGGTCATCCCTTGGGAGCCGTCAGTCCTATGATTTTCTAGCGTCCTCAATGGAGTTCTACAACTTATTTGGCATTTATGAATCGCCTTGGCCGGGCGGGTCCGGGGGTTTTACTCGATTCCCACGATCGCAACACTCGGGTTGGAACTGGTCAAGGAAGAATCGCTAGACCTGGTCCTTCTGAAACCTGATTTTCCAGACAAATTGATGATTGAAGTGATAAGAGAATTAAGAGAATTCTCTGATGTGGCGCTGGTCGTTTTGAATCATCAGACTAATGCTCTGGAACCAGTGACTGCGTTGGAAGCCGGCGCCTAATCAGAGCCGGTTTTTATCTTTTCCCGTTGGTGTCTTTTAACGAATCGCTGAAGGGCGACCAACGCCCATAACCCTTCTATCACGGTGATGGGATATACCTCTTCCA
>Ga0208747_1000349_pt1 | contig 14092 bp, 7 predicted proteins | sample Knorr_S7_td_AAIW_FD_185597 | JGI IMG/M metagenome (GOLD analysis project Ga0208747, IMG submission 185597) | Marine microbial communities from Southern Atlantic Ocean transect - Knorr_S7_td_AAIW_ad_750m_LV_A (SPAdes) (version 2) | ecosystem: Environmental > Aquatic > Marine > Oceanic | place...
CTTGAAACTCCCAAATCGGCCGGGGCCGTCTGGGTTTGGACTTCCTCGTGTCTAAGGGAATGGCCAGTATTATAATATTGAATATACACCCGTATCCGGCGCTCGGCAACGCCTGGAGAGGCTCCGGTCACCGAAATTAATTGGCGTTTGATGTGACAGTAAAGCCATTTTTGTCCGAACTAGTATCTAGTCGATTCAAGTTAAAATTGACAGGGCAAAATTTGTGCTGCTAGAATTGGGCGCGACTCGGACGGGGAAGCTAAGCCACGCCTGTTTTACTCCTGATGGATATGACAGTAATATGGCTGGGTTACTCCGATTCCGCATACAGATATTACGGATAGTGGCGCCGATACGATCTACCGTAATTCGGATTGAAAGACCAGGTGTTGCTCGATTTGGGCATAGACTGGTGATTCAGACAGTTCAGCGTGGGAGGTGAAGTGTGCCGGTAGCAGGTCAGAGGACCACACTTCAAGAATACATAACCCGGGCCAAAGGGCAGAGCCAGGGGTTGTCAGCCGTCATAATGGCGATCGCGGAAGGCGCTCGCCGGGTTCAACAACAGGTCCAGCAGGCCACCTTGACCGATGCGCTGGGTGTCACTGGCGAGGTTAACGTTCAGGGTGAGATCGTCCAGCGTCTGGACACAGCCAGTTCCGACACATTCGTCGAGACGCTTTCCCAGTCGGGCCAAGTGGCTGCGATAGGGTGCGAAGAGATCGAGGACCCGGTCATAGTCGAAGGCGAGGTTGCCAACGGATACATCGTCCTGATGGACCCGTTGGACGGCTCCTCCAATATCGACGTCGCCGTGAGTATCGGCTCCATATTCGGTATCTGGATAAGAAGGCCCGGAGAAATTGTAAACGACGATTCTCTGCTGCGGCCAGGCAATGAACAGGTAGCTGCGGCGTATGTGGTCTACGGGTCCAGCACTGTGTTGGTTTTGGCCACCGCGAACAATGTCTGCGGATTCACTTTGGACACCGAATCCGGGACCTTCGCTGTTACCCACCCGAATATCAAGATCCCGGCGGACTGCCCTTACTACAGCACCAACGAAGGCAACAACAAGGTGTTGGATGAGCCGACCCAGCGCGCCATCGAGATGCTCAGAGACAAATACTCCCAGCGTTACGTGGGCTCATTGGTGGCTGATTTCCACCGGAACCTCCTGAAGGGCGGAATCTTCGCCTATCCTGCCGACACGAACCGGAAAGACGGCCGGCTGCGTTTGATGTACGAAGCTAACCCACTGGGATACGTTGCCGAGCAGGCCGGCGGGGCCGCATCGACCGGTTACGCGAGAATATTGGACATCATACCGAAGGAATTGCACCAACGGACCCCGCTTATCCTGGGCAACAAGGACGTTGTTGAGGCTACGGTTTCCGTGATTAGTGGCGGCTAAGAGGCTTGTCGCAACTATACATAACCAGGATAATACGGGAATGAGAGGTGACCAATGGATAAACAACGATTAGTCCAGACCGCTCGAGCGCTGGTTGCGGAAGGGAAGGGTATCCTGGCTGCCGACGAAAGTAGCGGCACAATAAAAAGACGATTTGACAGCATCAATGTTGAGTCCACTGAGGACAACCGCCGGAATTACCGGGAGATGCTATTTCGCACCGCGGGTGTGGACGAGTTCATAAGCGGCGTGATCTTATTCGATGAGACCATTCGACAGGACGCCGCCGATGGCACCTCCATGGTTAAAGTTTTGTCTGACCGGGGAATTATCCCGGGTATCAAGGTCGACAAAGGCACCGTGCCGCTGCCGGAAGCCTCGGATGAACTGGTGACCGAAGGATTGGACGGTCTCCGGGACAGGCTCAAAGAGTACAACGATTTAGGGGCCGGGTTCACCAAATGGCGGGCCGTGATTAGTATCAGCGACAACACGCCTACCTCATACGGTCTGGCCGCGAACGCCCACGCCCTGGCCCGCTTTGCTGCGTTGAGTCAGGAGGCAGGCCTGGTGCCCATCGTGGAGCCGGAGGTGCTGCGCGACGGAGACCATGATATCGACCGGTGCTTCGAAGTCACGGAAGAAACCCTGCGTGAGGTCTTCGACCAACTGGCCCAGCAGAAAGTCCTGCTGGAAGGGATGTTGCTGAAGCCCAGCATGGTGATCTCCGGAGGCTCATCGGCAAAACGGGCCGACCCCGATGAAGTGGCCGAGCGGACCATCGAATGCTTCAAGCGCACATTGCCGGCCTCCGTTCCAGGAGTAGTGTTCCTCTCCGGCGGGGAACCGGACGATTCGGTGACGGCCAATCTGAATGCACTTAACAAGCAAGCTGCCGCCGCCAAGGCGCCGTGGGAGTTAAGCTTCTCCTTTGGCCGTAGCCTCCAAGGAGCGCCCTTGACCGCTTGGGCCGGCAAAGCAGAGAACACAGAAGCCGCCGCCCTTGCTTTCTACACCAGGGCAAAACTTACCGGCGAAGCTCGCAAAGGCGCAGCCTAAGTAGGCCAAACCTGATTCGGTGAATGGAAAAGGCCCGCGGATCAATTCGGCGGGCCTTTTATTGTGGGCAAGTAAGACAGTCAGTCCGGCTTTTCTGTTATCCGAAGCGATAGCTCTTCAAGTTGCTTTGGGTGCACCGGGGTCGGCGCCTCGAATAGCAGATCTGTGCCGCTTTGAGTCTTGGGGAAAGCAATCACGTCACGAATGGAAGGGCTGCCACAGAGAATCGCCACCAGACGGTCTATTCCTGGCGCGATGCCGCCGTGAGGCGGCGCGCCGTACTCAAAGGCTTCCAGTATCGGGCCGAACCGGGACTCAACCTCCTCCTTGGAGTGGCCCAGTATGGCAAATATTTTCTCTTGAAGCTGGCGGTTGTGGATCCGGATGCTGCCACTGGCCAGTTCGGATCCGTTGCAGACCAGGTCGTAGGCTTTAGATTTGATATTGCCCAGATTCTCGCCGTCCAACTCGCCTTCTTGACCGTCCTCTGGGGAGGTGAAGGGATGGTGGGACGAATCCCAGCGCATGGCGTCTTCGTTCCAATCGAACAACGGGAACTTGGTGACGAAGGCAAAGGCCAATTCATCAGGATCGGGCAATTCCAACAACTCGCTAACGTGGTTCCGCATGGCCGAAAGCCAGACGTTGAGGCGCGGCTGACGACCGGCCATCAGCAGAATCATGTCTCCTGGCCCGGCGCCCATCTTGTCTGCCAGCCGTCGGTGCCATTCCGCTGGCATCCGCAGCCCCGCCGACTGTAGGATCTCGTCTTCCGAGAGTCGGTCAACGGGATTGGTCCCCCGGTATCGGATGTGGGCCAGTCCGCCGGCGCCCGACCCTTTAGCAGTGTCATCCAAGTCTTTCATCTGGCCGGTAACGAAACCAGCCTGGCCTGGCACGACGAACCCTTTTATCTGGCCGCCGCCCTCCACCGTGGACAGAAACACCCTAAACTCAGTTTCGCTGGCCAATTCTGAAACGTCGGTCATCTCCAGGCCGAACCGAATGTCAGGTTTGTCCGAGGCGTAGCGCTCCAGAGCCTCGGCATGCGTGATTCTGGGGAATGGCTTCCTTAATCTTTTATCCGGGGTCACCGACTCGATCATCCCGATATACAGCTCCTCAGTCAGGTCCAGGATGTCATCCTCTTCTACAAAGCTCATCTCCAGGTCCAACTGGGTAAATTCCAGTTGCCGGTCGGCGCGCAGGTCTTCGTCGCGGAAGCAGCGGGCGATCTGGAAATAGCGTTCGATACCGGAGACCATGAGCAGTTGTTTCATCTGCTGGGGAGATTGTGGCAGGGCGTAGAAATTACCCGGCTGCATCCGGCTAGGCACCAGGAAATCTCGGGCGCCCTCGGGGGTGCTCTTGATGAGTATCGGGGTTTCGATCTCCAAAAAGTCGCGGTCGCTCAGGAAGTCCCGGATGTACTTGACCACGTGGTGCCGTAATGTCAAGTTGCGCAGCATGGGCGGCCGCCGCAGGTCCAGGTAGCGGTACCTCAGGCGCAGGCTTTCGTCGGCCTCGGCGTCTTCTTCGATGTAGAAAGGAGGGGTCAGCGACCGGTTCAGGACGGTGATCTCCGTGACCATAACTTCCACATCGCCGGTGGCCATGGCTGGGTTCTCACTGCCCTCGGGACGGCGATTGACCGTGCCCTTGATCTGGACGACCCACTCGCCCCTGACCTCTTCGGCGACCCGTGTGGCATCGGCGTCTGTTTCTGGGTTGAATACAACTTGAATGGCGCCTGACCTGTCCCGCAGGTCAAGAAAGATGATTCCACCGTGGTCACGCCTCCGGCCGACCCAGCCCGCTAGGGTAACTTGGTCGCCGGCATTTTCGTCTCTCAGGGAGCCGCAGTCCGCGCTACGCAGCACACAATTCCTCCATTAGTTTTTGATGTGATGATACGCCATGCCCATGCCAGGAGCGAAATCGGCCGATAGCTGGCGTTTAGTCTTGGTTGTTAGGCGCCGGGGAAGACCTGGAATATATCTTGGAACGGGCTCTCCTGCTGTTTTGTTAGTCCGGCCACCGCTTCCGACAGTTCAGCGGGCGAGTCCACCGGTGGCAAACACACCGTATCCAGGCAAACGTGGGCTCGGGCGACACTGTCACCATCAACGGCCACAATCGTTTTGATGTCGAGGTTGGGTTGGGGGAGACGGACGGCAGCGGCTAACAAGGCCTGGCATCCGGCGTCTTCAGGCTTACCTTCGACGGTCACCTCCACAAGGTCGTTGTTCAGCAGGTGCACGGTAAGACCGTAGTCGGCAGCGAACTCCCCCTGCTCTCTGAATGTTTCGACAAAGGCGCTCAGCGTAGCCTCCGCTATCTGCCGGTAGTCTGCATTCCTGGTGGTCTGATGCAACCGGATCAAAGCCTGGGCGGCGACGGTGTTGTCAGCCAAAACCTTCTCTTTAATCTGGAGATGGCCTATACCGTCCGGCTGATCTTCGATATCGAAGAAACCACCGGCTTTTTGGTCAAAGAACCCGTCTACCATTATTTGGGCAACAGCAACCGCCCGTTCGAGATACCCCTCCGCAGCGGTGTTGCCGTGCGCCTGGACCAATGCAGTTAACAGCCAGACCCAGTCGGTGAAGAACGCCGGAACATCGGACGGGCCTTGCTCCGAATAGACGTGGCTGAAAGAGCCTGACCTAGCCGCGGAATCCAATGTCTCTAACGTTTGAAGAGCTTTGGTTTGCAACGAAAGGTCGCCCAATTTCCAAGCCGCGTCTAGCAGAACGGTCACTGCTAACCCATTGTTGCTGGCGTAACAAGATGGGTCCGACTCGGGGCGGGCATCGGCGGTCCGCTGATCCGGGCTCAGCGAGAAGTAATCTGAATGGGCGCCTTGGCTGCCCCGGAATCCGGGCACGGCCGGATCGTAGAGCTGCTCCAGCAAGTAATCGAAGGTCTGTTTCGCCGTTTCACGGTATTTCGGCCGGTCCAGCAAGATACTGGCGTCCAAGAACTCTCGGGCCAGCCTTAGATTATCTTCCAGCATCTTTTCGTACTGCGGTTGGGTCCAATCAGCCTGTGCGCAGTGCCTGAAGAAACCGCCGTCGGAGCTGTCGTGCACCTGCCCATCCGACAGGCTATCGAGGGTCTTGATCAGCATCGATGCAAAGAAATCTTCGCCGGTGGTGCGGTACTGATGATTCAAGAAGCGCAAGATTGACGCGTTGGGGAATTTTGGCTCACTGCCAAACCCGCCATTGGTGGCGTCATAAGACCCCACGACGATACGCGAGACCCGGTCGGTCATCGATTCTTCCAATTGGCTACTGGCTACGAACCGCTGCGCATGATCCTTACGTGTGTTCAGTAGGTCCCTGGCCTGAGTGTAGAGTGTTGGGCGGTCATTCTTGTAGGCCTCGGCGAATTCCGTGATCATGGAGATCAACTGCTCGGGAGGCAGATAGGTCGCTCCGCCGATGAGGCCGCCGTGGCCAGTGAGGAAGGCCGTCGTGGGCCATCCACCAACGTTGTATCTGGCGTTGATGTCGGGCCGGTGGTCATTGTCCACCCGGATGGTTACGAAGTGCTCGTTGAGGAGGTCCTGGACCTCGGGGTCCGAGTAGGTATCATCGTCCATCACGTGGCACCAATAGCACCAAACGGCGGAGATGGACAGTAGAACGGGCTTGTCTTCTTCCTGGGCTTTGGTGAATGCTGCTGGGCTCCAGGCCTGCCACTTGACCAGATGGGCCCGGTTTGGGTTGGGAGAGAAACGGAACTCGGACAAAGGGGCCGCCTTTATGTTTTTGCCTCCTGAAATCGCCTCGAACGAATCAGCCTAAATCGAGGCTAAGGAGGGCCGGAAAGTGCTCACAGAAGTGCCTAGCAACGTTAGCATAGCCCCGCAGGATTATCAATTCGGGGGCAGTGTTCCGGTTGCGCCGGACTTACACCGTTACCAAGTCCGGTTTGTCCATCTGGTAACCGGCGTGGGAAATGGGAACCCTCAAGGGGACTTTGGCCCGTTCCATGATATCCGGGCTGGCGTTGGTTAATTCGACCACGGAACCGTTCTCCATGGAGACAATTGGCACGCCGTCCCGGAACACCAACCGATTGCGCATCACCGCGGGCACTTTGTGTCCAGGAGATAGGATTCCAGCCAGGTTCAGGGGATCGCAGGCGGAGATGGCGATAAAGCGCCCGTCGGGCTCAGCGTTTTTGGTCTTTCGGAGAAATTCGACCGCCTCCGGAAGGGCAAACTGCTCTCCGATGAAGCCGGACACGAACCGCCCTCCCCGAATCTCACCTCGGGCCTCCAAACGCCGGAAGACGCGTACCAAGTCGCGCCAGCGGTAGGTCAGGGCGTCACGGGCCAACAGTTCCGGGAAGACGACGCCGTACCGGTCCAGAAGTTGGCGAGCGATGGGTTCGCTGCGGTCGGCCACCGGGTCAAATGGCTCCAGCAGTGACCAGCGGCTGTAGCCTCGCCTTCGATTCTGGTTGTGCTGGTTGTTGGGTCTGCCGTTTCGCCCATTCGGGCGTGGACGTCTGGCTGTTCCGCCAAGACGGTGCCGCAGTGCTTCGACGCCGTCGACAGTGACCCTTCCTGAAGCAGCAAGTGTCCACAGCGCCTCTTCCACATCCGAGGGGAGCCGCTGCGTTGCCGAAACGATGTCGGAAAGGAACGACGCTCCGCGGTTGTTCAAGAATTCGACCACCTCTTTTGTGGCGCCGATTAGACCTTCAGCGTACTGCCCGGTGGGCTCAAGTATCCAGTCCAGAGAATTCCGCAGGACCATGGTGATGGGCGTGGCCCTGGAGAATGCCGAGCGGCTCAACGGCGAGGAGGTCCCATTTTGGGTTTCGCTCGCCTGTAATGAGACCCGGCCCCAGAGCACCTCTCCGCCCAGGCACAACCGGTCCAGCATCACCGGGCTGTAGTCAGACACCCGTGAAAGGAGGACCTCATCTTCTATGGCCCCGGACGCTGACTCGAACCCTTGTAGCTGCTCGATGGCTGCCAGGAGCCCGCCGTCGCCTTGCAACTGGGCTGCCGGGTCAACGTGCTGCCAACGCAGCAGGAACCGCATGAAGGCCGACGAGGAGACCGGTTCAACTTCCCGGCGCAGGGTATCTATGGTCGACCGGTGGATGCGCGACAGTATGCGGCGGTCGCAGAACTCTTCCTCTTCCACGTGGGCGCGGAAACTGCCTCTGAGCACCACGCCCTCGTTCTCCAGGCAGGCGAGGGCGTATACGATGTCGTCGAGGGCGATACCCAGCCATCGGACCAATTCGGTGGCGGTCAGGGGACCGGAACACTCCACCCAGCCGCGCATTACCCAACAGATGTTGTTCTCCCGGGTGTTCTCTTCCTGATCAGCCGGCGCTTCCAACAGATGTGCCGGAGGGGCCGGGGTGAATATTGCTTCAGGGTAAACAGAATTCAACAACACCAGCCTCTCCGCCGCCACCCAGTACGTAACGGCGTCCGATTCCATCCGGAAGACTCGGTTTTCAATCATCAATGACTCGAACCATTGCTCGATGGCCCCCATCCCGTCATCTGAGGCGCTGGCAAGAGCAGTCAATTCAGAGAGCACACCTAGCACCAGTAGCGCGTCGTGCAGTTCGTCGGCGTTCTGCATCCTGGGCCAGGCGTTGGCGGATTCGCTCTCGATGGCCGTTGGGTTAAGTGAGCTAAGGTCGCGGGAGTCTTCTGGCAGCGCCCTGCGCATTGAGACCGCTCTGGCGCGGCGCTCTTCCAAGGGGGCGTCGTCCAGGAATGCGTAGGGCATGGCGTTCAGTATTTGGTGAGAGAATGCTGACGGTTGGACCGTGTCCCGCCCGAATATCTCGATGCTGCCGTCTCCTATGCCGCCCAATAAGCTTTTGCATCCTTCCACGTCCGTCGCCTCGGTGAGGCAGTCCCGCATGGTCTCGAAGACCAAAGGATGGTCGGGAATCTCAATGTCGCCGGGCATGGCGTTGTCCTGGCAGGCCACCTGGTCCGGGAATACCGCGGCCAACAGGTCTTCTGAACGTATCCGGACCAAAGGAGCTGGCACTTTGCGCCCACCGGTGTGGCGCAGTATCGCCAGTGCCCTGGTCGAATTCCAACGCCAGCGCGTGCCAAATAACGGGGCTTGCAGAATTGCCTGCTCGAGGACTTCTTGAATGGTTCGCTCGTTCAAGTAAGTGAATACCTCATCCACTGGCATGGACAGCCCAGGCCCAAGGGAGAAATTCAATCCATCATCTGTGGCCGAGGCCTGCAGTTCGAAGTCGAAGCTACGGCAGATCTTCTTCCGCAGCGACATACCCCAGGCCCGGTTGATCTTGGCTCCGAAGGGTGCGTGAATCACCAACTGCATGCCGCCGCTCTCATCAAAGAACCGCTCGGCAACCACTTTGTTCTTCGATGGGACCACGCCGAGGATCCGCTTGCCCTCTTCTATATAGGCGACCAATTGCCTGCTGGACTCTTGGTCGACCCCGGATTCCGACATCACCCAGTCCTGCGCCTTGGCGTGGTCGTCCAATCGTTGGTCGATGCCTTCTCGGAGATCGGATATCTCTTGTGACAATTCCCAGGTGCGGCCTGGCGCTTCTCCTAGCCAAAACGGGACGGTGGGCGGCTGGCCCTGAGCATCTTCAACCCGGACTTTGCCGCTTTCGACCCGGCGAATCTTCCAAGGAGTGTTACCCAGCAAGAAGACGTCGCCGGCCAAACTCTCAATCGCGAAATCCTCGTTGACGGTGCCGACGAAGGTTTCTTCGGGCTCTAGGATCACATCGTAATCGGCATTGTCTGGAATGGCGCCGCCGCTGGTCATGGCTGCGATGGGCGCACCCTGCCTTCCCTTGACCTTGAGGTTGATGCCGTCGCGATGCAAAAAGGCTCCGCGCCGCCCCTGACGCGAGGTGAATCCCTCGGATAGGACCTCGATCACATGGTCGAACTTTTCTCGAGGCAGCTCTCGATATGGATAAGCCTTGCGGCACAGGGCGAACAAGTCGGATTCGGTCCACTCTTCTTGGGCGCAAGAGGCCACGATTTGCTGGGCTAAGACATCCATCGGCCACGGAGGAATGGTCAGAGTGTCCAGGTTGCCCCGCTTGATTGCCCTCGCCAGGGCGATACATTCAGCCAGTTCGTCTCTAGTCAGCGGAAAAAGCCGGCCTTTGGGCGTCCCCCCAACCTGGTGCCCGGAACGTCCCACTCGTTGCAACAACACGCCGATAGAGCGAGGAGAACCGATCTGGCAGACCAGGTCGACAACCCCGATATCAATGCCGAGTTCCAGGGATGCGGTGGCAACGCAGACCTTGACTTGTCCGCCTTTCAGCTTCTGCTCGGCGGCTAGGCGGGTAGTGCGGGACAGGCTGCCGTGGTGGGCGACTACCGCGTCCTCCCCCAGGCGTTCCGATAGCTGGTGAGAAACCCGCTCCACCAGCCGACGGGTGTTGACGAAGACTAGAGTGGTGCCATGAGCACGGACCAGATCGGTGACCGAATCCAACGCCTCGCCCCATAATTCATGGCCGGCGATGGGTCCCAATTCCCGCTCCGGCAACTGTATGGCGAGGTCAATCGTCCGGGAACGGCCTGTGTCTACGATGAGGCAATTGGGTTTGCCCTCAGGATTGATCGAATCGCTGCCAACCAACAGCCTACCAACCTCCTCGATGGGACGTTGGGTCGCCGACAGTCCGATGCGGACGATGGGGTTTTCGGCCAAGGCGCAGAGCCGTTCGACGGACAGGGACAGATGGGAGCCTCGCTTGTCGTCGGCGATGGCGTGTATCTCGTCAAGTATCAAGGTGTGGACGCCGGCCAGGCCTTGCCGGCCGCTGCGGGAGGTCAACAGGATGTACAAGGACTCGGGGGTAGTTATCAGGATATGTGGCGGGCGTTTGGCCATCTTGGCCCGCTCTGAAGCTTTGGTGTCACCGGTCCGGACAACGGCCCTGATCTCGGGCAGCGGTGTGCCTGCGGCGTCGGCCAGTTCGGCAATCTCCTCCAATGGTGTCGCCAGGTTCTTCTGGATGTCGTTTGAAAGCGCCTTGAGGGGCGATACGTAGACTACCTGAGTCGAGTCAGGTATCTCACCGGACAGGCCTTGCCGAACCAGACTGTCGATGGAGGTCATAAACGCGGCTAAAGTCTTGCCGGAACCCGTGGGAGCGGAGATCAATGTGTGGCGGCCTTGCGCGATCGCTGGCCAGCCATCTATCTGGGCCTCGGTAGGCTCGGAGAACCTACTCTTGAACCACTCTTGGACCAGAGGATGGAATCGGTCTAGAGACATGTCGAAATTCTAGCACAGGGTGTAATCAGTTGATGTTTACATAATCACCGCCAGCCGGCCACAACACCACGGCTCAATGTCATTTAAAAGGAATGTTTGCAAAGTGTGCCACAGCGCTAGTGTTGGGGTATGCTATGCTTCCAATCGGCATTCGCTTAGGCACGATAATCGAATTCCCAGTCCGGCAAAGTTCCACCGATCATAGGGGTGAGACGAACATGGCAGAGATTTTGGAATTTAAACCCAATCCGTTTAATGGGGCAGTCATTGACCGTTCTTTATTGCCAGCCGACCCCGATGAATTTGACGTTCGGCTCGCAGTTTCCATGGAGCAGTGGTCCGCCGATGGGTTTTTGACTGTCTGGTTGGATATACCCAAGGCCAAGTCGGCGCTGATACCTAAAGCCATCGACCGGGGTTTTGATTTCCATCACACCGGAGACGACTATATCTTGCTTACCCACTACCTTGTGGAAGGCTCCCATATCCCACCATTCGCCACCCATTACATTGGTATCGGTGGCGTGGTTTTGACCCCCGAGAGGGAGCTTCTGGTCGTTCGTGAAAAGTACGGGGTTGGCGGCCGTCCACCCACCTTGAAATTGCCCGGCGGTGCGCTACAGGCCGGCGAGCATCTGGGCCAGGCGGTCGAGCGTGAGGTGTTCGAGGAAACTGGAGTCAAAGCGGTATTCGAATCCATCGCCTGCTTCCGCCAATGGCACGGGTACCGGTATGGTAAATCGGACATCTATTTTGTGGGTAAACTACGCCCGCTGAGCAAAGAGATCGTCATGCAGGCCGACGAGATCCAAGAGTGCTTGTGGATGCCGGTGGATGAATTCATCGCATCTGATAGCATCGCAAACTTCAATAAGCAGATCGTCCGCGCGGCGCTGGAATCGGATGGAATCGTCCAGTCTTTCATCGAAGGTTTTGGTGGGCCGGAAAGCCGGGAGTATTTCATGCCACGGCACCTGATCGACGGCCTAAGCGTGGTGCCCTTCCCCGTAGACCCCCCAACTGCCCCTTAAGGAAAAACTGGGGCGACCGTCATCAATCAATAGTCATTACAGGCCATTAGGGAGACGATGACCCTTAAGAGGACGGCGGCGGGATGGTGTGCGAAGAAGCAACACCCGATGACGCCCGGCTGATAGCGCTAGCACCTGACCTACTGCAACCTGCGGAGCTGGCATTGTTGCTATGGGGACAGTTACCTGGTAGCGCAGCTTGGGGGAGATAAACCCGGGCCCATCGTAGGCTACGCCCTGCAAGCAGCCATCAACCAGGCCACGGGGGAGGGTGATGACAACTGAAGGCAACCCAGTCCACCAGAGAAAGAGTGGGCCCGGTCGGTGCGTGATCCGCGGCGAGACATGGACCGACCGTTTCGTGAAAGCCCTGGTCTACGGGAAGCAGAACTTCTACTACCTATGCAGCAAAGCCAGACGTAGGCCTCAGGCGTCCGAAAAGAAAGGGGGAATGATAGTCCCTTAACACCACCCAAGATAATTTTCCCCACATTTTTATTACACGCATTCCAAAAAGAAAGCCCTCTGATTATATGTCAAAAGGCTTTCCCGTGCCTAAATCGTGGTACGCCCGGCAGTACTCGAACCTGCAACCCCTGGGTTCGAAGCCTAATGGCGTGCCTACATCCTGGTATCTTCTAGTACATTATGCTTCCGAATTGAGTGGTGATTAGGAGTCTATGACAGGTCAGCGTATTGCATGGTATCGATTGGTTTGTTCTAGTTCGTTAGCAAAAGTGTTAGCAGATCTACCTGCTGAGTTTTAACACCACCCCCACCAAGGAAACATACCCGGGTGGGGTGCTTGGAGGGTATGGGTATCGGCAACTGGACCGTTGAGGTCCTCGAGTAAGAAAAAGGAGCTGCTGTTGGCATAGCAAAGGCCCTTTTCCATTAGCCAGTGTTTTAGGTTCTTGAAGGAGCTTCACGAAATGAGGGTGTCTCCCGATTTCTCTCGGTTTGGCTCCTGACCCTCCCTCGTTAGCCCGGCCACTGCGCTGGCCAGCTAAGCCCGATGGGGGTTCTGAGACCGGGCAAACCGTTTTGGTCGAGAATCACTTGCAACAAATCATTCAGAATCGTCCACAGACGATGGGTGCGTTCTTTACCAAGCTGTAACCAGGGGCCGAGGGCTAAGTCATCGGTTTCATCTTCGATGCGGGTTCGAGCTTCGAGGCCCTCGTCTGTCAACATTCCAGCATCGTCTAGCCAGCCTCGCTTTTGCAGCCCAGCCACCGTCTGATCCCAGATATCATCCGGCCAACGAGCGCTACGGCTGTTTCGAGCCTCCCCAGTCGCCGCGGCCAGGATCGGTGCAGCTTGATTGGGCGTTAGCCGAGCCGCCATCACTGCGCTAATATGTCCATCGCCGCGATGCTCTCGAAATAGATTGAGACCATGCCACAGAGCGACGTGGGGTTCACTCGGCCACTGAAGTGCTGCGTGGGCTGCGAATAGAGGCCGGCCGGCAATTGGACAACCCAACATAGCCTCGCGTACCAATGCAACTGCCTCTGCAATCTCAGCGGATTCAATCTGCTGTGGAAGCAACCGCCGGAGCGCCTGATCCACCGCCTCAAAACGTGCTGCGACGATTCTCTCCGGGCTCGCGATGCTCCAGGCAAGCGGAATCGCAGGTGAAACCATCTCCACGCTGTGATGATAAAAGGTCGCAGAGACAACCTCAGCACCCACTTGCCCTAACGGGGCGGACCGTGTCGCGTAGTAACTCATGCGATGATCGCCCAGCCCTAGCTGCTTACAGATAGTCTGGTTCTCTGGAGTGTTACTCCCGCCGGCAGCGAGGACAATCGGCTCGTAAACCTGAAACATGGCCCGTGCGATCTGCGTTTGCACGTTATGTTCCTTTGCCGTAATTGATCCTCGGGATTATAGCGAACTAAGCAAGAAGACGTCATCACCCCTTTGGGTTCACAACTAAACCTGGACCGTCACCGGAGGACCTAGACAAACTTAATGTTATGGTTTAGCTAGTACCGGTTCTAGCCACAAATTAGTCTCAATTTATTTCTGTCTGGTAGGCATGGTTTTAGCCGTTAGCCTCAAAATCGTGCCTAGGAAGATAGCTGTATACGCCTAGTCACAAGAATCAACTTACTCTTAATCAGTTGCCCCGAGATTATCGAGATAAGTCCGTCTGATACCCCATCGATGACGGCCGCAAATCTGCAGTGAGTCACGGTCTTCGTTATTAGTATTTGATAACCGAATTGATAACGAACTCGATAACACTATCTGACATAGCAAGACGATTAGGCACGAACGCTCGCGGGTAAATATTC
>Ga0208747_1000358_pt1 | contig 13937 bp, 13 predicted proteins | sample Knorr_S7_td_AAIW_FD_185597 | JGI IMG/M metagenome (GOLD analysis project Ga0208747, IMG submission 185597) | Marine microbial communities from Southern Atlantic Ocean transect - Knorr_S7_td_AAIW_ad_750m_LV_A (SPAdes) (version 2) | ecosystem: Environmental > Aquatic > Marine > Oceanic | place...
CTTTTAGATGAAATTGAGAAAGAATTTGATGTAAAATTTTCACTTGAAGAAACACTTGAAATAAAAACTGTCGGTGATTTCAGAAAGAAACTAGAGGGAGGAAATAAATGAATAAAATTTATAGAATAAAAAACCGGTGTTTGTTTTGAAATTACATCATATTGGTATTGTTGTTCAAAACATAAACGAATCACTTGGAGAAATTAGTAATTTCTTAAGTTTTGAATCTACCAGTTTACCTACCCTAGTTGGTTCGCAAAAAGTCAACATATGTTTTTTGAAAACCAATAGCGTATACATTGAACTAATAGAACCGACTGATCCTGATTCGCCAATCACAAATTTCGTTAAAGAGGGTGGAGGATTTCACCATCTCTGTTTTGAAGTTGATGATATTCAACAGGAAATAGATAAAATGGTAAAAAAGGGTGCACGTTTGGTGGTTGCGCCAGTCAAGGGCTTTGAGGATAGAGTAATTGCATTTCTTATGCTGAATATGGAAAAAACAAAATGTAACTTGATTGAGCTAGTAGAGACAAAAAATAATTAATGAAAACTTTGATTGAAAAAGATGGAATTGGTATTGACATTATTGACGTAGAAAGATTTAGAAAAAAAATCTTTAAACAAAATACAAAATTTTACCAAAGAATTTTTTTAGAATCTGAGATAAAATACTGTTTAAGATTTAAATCCCCTTACGAACATTTTGCGGGTAAATTTGCACTTAAAGAGTCAGTAATAAAATCAATATATGATAAGATATCGTTCCTGGATATCCAAACTTCAAATTCTAAACATGGCCCAATTGTCAGATTAGTAGGGAAAAAATCCAAAGAATACTCTTTTTTATGTTCTATCAGTCATGAAAAAAAGTTTGCTGTCGCAGTTGTAATTTCTTCTAGAATAACTGAAACTAAATGAATTAGTTAACTAAAGATTTTTTCGCACTTTTACTTAGACGCTGAATCACTGAATTGAAAATACTATTGGTGTTTTTTCCCGTTACGTTTGAAGGAACATGAAGTGAATCTGAGAATTTTGTAATCAATTCCTTATCAGAAACAATTTTTTTACTTTCTAGTTCTTCATATTTGATTTTAATTGCTTTTCTATTTTTTATCATATCAAGTTCTGCTCTAATTTTAGCTCCTAAGAAACCCTTTGTTAAATAAAATATCCAAACAAAAAAATCAACTGCTAGCAATGTTGGAAAAATTTTTGAATATGTTTGTTTTGAATAATGCGTTAAAAGGCAGTACTTTCTGTTTCTTTCAAGCCAGTAAAATTTTTCAGCATTCCATCTTAATGAATAACTCTCAGCGTGATAAATTATTGATGCTGGTACATAGTAAGATTTTATTCCTAATTGTGAAGCTCTCCATCCTAAGTCTAGATCATCATGATACAAAAAAATGAATGGATCAAAAAGGCCAACTTTTTTTAAAACTGCTGATGATGTAAACAAGCAAGTTCCAGAAGCATAACCTATCTCTTCGATTTTATTAAATTGATTTTGATCTTTTTTTCCTTTTTCTCTTGCGTATCCAAAACCAAAAATATTTAGCATGTTTCCCGCACTCATGTAAACTGTTTTATCACTTAACGAGAGATGTTTTGGTTGATAAAGTCCGTCTCCAAATTTATTATAAGCAGAAATTAATTCATTTAACCAATTATGCTTAACTATAGTATCTGGGTTTAAAATAACAATAAATTTTCCCCTAGCTTTTCTTATTCCAACATTATTCCCTTCACAATATCCCAAATTCTGATCATTCTCAACCAGCCTTATTCCAGGAAACTTTTTTTTACATTTTGTATGACTATTATCTTTTGAATTATTATCAACTAATATGATTTCATAGTTATCAGAGCTTGATTTTGTGATGGAACCAACACAATCTAATAGTAATTTACCAGCATTATAATTTAAAATAATAATACTAGTTTCTGTCTCTTCTTTTTTATTCTCATTCAATTTTTAAAATTTCTAAATTATGCTTGAATATATTAAAGACGTATAAAACATCCTTGTCATTATGTTAAGAAAAAATGAAAAATATGTTTTGGGATTTGATCCACTTGTAACTATTACCTATAATAGATGATTAATAACATTGATTGGCGATGAAATGTGTAGAGTACAGCAAATTGTTTCGAAAACTAGTGCAAAGATAGGTCAATCTGTACTAAACATACTGAATATAGACGCACAGGAAGAGACTTCAAGAATTATAGTTGTAGTTGAAGATTCTGGGAATAATATTGAAAAAGCAACTAGTTCAATTCATGAAGAACGCTCCAATATCAAATTTATCTAAAAATAAGGCGTATTTACTAATTTTTAATTTTCTAGTAATAGGCGGTTTGTTGCATCTGAACTAAAAACAAAATCAGGATCATAATTGTTTTTTAAATTAATAATTTTCTTAAAGTCAGGATACATTTTTTGAAATATTGATTTTGGGATAATTGCATGTTTTGAGATGTAAATTTTTCCATTAAATTTTATAATGGTTTCAAAAAGTTTGTTGCAATATTTTTCCCTAAGGTTGGAATTTAGATGTTTTAGAGAAAAATTCATTGCAATTGATAGTCCATCACCAGAGAATGTTAGATATGATGTATCAGGTTTATGCCTTTTTATCATACATATCCAAGGCTGACTTTTGAATTGATTACTAACTGACAGGAGTTCCATAAAAGCAGAGATAGCATTTTCTCTTGGAAAAAGACTTTGTAATTCAAAAAATCCTGATGGTGCGTATAACAAATTAAATTTTGGTAAAGCAGAATAACCATATTGAATTTTTGGAAAAGGCTCGATGGAAGATTTGATGAAATCATTTTGAGAACGAAAAAATCTTAATTTATTTACTAAACTACAAGTAACATTTCCCCAAAATGGACGTATAGTAGACCAAAAAATTTCTGGTTTTAAAAAACCTATTTTTCTTTTTGGAGAGAGAAATTCTTCAAATTGAGTATCAGAACATTTTGGCGCATCCACATACATTGATGATTCACAAATTCCTTTTCCTAACGATTCGTCTGAAGAGAAAGCATCAAGCAAAGCATATGAAAAATCACTACCAGATTTTTCTAATGTATAAAAATGCTCAACTAAATCATCAAAATTACAGATTCTTTTTGTTGAAGATTTAACCATAAATGATTTTATAGGATTTAGTTTGAGGGTTATTTCTACAACTATTCCTAGAAACCCCAAACCACCTATAACTCCATTGAATAGCTCAGCATTTTTTTGACGACTGACTTCCTCTATTTTTCCATTGGCTAACAAAAGTTTGAATGATGAGATGTTGTTACTAAAATTTCCATTTTTCCAAGTATCCTTTCCATGTGTGTTACTAGAAAGCATGCCACCGACAAGATCAGTAACAGAGCCAGATAAGCCTACCAATCCCCAGTTTTTTGGCATTATCATTCTCAGTAAATTACCAATTCTAACGCCAGGTTCAACAACTACAAAACCATTTTCAGAATCAAACGATAGTATTGAATCAATATTAGAAATATCAATTATCAAATGGCTAGAAGTTAGAAATACATCACTATAGCTATTACCACCAGCTTTGATTGCAATCTTCAAATTTTGTTTTTTTGCAATTTCTAAACATTCTTGAAGCTCCGTCAAGTTTTGAGGAGATATAGAAACTGTGTTTACGGACTTTGTTAAATTAAAACAAGTGAATTTTTCATGCCTGAATTTGTCCAATTTAATCCTTTTAATCAAAATTAATTTTTTGTGAAAATTGTTTAGATGAAAATTTTGCTACAATTTTCCAGATACCCTTTTCAAACGCACTCTCAAGACTATCAAAAAAATAGTTTATTTCTTTTTCATCTATTATTAACGACGGTGCAAATAATAACGCAACATTTTCTGTAGTTGAGAATAAAACATAAATTTTGTAGTTTTTAAATAACCAATCAGATATTGCTGCAGCCATCAATTTTGGTAGGAATTTTTTGTCCTTTGTTAAATTAAGAGGGAGTACACTCAAAATTTTTCCAAACCGAGTATCAGTTTTAAGAAAAATTCCATGTAAAGATCCCTTACCTTTACATTCACTGACCTGATTTCTATACTTAATCATTAGTTTCTTACAACGCTCACTAACAATTTTTTCTATTTTCAGACTTTTACTTTTAAAATCCTCTTCTTGTGTTATATTGATAGCTTCAATTGCTGTTATGCATTCCTCACCAAAACCATTGTAAGTTGTGGTATGAAGTGTTGCATCCTCAATACTACCATATGCCTTTTTTAGTATTGAACCACGTGATACATATGCTGAAATAGAGGCTTTCCCTCCACCTAAAGATTTTGAAGTTGTTAAGATATCAGGTACTACATCACTATCCAAAAAATTAAAAAGATTACCAGTTTTATACCAACCAGTATAAACTTCATCGAAAATCAAAACAATATCGTTTTCATTACAGATTTTTTTCACTTGTTTTAAAAATTCAGTATCACATCCACGTAGATAGCTTGCAGAGAAAGGCTCAATAATTACTGCGTATACATCTGATTTGCCAGATTCGTTTTTATGCTCACCAATTTTTTTAATAATAGAATCTAAATTATTAAATTCAAACTGTGCAGTATTTGAAATACGTGGAAATTTGTAACGTACTTCTTGCGAGGCAGTTATTGTTCCAGAACCCAATAATTTTCCATGAAATGAAATATCTGAATGAAGAATTGTCTTTCTTTTTCCTTCATGGTATTTGTATGCTAATTTAATCGCACCTTCAACCGCTTCAGCACCAGAATTACAAAAAAATGAATAGTCTAAATCATCAGGCAATAATTTTGCTATATTATGACTAAGTGCTGCAACATAAGGAGAGAAAATAGTTTTGTGAACTTCCATTCGTTTTTGTTTTTGAAAATTCAATCTTGAATTTAATATTCTGGGGTGATTATGTCCATGGCTTAAAACACCTATACCTCCTGTAACATCTAATATTTTTTCATCATTTTTTGTATAAAGCCAAACTCCTTCTGCATGATCTATTAATTCTTCACCCAAATGGAATGCTCCCAGTAAATGCTCAATTGCTGGATTGACATGATTTTTGTATAACTCCCTAACTTGCTGATTTGTTAATTTTTCAGAATCATCAATGGTATACAGTCCTTTTTCATTCATTCATTGAATTTTAGTCGATTAATTCTTAAATCTTGTTCATCAGTTATTTCACCAGTTAGACATTCAGAATGTATGAAACATACTCTGACAGATGTTAAATCACAAGGACCACATGATTGTATATTTGATACTAAAATAATTGAGTGTAAGTGTAAGCATTAGTTATGAAATTATTCTGAATAACCAATTTTAAAATACGTTCCATCCTCAAATTTTTCTTTATCAAGAAAACCTCTCCCATCAATAATTACAGGATTCTTCATACATTGTTTCAAAAATTCTGAATTTAATGATTTGAATTCTGGCCATTTTGTAAATACTAATACAGCGTCAGAATCGCTAAGCGATTCCTCTATTGTCATACAATAATTACAATTTTTTGGTAAAATTGAAATTTCAGCCTGATTTTTAAACATTGGATCGTATGCGGAAACTATTGAACCTTTATCCAGAAATAAATTAATTGCATCTAATGATGGTGATGATCTGATATCATCAGTATCAGGCTTAAAAGTTAAGCCAAGAATGGTAATTTTTTTAGTTTTTAAATTTCCCAATATTTTTTCACACAACGAAACCATTTTTTTAGGCCGTTCATCATTAATTGCAAGAACTGCATTCAAAATAGGTGTATCAACATTTTTTAAATTAGCAAAATTTTGTATAGCTTTTATATCCTTTGGAAAACAACTTCCACCAAAACCACAGCCAGGAATTAAATAAGAATTTAAGCTTGGTACAATTTTTTTGTCATCAACAATTGTTGTAATCCTTTTATCAGAAACAAGTGCTTGAAGTACTTGAAATGGATCAACGTTTGGAATTTTTTCAGAAATATTTGCAATTTCATTTGAAAATGAAATTAACATTGAAAAAAATGAATTATTAGCATATTTGATTAATTCAGCTGATTCTAGATTTGTATGAATAAAATCACATTTACCCTTAAAATTTTCAAAAACATCATCAACAAAAGTGGTTTTTTTGTTTTCAATACTTCCAATTACTATTTTATCAGTATTCATAAAATCATCTAACGCTTTTCCTTCTCTTAAAAATTCAGGAACAACAAACAATTGAAATTGCTGTTCTTTTAGCTTTTCGGTAATAATTGGTAGTAGAACTTCTCTAGTTGTATTTGGAATAATAGTACTTCTGATAATAATTGCATAATTTTTCTTTTCATTATTTTTAATTGAAGTTACTAATGACTCAATAGCGGATTTAATTTGAGAAAGATCTATGGAATTATTTCTTGTTGGTGTTCCTACACAAATAAAACATCCTTCGGTATTTTGTACTAATATATTTAGATCATTATTTGCCCGCAAAAATTTTTTTGAAACACTAACATCTAAAAGTTCTTCTAATCCAGACTCAAAAAATGGCATTTTTTTTTCATTGATACATTTTATTTTTTCATTATCTATATCAAAAATACTAATTTCATGCTTCATGGATGCTAAACAAATTGCAGTGGTTAATCCAACATAACCTGCACCAATTACGCCAAGTTTCATTCTGAATCACCTTTATACCAATTATATACTCGTTTCAAACCTTCTTCAAAATTAATTCGTGGTGTATAATTAACAGATTTTTTTATGAGAGAAAGATCTGGGCATCTTCTTTGAGGGTTATCTTTAGTATAATTTGGATCGTTGCTTTTAATTGTCTTTATTGAAATAGGTTTTTCTATAGTTTTTTGAATCATCTCCGCAACACCACTAACAGATATTTCTTCATCATTACCAACATTACAAATTATACCATCATGATTTGAAAATAATAACTTGAAAAATGCTCTAATAGCATCACTAACATAACAAAAACTTCTAGTTGGACTTCCATCACTATGAATAACTATCTCTGATTTTTCAATAGCACTTCCCATAAAATCAGGAATAATTCTACCATCATTGAGATTTAGATATGGACCATAAACATTAAATGGTCTTGCAATTTTCACAGGAATCTTGTACTGTTGAAAATAAAGCGTTGAAATTGTTTCAGCTAATCTTTTAGATTCATCATAACATGCTCGCGGACCAGTACAAGAGACTTTTCCTTGATATGATTCTGGGGTAGGTACTACTTCTGGATCACCATAAATTTCACTACTGCTAAGAAATAACATACTTTTAATTTTCTTTTTTCTGGCTATTTCCAAAAGATTTCTTGTACCCTGATAGTTAACATCTACAGTCTTAATTGGAAATTTTCTATATGTTGGTGGTGAAGCAATACTTGCTGCATGTATAATGTAATGTAATTCATCTGGAAAATCAAAACCCTCTGAAATATCTTGTTTTAATAATGTTACATTAGGACCAAGATTATTTTTTTTATCTTTTGAAGTAATCAGATTATCTATGATGACAATTTTCATCGGTGTAGATAATGTTTCATTAATATAGTTCAGAACGTTAACAAAATATGTTCCAAGAAAACCTTTTCCTCCTGCAATCAAAACTGTTTTCCCTTCTAATTCATCAAAAAAATCGCTTAGATCATCGGCAATTAATCTAATATCTTCGATGAATATATTATCAAAATCATCACTCATCTAATTTAGCCTCATTACCAATCTTAAAAATTTCACTATCTAGTTAGAAATTTGAATTAGAAATTCTTGCCATTTTAATTAGTTCCTGAACTCGTAAACCATCTTCAAAATCAGGTTTGGCTGTATTACCTGTGTTACACCAATTGATAAATCTCTCAGCAATAGGTTTGATTACTTTTACTCTTGGATCTTCCGATTCATCATATGATGAGTCAAGTAACATATCAGGCTTAATTTTTTCTATTCCTTTCGAAGTATTCAGGATCAATTCAAAGTTGTCAACAAAATTGCTGTTAAAATTTTGTAAAATCATCGTCTTCCCTTCTGCATGAAACTCTACTTTATGTTTTTGTTGATCAGTATTAGAAATGTCCATATGTGCATTTCCCACACATCCATTTTCAAATGATATAGTCATGTCTGTACCAGTTTCTCCTTTATTCAGACTTTTTTCTGATGAGGAAAAGTTACATTCTATATTTTTAATCCGACCTAAGAAATATTCTAAATAATAAAATACATGAGAGAAATAAAAAGAAAGTGCACCTCCTCCTTGTTTCACATCTGTTTTCCAAGATTTTATATGATTCATCAAATCATAACTCAAAAATGTCCAGTCAACATTAACTTTGAGAATTTCACCTATCAATCCGTTTTCAATTGCCTTTTTTGCTGCATGCCACTCAGGAATTTCTGGAAAAAGAAAGTCTAACATGTTGGGCAATCTTTTTTTTTTCGCTAATTTGTTTAGCTCTAAAGAAGTATCAAAAGATGTAGTCAAAGGCTTCTCGGCAAAAACTGCCATTCCATTTTCTAATGCATATATAGCTATTTCATATTGATGGCTTGGTATTACAGCTATTGCAACTGCATCAGGTTTTTCCTTTTGCAGCATTTCCCTCCAATCTGTATATCTATTAAGACCTAGTTTTTTGCAATTGTTTAACATCATTTCAGAATTTTTTCCGCATATGCTTACCACTTTGCATTCCTTAATTCTACTAAAGGCTGGGAGTAAACCATACATTCCAAACCCAGATCCTACTATTGCAACTTTGGTGTTCATACTAATTTTTCACAATCTTGAGATCTGGTAAGGGTATGATGAAATTTGATTTTAATCCTCTCGCCTTTAATTGCTCCATGATAGGTTCTGCATAATGCCATGCCAAAAGTATAACATAATCAGGCTGTTCTTTTATGAGTATCTCGTTGTTTACTACCGGTATGAGTTTTCCTGGTAAAAACATTCCAAGCTTCAATGAGGTTGGTTGCTCTGCAATGTATGGTATCAAATCTGCGTCTACACCATAATAATTCAGTAATGTAACACTACGTCCAGGACATGAATTTGCCACAATAGTTTTACCATCATCTTTTATCTTTAGCAAAAAATTCATAAAATCTTTTTTGGCTTTTTTAACTCTCTCTGCAAATTTTCTATAGGTTTCCAATTTATAGAGACCTAAATTCTCTTCAAGATTTAGCAATGTAGTGACGCTTTCAGAAATAGGTCTATTTTTACCCTTAGTAACGTATACCCGTATATTTCCACCATATCTACTGCCTCTTTCAACATCAGTAATAGTGAAGTTGTAATAACTGAAAAGTTTGATTAGAGATTTTAGAGAATACGTTCTTAGATGTTCATGGTATATTGTATCAAACTGTCCACCTTTTATAACATCCAGCAAATAATGATTCTCAAATACAAACACACCGTCATGTTTTAGAAAGGTTTCAATTCCAGACACAACTTCACCAATTGTAGACATGTGAGCAAACATGTTAGTGGCTACTATCATAGACGCTTCACCATATTTGTTTTTAATCTCATTGGCCACATCCACAGTAAAAAATTTCTGTACAGTTTGAATTCCGTTTTGATCAGCTATTTTTGCTATATTTGTGGGTTCAACACCAAGAACTTTTATTCCATGTTCTTTGAATCCCATCAAAAGTGTACCATCATTAGATCCTAAATCCACTACCAAATCATCATGCTTCAAATTATATTTTGATATGAGAGAATTGCTCATACCATTCAAATATTCTACAAGTTCCTTTGTTACACCAGTTCTATACGGATAATCAGGATGGAAAACTACACTACCATCTACACAATAGTCAAGTTGCGCAAGTGAGCATTCTTCACACCAGAACATTCTAAGAGGATACGTAGTCTCCGGCTGATTGAGCATTTCTTTAGTCAATAATGAGTCACAAAGTGGTTGGTGTCCCAAATCAAGTATTAAATTGAGTTTGTTAGAATTACATACTTGACATCTGTCTATATGTCCATTCTTTATCATGTGGTGTTCCGGATAGATTGGTTTCATAATCTTGGTCAAGTTTTTACCAGATTTTCCAAGGAGCTTTTTCCAAAGCCCATAATTTTTCTAATTGATTTTTATCTCTTAGAGTGTCCATTGGATGCCAAAATCCATCATGTTTAAACGCAGCTAATTTTTGTTCCTTTGCTAAAGTTTCAAATGGTTTTTTCTCCAAGACAGTCAAATCACCATCTTGTAAATAGTTAAAAATTTCTGGTTCAAAAACAAAAAATCCACCATTTATCCAGGAATTCTCACCTCTATGTTTTTCATGGAATTCCATAACATAATCTCCTGATAAATTCAACACTCCAAATCTTTCTGGAGGATGAATAGCTGTTAATGTAGCTAAAGATTTTTTTTCTTTATGAAATGATATTAAACCATTGATATCAATATCGCTGAGACCATCACCATAAGTTACACAAAAAGTATCATCTATACGATCTTGAATTCTTTTTAATCGTCCGCCAGTCATTGTTTCCAAACCAGTATCAACTAATTGAATATTCCATTGCGGGTGGTCAAATTTGCTAAAATATTCTTTGATTTTCTCCCCTTTATATCCACAACAAATAATGAATTCATTAATTTTATGAGCAGAGTAAATTTTCATAATATGCCATAAAATTGGTTTTCCTCCTATTTCGATCATTGGCTTTGGTTTTAGGTGTGATTCTTCTGAAATTCTTGTTCCATAGCCACCAGCTAGTATTATTGCCTTCATCAAAGTACCGTATTTTTTGATAATAAATAATTTATTACTATATTACACCTAAAATTTAATGAAAAAATTCTTTTTTGTACTAGCAATGACTTTCGGTATTCTGCTTATAGCCAATATTGCTTGGATTGGAGTAAATATCTACATGTTTCTAATACACGGGATAGAATCAGTTGTTACTGGAGAGACTTTGATTGAAAATATTTACTTATCCTTATACTTACGATGGATTCTTTTATGTGATGGAATTTGGATAGTTGCCTGTTTATGCTTTGGACTTGGTAGAAAAAGTTACAAAACTGATCCTAAACTACACTATTTACAATATTCTCATATAGCCGATCCAAAAATCTGTTTAATCATACCTACATTTAACGAAGAATCTTCTATTGAACAGGTTGTCAAGAACTTCATCAATCAAAAATTTGTCAACAATGTAATAGTTATCGATAACAATAGTAGCGATAAAACAATAGAGATTGCAGAAAAAGCTGGTGCGAAGATAATTACGAAATCAGAAAATAGAGGTTATTCACATTCACTAGTTTTAGGATTTAAAGAGGCGTTAAAAACAGATTGTAATATAGTAGCTGCTACTGAAGCTGATGGAACTTTCAATGCATATGATCTTGATAAGATGGTACCTTATTTAGATAATTGTGACATGATAATAGGTACGAGACAAAATCAAGTGATAACAGAAAAGGGAAATCAAAATAGCGAAATTTTTGTATGGGGCAATTACTTTTTAGCTAAATTAATACAAATCAAATACTTTAATCTTCGTCACGTGGGAATTGTAAACCTAACAGATGTAGGATGTGTTTATAGAGTAATAAAGCGTGAAGGGCTTGAAAAGATAGTTGAAAAATTAACCTATCCAAAAACTGACGAACCAGTTGGTGGAGTAGGTATTGGGTTATACCTAACTATGTTAGGAATTGAAAATGATTTAAAAACTATTGAAGTGCCTGTAACATTTAACAAAAGAATTGGTCAGTCTAAAATATCAGGACTTGGTACAGGACACGCAATTAAAGTTGGGCTTAGTTTTCTTTGGATTATTTTAACCAGATGAATATCATAATCAAAACTAACTAAAATTACTTTATAATTCTAGTTCATATTATTTTTGCATATCTCAATTTCCTGATTTAATGTGATGTTTTTATCATTGTTAAAACCAGCAATTGAAATTGATTGGCAATCATTTTCAAGGTACCCAGACATGAAAAATATTTCCCAACCCGAATGAAGATCCGCTTTACCGTCAAAGTTTTCTAAAACATCTTTTCTTGGTTGAAAGTTATCAAATTTAATAAATGGATTATCGTCTACTAGCAAAAAAGTACTATCTAACTGATTTCCATCCTCATCCAATGCCCAGCCGGAAATAATGATCATTGGGTTATCAAGGTAAATTGTTGTTTTTCCAGAAACTGGAATTCCATTTATTAATTCAATCTTACCTATTCCCGTATTAGTTTCATCATTTTTATTCCAATTTTCTTCAAAATATGATAGATGCTCTAAATTTTTCTGATTAAATGTGGCATCACCAAAAATACTTAATTTATTTTCAATCCAATAGTTTATCAAATCATGTGCTTCGTAAGTTATCACCCCATTGATTTCGGTGTTTGGTTTAATACAATCTAGTTTTGGCGATAAGGAATAGCAATTAACATAATCTGTTTTAAGTTCATAATAATGCTCTCCACGTGACCATCCAGCATAATAAGATGGAACTAATAAAATCATATGTGCGATTATAATTGCAAGTAAAAAGTAAACTAAAATATTATTTCTAGTATGTCTAGGAGTTTTTTTCAGATCAATTATAATTAATGAGATTAAGACCAATAAGCCAATTTGGAAAAAATGTGATATTGGAATATAGTAAGGTTCATTGCCATAATGTAAAGGCAGTTCACCTCTACCTATGTCTGTGATTAACGCTCCACCTACTCCAACTATAAGAAATAATATCCATGGTAGAGCAATTTTCAAATTCTTTTTTAGAATTGTAAAATAATAAACACAGAAGAAGCCTAAAATCAACGAAATACTTCCCGTTAAAACCATCAAGAAATGGTATTTCAATCTAAAAGCACTTGAGATAAAAGTTGCTAGAAAAGAAAATCCATCATATGTAAATAAAAATGCGAAATTAGGTTGAGTTTGAACCAAAGCAGAAAATTGTGAATAAAATATTAAACCAGTAATAGCCGTGCAAGCAATCCAAATTAAAAGAAATTTCTTCTCAATCCATTTTTTGCGATGCGGATCGAATTTTATAAGAGCAAAAATTCCAACAAGCCACGCAACAATTCCTATGGTTACAGAAAATGTGCTAACAATAGCCAGACCTATTGCTGACGATAAAAATTTTAGGTTTGAACCTTTGTTTAATAAATAAATCATACCCATAATTGCAACTGGTGGTAATAACCACAACATTATTGCAAATGACCAATAATTACTATCTTGTAACGGCGAATAAATAAATGCTGAAACTGGGATTAAAAGCCAATAAAGTTTTGGCCCAGTTCTTCTCAATAACAAAAAAATTACAACTAACGCTATTGATTCTAGACCCCAATGTAAATAGAAAAGATTCGCAACATCAAACGAATTAAAGAAAATATTTGGAAATGCAATAAGTCTTGGGAACATGTGAATGTGACCAGAGATTGGGGCAAATAATTCAGCAAAAGGAAAAACACCAGTTTTTACATATGTAAATACATAATTTACACCGTTGGGAAAATCCATACCGAATGGAAAATTAATTTGGTATAATGCCTTGAAATAGAGTTTTTGTGAAGCAAAAAATACAATTAAAGATAGTATTATGATTTTACTCCGATTGTTAATACTGAATATATTTGCGCTGGATTCAGTTATTGATGGTTGAGATTTTTTATCTGAAATCATAATGAATCGCTCAATAATTGGGTCTTTAAGATTTCTAATTAATGATCTTTACAATGTAATTTTTGTACCTTCTCCAAGCAAGAAAATTTTCTTAGTTTTATCTTTATTATTACCATTTAGGTGGCAGTTTGATGAGATAATGCTATCTTTGATGTTTAAACCACCGTCTATTTTACAATCAGACATTATTA